>Ga0302188_10001522_pt1 | contig 18060 bp, 12 predicted proteins | sample II_Bog_E2_1_FD_198783 | JGI IMG/M metagenome (GOLD analysis project Ga0302188, IMG submission 198783) | Peat permafrost microbial communities from Stordalen Mire near Abisko, Sweden - II_Bog_E2_1 | ecosystem: Environmental > Terrestrial > Soil > Wetlands > Peat | place: Sweden: Abisko...
GCCAAGACGGCTGATGCCACTATCCCGATAAAGGAAACTGCAGACTTGTCGCAGAACCGAAAGTCGATGGCCAAGCCAGCGAAGACTGAGTAACTGCAGAATGCGAGGCCATAGAAAGTGTATTCTCCAACAGCAAATTTCCACACATCGGTTGAGGGTATCTTTTCTCTAAACTTAGTTTGTAAGATAGCGTAGATGACTCCTCCAACGACAATGGGGAGGAGAATAGTGATGAGAGAGATACTGTAGTCAGAGGCTGAGAAGAAAGAGACCAACTGTGATTTAAACTGTGGAGTGAGTGACTGTGGTTGATAGTTGTAAGCTGACTGCGGCTGAGTCCGGCCGAGGCTTATTCCCAGAAAGTGAAGAGCGTAAAAGGTGGGGTTTACGTCTTTGAGAGTAAACAGCATCAGTGACGATAGCTGAACTGTGGCCACACACTCCAAAGCAATGAGTTTGGCTCCGAAGTAACCAGCGACAAAGAGAAGCAAAGAGATAACAGCAGTCACACACGCGAGTGCTTATGTAATAGCAGCCAATGCGTAAGCGTTGCTTTCATAAAAGTCAAGTTTGAGGTTGTTTTCAGAGGAAGACGAACAAGACACAGTCGATGGGACAATAGCACTGAAGAAGTTGCCGAGTGACGGAGGGTTGAGATTGAACCCGATGTCACTATCGCCGATGTTCTGATTGTACTGAACAGTGACTAAGAGTCGATTCTGCACAGGGTCGTAGGTGGCTATGCTTACAGTCGCATTGAAACCGTTGACTGTGATTGCCTGAGTCCACTCCACCCTCGAATAAATAGGCAGAAAAGGCGGTTCGAGACTGTAACTCATTGTGAATTGGTTGACGTTGTTGTCCTTCACATTGAATAAAGGAGTCATCGCAAAGGAAATCAGAGTGCAATTTGAGTGCTGATTGCTACTGTTAGTGCAGTTGAAGCCGGGTTCAATGGTGCAAATGTTGGAACACCCGTCACCAGAATCAGTGTTGCTATCGTCACATCCCTCCATACCAAAAACAATAAAACCATCTCCGCATATTGGTTGGCAGAGTTGACTTTTGCTGGAGACTTAAAACTTGGGGTCATTACAGGCAGTGCAAGAGTAGGTAGAAGTGCTAAAATCGTAGGTACAGTGGGAGCAATGGGAAAGACTTGAACAGTCGAGGATGCAGTTACCAGATTGGTTGAGGTATGGAGAATGGCAAACAGTACAGGTTGATGCACTAGAACACGCTAAGCAATAGTCGATATTGCAGTTCAAGCAGGAGGAAACAGTTGAATTGTACATGCCCATGGGGCACACACAAGTACTCATGCTTGATACAATGAAAGAACTATTGCAGTTAGTGCAAAAAGAAGCGTTAAAGCAGGCAGTGCAACTACTTATGCTGCTACTGCAATTCTAGCATGAAGAATTTGTGTTATTATACATTCCGGTTTGGCAAACGCAAGAGGAGCCGATCGATTGAATAAAGGGAGTATTACAAGTTACGCAGGCTACTCCATCCAAGCATTTTTGGCAGTTACTTATGCAGGGTTAACATGAACTGCCGCTCCAATAATATGAACTGTCGCAAGTTGTGCAGGTGGTTGCGCTGGAACAGGTTTGACAGTTGGATATGCTGCAGGAAGAGCAGGAATAATTATAGGGGTATGTCCCATTTGGACAAGGCGATACACAAGAACTATTTGAAGGATACAAATAATATGTGCTAATGCAGATACTGCAAGAGGAATTACTCCCACAATTTTGACAATTAGGCAGACAGCTTAAACAGAGAAAATTGACTGTATCGAGATAGGTGCCATTTGCGCAGACCACACAAGAATTGCTCGTTTAGTTCCAATACTTTGAGCCGGTGCATGGACCTTGCATGACAAAAATTATATATATGAGACCTGTAGACTAATCTCCAGGTATTTTTAGGCATAAATCTGGTCCACTAATCGAAAATTAGAATGTCATCGATGAAGGGCTATTTTTTTATATCATATAGCTGGATGCTCCAAAAAAAGTGTTGCTTTAGTTTAGAGTAATACTGTAAGTAAAATACGAAAAGGGTGAGTTTCGATAGGTAACATTTTTCAAGTCCCAAGGAAAAACACCACTATAATTTGTCTGCAGGGCCTGTTCATCGATCAAAAGGATATCGAGATATATAGAATTAAAATATACCGTGGCTATGGATGAGTCACAGAGCGAGATATTCAATTGTATTGAATTTTTGATCTATACAATAAAATAGGGTCTAAGATGGTAATCATTATTGCTAACGACATCAATTCCAGTTAAAAAAGTAAGAACTTTGCGGGAAACAGAAATTGGATTTATTGACAGATCCTCTTGATGACACATTGAGTTATCCAGAGGAAATTGAACTGCATAGATATTGTAATTGTAGTGAGCAACAGATAGATATGAAGAAAAAGAGGATTCAATGACTAGATAGCGAATGGTGAGTTTATCTACATTGTTTGGCCGCTAACTCAATATACGGACATCCATTCCAGCATTAGATGCTGCCAAAAGAGACAACAACAATGAGTACCTTCCTTTATTTGTAGGTAAACTTGAAACATAAGATAGATCGAGAGTTTGATAGGTGAGGGCATGCTCATAGTTTGTATCATTCTTGCTTGTTAAAAATGGTATAGTAACAGTAGCATAGTTGCCAGTGAAACTACCAGTATTGAATTGGATTGAACCTATATTATTGTCGATTTACCTGTTTAAATAAATTTTGCGAATGACCTATAAATATCGGTGCAGGTAACGGAAGTCATTAAAAATAGCAAACTGATGCATAGAAGTTTCGATAATTTTTGAGAGAAATGTAGAATTACCATTAAGATTTATTGTAATTAATTATTATAAGTTCTTGCAAAATTTAATTTTTTTATATTTATGTTGGAGAAACATTATGTTTCTCATTATTTTCCAGCTTTATAATTCAGTAAAATATATACAGCACAAGAATACAATAAAAATATTAACCTAAATCTTCATCTTAAATTTGTATCTCCAAAGTAAAAAAATATCGATTTTAATGTTTGATTAATTCGACAACTCCGATCGGATGTTCACTAAAATAAGATATGCATTTATATTTATGACCAGGGAGATGATAAAAATGGGAATTTCACTTTGTCTTATGGTCTGTTAAGTGGTAAAAGTTTGGGGAAAGTAGATTATTTATCGTGCAAAAGTTATATAAGATAACAATTATAATTTTATAATCTACATCAAGCCGTATTTTATCTAAATTCTCTTCAAAATGTTTATTATCCTAATTTCATAATCAATAAGAGGCGTGAAGGTAATAAACATAATTTTGTAAAGAGCTGATACTTCATGAAATTTAGTTACGTTCTAGTTTAATTAGCGAAGTTGTAAAGATAAAAAGAAGTACGAATAATGACTAAGACTTAATGAGTTATATTATTGTATACCAATAGTATCTGTTACAATTTATATTTTCCAGTTATCTCATTTTTATGTGAGTTTTATAAATATTATTTAAAGCTTGATGGAACGAATACACAATTATGACTATTTCCTGCCGACACAATTAGAATAGCTATCGAAAAGTAAGCCCATAATTTACCAAAATTGTGTTGCGAGAGCCAATTAGATTATACAGGTTGATCCGAGTATTAATCTCAATAAAGACGATCTATTATCAATCGTCTGCTACACGAGTCCCCTCTAAATATATGATAATCATAACTATTAAATTTTGCCAAAGTGCATTAACCACTTTCTAAGAGCCACTCCGCCACTATCTCTAAATGGTACGAACGTGACAAATGACTGGAAATATCATTATTCAATACTGCTAGCTTCATCTTTATTGAAAATGCCTCTCATCAATTAGGGATAAAATTATTTTATCAGTTATAGAGGAGTATCTGGATTGCAGGTAACTGGAGAAGTTGGATAAATTATAGTATTTAAATAGTTTTTGTCGACATCTAAAGACAAAGCTAAGGCTACTCGCTTTATTCATAAATTTGGCACTGGTTCTATGCTAATAATCAGAGGTAAGTCAGGCAGGGATATAAGTAAATATAGTTATTATAAAACAGAAGAAGAAATTTTATTTTTGCCAGCTTCTTCCTTTTCTATTACTTCCAAGGATATAAGCAAAGATATTTGGGAAATCGAACTCACATAGCAATGATGATTTCAATATTTTTGAAAGTTATATATTTTGGTAGTCATAAAGCAGTCACCTATTTTATACTAAGATATTAAATGGCTTCCCATATAAGGATATTTTGAATCATTGATCATACACGATTTACAACAGTTAAATATTTTACTTTCTTAATATAAGAATCATTTATATTGAGGCTTAATATAGATGCTCCATTCAGAAAGGGTGAAAACTCTTACCATTCATAGTCGTAAGGAGGCAATAGCTTTCTTCTAATCAGTAACTTTCACCTGATATAGTTTAAAACTAAAGTCAACAACGCCTACGAGGAAGGCACGAACGAAGCTTTTTAATCGCTCATGGTCATCGTTAAAATATTTTATTACTTGCATCCCATTCCGGCATTTATTGTCGAAATTAACGATGTTGGAACCATACCAGTCACTACTTATCTATAGCAGCTACTAATTAAAACACATATGTTGAAGTTGAGTATCTGCCCATACTTTAGAGATTGGGTAGTATCCTTGCTCGTTGTTTTTAAGCAAAACATTCCGTAACTGAAGATCTAAGATATCAAAGAGTTAAAGGATTACAATTGGTAATCACTTCAAGAATGGAATTAACTAAGTATCATAGAATTCTATGGTCAAGCCCTCAGCAAATCTGTGACTGAGAATGACATTGGATTAACTGGAGTAATAGTTCAATCTTTAAGAATATTTCTTATTTATGAAGAGCAAAATGCAAGAAATATCTTCTATGAGAAAAGTGATGACTGGAAAATGATTATTGCAAATCTTATTGAGGGAGGAAAAATCATGTCAGATCTCAAACGATAAGAAATCGTAGTTTGTTTGTGCTATTATCTTTGCTTAAAAGATGTTTCGCATTGTTATGTGGCCATCGTAGTCGGAGCAATTCCTTATTTAATTACAACCCTTGACAATCGTCTCATTTCTGAATCTTTTGGTAAGAAGATAATCTAATTTTTAAAATATTTGCTGCTAAACATCAGCTAAAAAGATATTCAGCTCATTGATTTCAATGCTTTTTAGATCATCATTGGTAATTTTGCAACGAGGTTTGACCACAAACATACTGTGTCCTCTGTTCGCGATTTAATAAGTATTGCTTAAAAAAGAACTTGTGGGCTAGTAGATCATGAAAATAAGTTCATAGCTTTGGGAGAAATTTACCAATAATATAAGAGGGAAGGAACTAAATCTGAATAAATAAAGCAAATTCTTAATATGATGAACCTGTATAGTCACAGTGAAAAAATGGCAGGCCTATTTTGCCAGTATTACCATAAGCTTTTGTCGACAATTGTGTTCGAGCAAGAATAGCCAGATATGATCCGATTGGTGCTTCAGCTGCTTAGTTCTCAATTTAAGAAGGGTGGATTTGATATCAGCGTGGCAGCTGTCATTTTAAATAAAATTGACAAAATCATCACCAACAAATCTTTAAAGGAAGTCTTAACCTCAAACAGCAAGAAGATCCTTATCCAATTTATAAAAATAATTGGGCAACTCTTGGATAATCGTGAGCATAAAAGTGAAATAATCTCATTGATCTAATCTCATCATTTAGAATAAAAACTATCGCAGCTTTCAGATGGTAAGGGTTTTGTTTTTGAAAGGTAATTGATCTCGCTCTGCGAAGTAATGGGAAATCGTCATCTTAACTAAGAAAAGAACCTATAAATCAAAGTCATATCTTCTCTGTAAAAATAGATAATCTAAAAATCAAAGATGAATTTGAATCAGCTTAATCCTAATTTGCTGGAGCAGATCATATTCTTGAAGAATTTGATATCAAAAAATCAGCATTAATTGCTGAATCTCAACATTTCTGAAGAACTACCCGAAGTCATTTCCAATTATATAATAGTCTCTCATGGGAATAGTTCGTTTAGTTTGTTGAATAACCTATAAAACGAATAGGGTGAACTACTTCGAAAAGAGTTTAACTATGAATGTTGCCAGTTGCTCACATTAATCCTCAAAGGAAAAACAGCCAAGAATAGCCAAATAAAACAAAAAATGATCGCAATTGCTTCTTCCAATTAATAGATAGAGGATATTTATGAGGTTGTCAGCAGCTATTTTAGAAATCTGTAACATTTGCAAGAGATAAGAAACAGTCACCACCATAAAGGTAATGACTCCAATCGAATATAACCTGAAGAGCCAAGGAATATGGAACATTTTCGGGAGTATATTAAAAAGCTGCTTGCTACTTATTATAAAGAGGAGGAGCATTTTGACATAAACCTTCTAAAATTAAGTGATGCAGATAGCCTTGTAATTATAATGGAGGAATTAAGCAACCTTTAAAGTGATCAGCATCTCGTAAAATATCTAAAACTTGTGCTCTAACTGGCTAAAAAATAGTCAGTCTGCTTATCAGTTTACAACCATCTCTCCTCCAATTTATTAGCTATCTATAAATACATATTGTAAAGCACAACTCAATTAATGTAAATCAACTAAAATATCGTCTTACTTGACACTATCTTCCAAAATATGATCAAATATCATATCAATGCAAAATTCACAGATCAATCTATTGATCCAGCATTAAATTTCTATGCTGACTTGATCATTCTCATCCATTTGCATCTGGAAAAATCATTCAGCAAAAAAAAAATATTGTTGCTCGAACTCATCTTGGAATATTTTTAGATCAATGAACTGGACTGCCAGGAGCCGAAGAGGCAATTGTTGGAAAGAGAAGGAAGAAGATAAGCAATTCGATATTATATCGATCTTAATAAAGGAGTAGGTTTATGTTGCATTTACTCGGAATTGATAGCAATGTATCAGGATCCAGCTTATGATTAAGCTCTTTGGATGCAGCACAAGTAAAATCTTTTATCTAACTTGGAGTAAAGTCATGAAAATACTTCATATCTTAAGTTCATTTGGATTTACCTAAAATCATGCCAGCCCTAAGTTTTCAAGTAGTATCAACTGCAAGATATTATCTAACTGGTGATAAAACTTTTAACTTCTTAAATGACCAACATGAAGATTATTATTCATAGTTATCAAAACGGTGCTCTCAAGTTGCGCAAGATCAAATATTACAGTCTAATTCTACAGTCCCTAAACTCAAATCATCACCTCAGAGTCAGCAAGAATCTATTGTATTCGCAAGAAGAAGTTATCGTGAAATTACTTATAAATCTTCTATATTATATTGAAAGCTTTACGGATTAGCAATTCAAAAAGAAGTATCTTCGATAAATTGTTCCCGTTATGACTGGCACTTTGCTAACTCTTTATAAATATAACTATGGCCATCTTAAAGTTCGAGGGCAGGAACTTATAGAACATTTTCCAGTATTGTTATAGATGGAAGGAGAACAAGCTAAAATCGCTATTTGCTAAATTATGAGAGTGTTCTTGCTGAAGAAAGAGGTCATGATGATGGATTGCGAAAGCTTAACTAGTTGTAGAACATATATGGAGTGGTTACCCCTTGAAGCCCAGGAGCACATTGCTGCCTGTGGAAGAATTTAGCAACTATTGTTTGAAGGCAAAAGTCTCGAGGAAGAGTAGAATCTATATTTTGAGAAGAGAAATGACAGCCAACCATAAATTATCTATGCTGAACTTATGGCTAACATTCCAAAAGTTATAAAACCTCAAGATAATCCTATTGCTCAATCTTCCGAGGAAAACTTAACAATCGATCTTCAGTAACCGCTTTTTAGATAATTAGCTACTTAGGCAGAACCATCATGCGTCTTTAATAATAATTAATAGACTAGTATAGCAAATGACATTGATGAATAATTCACATTGCAGGCTGCTGAGCATAAACAACAAAAATCTTAACATAAAATTCCCAATTAAAATACCAACTCATAAAAAATTGATTTAAATAAGGATGGAAAACTAAATTAGTGGACTGAGAGTGAGTTAATGACTGAATTAAAAAATGTCCTTAATTCTCATGACAGTAAGGGGCTAAGAACAACAATCAAAAACCTTCTGGTCTTATAAAAATCAGAGTATGCAAATTTGCTTATCGAAATATTCCTGCATTCGTAATAACTATTAAAAAAGGAGTCTGCATAGGTCTCCGATCTTCCATAAATACAGAAAAAGCTTATTGAATATATTCCTTAATCTTGCGTTCAGTTAGATCAAAAATTTTATCAGATGATGGCTCTTAATTAAATTGGTGCCTCCATTTGCCTCAGAAAAAAAGGAGTTGGACTTTAAGGACTGGAAATTCTATGCAATAAATTTTTAGGTCTCAACGAATCAGCAAAATATGCAGAAATGATAGCCGTTAATACGTTATAATTATAGGATTTCAAATATTTGTACAGTTGTAAAATATATGAGCCCATCAACAAAAATCTGCTGGCTGATAAGCAAAGTGAATCGATGATGGAAGCAATGTTAAAATTGATTGCAGTGACATGTAAATTCCCGCCTTTTAAAGAACATTATGAAATAAGCAATGTGCTCGTTAAATATTTGATGTAAAACTCATTACCTATCTAAAAGATTAAAGACGTGCTGAAAGCATTGATTGGACTAACAAAAGATTGTGAAAAGCATAAGAAAATAGTTGAGAACACAGCGATAATGCCATTCCTTCACGATTTGCTATAAAATTAGCAGAATTATAAGGATATAAAGATGTTCATTTATGAACTGGTCATGAATTTACTTTAAAATAACACAAATATGGCTCTAAAATATGCCGAACTTTATCTCGAAGAAAAAATTGTCAAGGAACTCAAAAATAGATTAGACAATAGTTTATATTAATTTGCAACATTCCAAATCTTACTCAAATGTCTTGAGTTTCTTTCACTCTCGCCTCAAAGTTCAATTCGTTTACTTAAAACCAGCTTTATGTCTCTTTGTTTGCCCATGAGCAAATATGCCATTTCTGAAGAGTCTTACTCTCTTATCAAGGCATCTTTGATGGTGATTTATCATATCATAGAAACAATGGAAATTAACTTTGATAGAGTCATTTCCTAACTAGATAAAGATGGGTTAATCGACTATCTATCATCAATTGCCAGCGTGATCTCCAAGGCTCAAAGTACCTAAGTTTATCTTTAAATATTTTGTAAGACGCTAACAGTGGTGAGCATGGTTAAAAAATGTATGGGCCAAAAGATGGAAATTCTACGAATAATGATGGAAATTGGCAAAAGCCAGGACAACAATATTGTACCTTTTCTATAAATTAGGCCATAATCTAAAAATGGATCCGCATCCTATTTCTGTTGTTATAAAGTTCTCGCTATAATTTCGCTACTGACATCATCAAGTTCAACATCTTTTACTCGGCAGCCAACTATATAAAGAATCATTCGATATTGACTGAGACAACGATCAATATGGTATTTCGCAACTTATATAGAATATACGCTTTATTCGATAACTCAGCGCCAGGCCCGATCCAGATAATCTTCTCATTAAACATGGCTTTGCTGATTTCGCAGTCATGAATCTTAAATTAAAAAATTTACCTCTCAATGACTATCTTTATATACTGGATTTACTCACCAAACTTCAAGAAAAGAATTTGTTTCCTGCCATTCTTTGCACAAGAATTTTCTAGGCCATTATCCGAAAGATGGAATATCACTGGAAAGATGATGTGGCAGTGAAATCCATCAATTTGTTGAAAAAAATTAAAAAAAGAGTTTAGGTGACAGTTTAGTTCGGGAAAAACATGCTTGAGTTTTTTGGTAATTTCTTGACTCAAAGTAATCGGGTTTCTTCGAGTGAAGATTATAAGATGTCACGAGAAGTAATTTGCCTTATGAGCTACTACATAAACTTTAATGACTAAGTCAAGGTATGTTTTAAGACCAAAATCATAATTGATGTTCTCAAAAATTGGCTGAGGGTTGCAAGGGCTCTCGATTATCCAAACATGCCTCAGGCATATAAACTCTGCATTTACTCCATCTATAATGCAGAATCTATGTTAGTTGATACCTGCGGTATTGCCAAAGATAAGATTAGCGAAATATAAAAAGCTTGCGCTACTGGATGGAAATGTAATCTATATCGATTGAATGGTTCTTTCAAAGAAGCCATTTTAAAGTTTGACATTAGCAAGCAGGAATTAATTAGCTATAAGTGGCCTGATGGAGAAATAAAGCTTAAATACAGATTACCTATAAAGGATATTATGATGATTTACAGTTATCCAAATGAGAAAGACGTAGTTTTTCAAGAAAGCAACTTCACCAGAAGCAGCAACGTGTTCCAGCACAATGCGAATCCCGCTCTGTGCATCACAGTTATGTGTCTTTGCGAGGAAAATGACGTTCGGGAGATTAGTGTATAGTTTGAGAATCAAAATGATCTAAAGGAGATGACTCAATATCTAAGGGTATTAATCAGTTGGAGTTCATAATTGCAAAAGGAGGAATAGCTAAAGGTTTGGTCAAGTAGCAGAAAGACCATCTACGTACCACTTTGAAATATCGCTACCTGATTACTCTTACAGCTAATTAAATATTTGACTATGTATAAGCAGTAGGTTGTCTTACTATCTAATTTAATTGACTCATATAATTACATTTTAGGAATTTTATACATTATTGAGAGAATAATTAAAGCAGGTGATGAAGAGTACAAAGGAAAAATTTTCCATACAAATTAGATAAACTTATCTAAAAGATAAACTAATGATTATAAAAAGATGTAATTTGATAATTAATTTATAATGTGATAAAAATCATTGGGTATTAAAGAATAAAATAACTAATTAAATTAAATGCAATTACTGGTAATGACATTAAAATAATGAATATAAATATGAAATATACAAAATGACTCATTAGTAACTGTTTTATAATAAAGATTTTTGGCCTTATTTGATTTCATTGACGGGCTAGACTTATTAACGATCAGCGAACATAGCCTTAAAGATTAGTTTGTTGTAGACCAAAGTACCAATTATTATAAAGGCGAATCCTGCTCCCTTTACAAAATTAACCACTAATTCTCTTGACTAAAGTTGATAGTCAGGGTTGTCTCCTACACTGAATGTTACAATCATTCCGATAATCCAAATAATTGCCGTTTTTGTAATGTTTAACAGCGAACGAGTTAAAGCATCGAATAGTTTGGTAATCCTTACTCCGTTTAGATTATAAGCTGATATTGTTACGATTCCAATCACCACTAGCAAAGCCAGGATCCAATCAGTACCAACCTCAGAGAAGAATTGATCGATTCTTTAGAAATACATATTACCATAAGAATCATAAACACATAGCTTTTATTTGAAATTACAAGGAGTTATTGATAGAGATAAAGCAATAAAGGAGATAATAATTAAGCCGAAGCATCCCTCGCACCCTACCATTTGCATAGGATTAATGGTATGCTTTCTCATCAAAAATTGTTCATACGCGTAGAGAAATCCATTGAAAATTAGAGAAATCAGCATCAAAGTATAACCCAGAAGCTAATTGGACTAAATATTAGCATTGTTACTTGATCTTCTGAATCAGAATTGGACAAAAAACCACTTGTCCCCACGATTATTAAACCGAAGATAGCAGCGCTACATCCAACAAGATGCCTTTTTTGAATAATCATGCCGAACAAAATTTTTGAAAATATTGCTGTTGTTACGATGCTAGCTCCTTTAAACATTAAATAGGTTGATCCTGAAATGAAGTTCAACCCCATATATTGAAGGACCGATGAACATGAATCAGCAAAGGCAGGGATAAAGAAGATATAGAACTGATGAGGAGTCTTGCCTTCTTAGAGAGGAATCTAATTCTTTTATCGGTTCGAAAGGTAGAGAAAAAGGCAGAAAGTTTCTCCAACAAACATGGTAAATGATTGCATATATGGATGAAAAAAGTGGCGATGGTGGTCGCCCTCATCAACGTATTGGCTGCCCATTAATTTATATGCTATTTAAGAAGAGAGATACCGAAGGTGGAAATGGTTCCACAGATAAGGAAAATAGTAACAGCTGTGATTTTTGCTCCTTTTATATCCATGAATATTAAAATAAGAAATAGATTTAATATTAATTGACATCTTCAAAAATAACCTCATATTGTTAATAAATAATAAAATAATCTTAATGTATAAATTTGGTTATGAAAGTTTCTATTTTTGGCTAAATATTCTATTTTTCTATATTTAATAAAAAGAATGATTTTATTAATTTTTGCTCATTTACGACTCCATCGAATAATTAATAAAATTTATATATTGATTATAATTTATAGAGCAAATTCTTTTCTTCTTTCATCGTTCTTTTCTTTTTTTCATTTATTTTTAACTCTAAAAATACAAAAGTGCACACAAATCTGTCATATTTTTTAAATTATTAATGATGATATATTTCCTTCATAGGATTTTCACATCAAAATAATAGAAGTAAAGAAAATACTTTTTTTATTGTCAATGCAGAAAATAGGTGAATCGTCAGAGTCTAAAATTTTATTATATTAATTTCATATTCGATTAAGATCAATATTTCAGCAATAATCAAAATTGGCTCAATCTATTGCCTCGTAATCAGTTACTCAAAACTTTTTCAATTTACTCTGTCTTGTATCTCCAATCTTTAAAAATTGAAATAACAAATGGAGTCTTAAATGTTTAATAAATTCTGAGTATTAGCTCATTACTGATGCATTAAGCAAAAAATCCGTTTCTCACAAGTTAGGGTTCAATTCTTATAAATCCTCAAACATCCAACTAAAATATCTATAATATTATAGGTGTGATTCGTGCTAATTTTCGCAACTAGAAGGGGCATATCATTAGCATATGCTACGGAACAGCATTTGCTGTATCTAAAAGATTCATCATAACCTGTGCTCACAATATTTTCCATTAATAACTTTGGCAATCAGCAAACGAAATATATTTTATTCCTAACATCAAATAAGGAAAAATTCATCATGGAATTAAAATATATAAATCAGTGGCTGCTAACTATGCGCAGTTCTAAAAGCCAAAGACCACCTATCTGGATGCTCCAATACCTTAAGACGTGGCTCTTATTGCTTTAAATGAATAATTATAAAATTAATGGTTTCCATAAATTGGAATAGGTTTTAATGATTAATTTCCTTCTGGAAGCACTATTAGAATTGGTGGTTATCCCAGCGCCAATTATTTAGCCTGCAGATATTTGTATACTCCCAATTTTCAACGAAAGGATTTAATGGGAAATCTAATATGTATATGCAATCATGTAATTTTTCATGAAATGTCTACAGAAATGGGCCATAGCGGTAGTCCAATCTTTACAATCAATAGCTAAGGTTAAGCCATTGTTATTGGGGTGCATACACACAAGGGAAATAAAAATATTAAGATGAATAAAGGAGTCTTTTTCACCGATGATATTGTTAAAAGATTAAAAAGATATGAATAGTCCTTCCAAAAATAGTTTGAAATCAAACAAAGAATTAAATTTAGAGTTGACCGATTCAGAAATACAGATCAGCTTATACACTCAATTAATCCAATAAAACTTCATGGATATTATTGTGAGTCTCTTTCGCCAATCAGTAGGCGTTTTAAATTCGCACAAAAAGCTATTTAATCTTCTCAATAGTAAACAGATCTAAAGCAGCAAATAAAGTAGTAATAATAAACTCTAGACTTAAGTGAATACTGATTTGGACTACCCTATAATTAATAATATTTAAGTTTAGAAATAGCATTATAACTTCACCTCGCCATACTTTATTCTTTCATGATCTCTAAGGAACATTTTTTATATTTTAATCATTTCATGCAAGTTAAGCAATATCTTTGCTGCCATAATCCCTGAATTTTAACTATTTTATTAAAATAGTAAATTATTTCTCACATCATATGATCATCAATAAATTGTTAATAAACAATCAAATGAATGTATTATCACAGTGATATCAATTAATGCTTTAATCGATCTAATTAGGTTTGCTTTTCTTTTAACAACCTTCTTAGGACTTCATTCTCCTGTTTAATTTGCTGACAATTTAAATTTAAATAATCCTCGTTATCCTAAGCTATCTTATTAAAAGAGTAGTGATCGTAGTTTCTTGAAACCAAAGACCCAAAATGTTCATTCCATAATCTGAGAGAACTAATATTTGATTCAATATCCAAAAGGCCACATTTTTTATCATAAAATCCGTTTGTCGTGATTGGGCTTATGAGATCATTCCATATGCTGACTGTTTCTTCACTTATTCTCTTTTATTCATATTCACGTTGACTATCAGCGATGAAAGTGCCATATATATTTGTAAACATCAAATTAGCTATTTTTGACAAATATTTAAAGTTAAACTCAAAGTGAGAAGGATTCTGATAGATTAGTTGAGATACACAGTCCAAGAATTGTAAGAAAACTGGACATATTAATTATCCATGTGCACGCTCTCCCAATCTAGAAGCAAATGGATGCCCACACCCAATAAAAATTCTCATGACCAAGCCTTAAAACCCTTTGAAAGTGCGAAAAGAGGAGTCTAAAATAATTTAAACAAGTGCCACCAAAACAAGAGATTTATCCCAACCATTATCACATCGAATTAGAGTTGTATTTTCCTTTAAAATATTGTTTCTAATCATCTGACAACTTTCCAGAGTATTATTAATATAATAATACCACTTTGAATTGAGAATTTCTTTAATAAATGGTCTTTTTGCTTACAAAAACACTTACATTAGATCAGTCTCTGCTGTCAGCAAATCGTAATTATTTTATAAATTTAGATACGTAATTTATATGTTTTTTTCAAAAAGATTTTCCTCTATTGCCTTGTTGGATTTACCCTCAGCTACAAAAATTATCAGATCAAGGTTGCATTTTAAACATTTCAAAAAATCTTTTTATTTCTGCTTATTGATTTGCTTGGCATCTTCATAGGCGCTGCTAATCCAGATAGGAACCGAAACTTTTGTTTGAGGATTCAAATAACTGTATGCGAGAATAGGGAATCTTTTGTTCTTTCTATTAATTGCAATCGAGGCAATATCTTGAAAATTTGGCACATACTAATTCAAGGCATTTGTACAATTAAAGAGGGATAAGAAGGACAAATCTAATAGTTGGAGTTCGCAAATGATTGGTACTCTTTTTTATTTTAATCAAACAAACATTTTGAATATTCTTCTCTTAGATCGAATTTCAAATGCTCTGGGATTGTAGGAATTTTGAGGGCATATTGAAAAGCAAATAAATTTCGGGGATTGTTTGATTTATAGTAAATATCGCAAATCTTCTTGAAATATTGATACTTGAAACTGCTGGTGGCAATGAAGAAGGTCCAGGAATGTGGATATTTTAATTAGTAATTTACTTTGAACATCTTATCTAAATATTTGACAGTCATTATAAGTCCGAAGGGCAAATCCACCATTTTCTTTCCTTCACTGAAAAATAGGATTCGATAATTTGTCATCATAAGTTTTCCTTTTTTTTATTTGTTTCGTCCTTCAAGTTCAGCTTCTACAATCATCAAGAACAGCTCTCCGCAAATTGGGATCATCTTGAGATCATTCTTTTTTATTTATATCTATAGTCGAGAGACATTTGTTTTTTCTTCCTCCTTTTCAGGTTATTGCATCTTCGAATTGTTTTCTAATATCTTACGAGAGTATTTTTACTCGATAGCTTTATCTGTGACAACTAGATCCGCTTTTCGAAATTATTAAGACATATCAACATCTTCAAAGATTGCGGTTATAAGATTGGCAGCTAAAACTTTTGGGCTAAAAGCCGTTTGTGCATTTGAAGTGGACTCTTTCATTAATGCTGTACCTGTCAATATGATATAAAGATCTCATAGAAATTAAAAACATAAAAAATGAAAATGAAGTCTTTAATGTATTTTTCTTTTCTCTTTTCTAAATCCAATTAAAATATCAAGTGTTTATAAGATTGGTAAAATGATGATGCTGATGATGAGAGGATAATGATATCAGAAACATTTCCTGTGAACAATGTGGGCTCCTGATTCTTAATATTCAGCTTTGGTAATCCAACTTGAGCTAAACGTCGATAATGATGACAAAATTGAACCTCCAATCCAAACTGAATATTTTCTCTCTTCTGCTGTTTGAACTTTCACCTTCATGGTGGCAGGAGCCATTTTAGTTAATTCCTTTGTTAATCTTGCTCCAATTCCATCGAACATTGTTGATCCTCCACTGAGTACAATGTTCTCATAAAGATTCCTCCTAATATCCAGATCTGTATTGGCAATTGAAAAGTAAATGAGTTATTGGTAGCTTTTCATTTATTTTCCTGCCATCATAGGCTTAAAGAGAGCTTATGGGCATCTGAAACGTTGACTTCCAATTTAAACAGTGTGACCGTCTGGAAGTTCATAGATTTTGTTTTTTTGTTTTGATGTATTATAAACTATATAAACTATATTTTACCATTCATTTCGGAGTCAAAGTCAAGAGCGACATAACAAAGTTATTCCTTTATTTTTCTGGCAATTTAGCATTAGGCAGATGAATTCAGGTTCAGTCCGATTTCAGACAGCAGTTTTTTCATATAGTCTGTTAAATCCCGACCTGCAAAATTATTTCTCTCAATAGCATGGCTGAGGCTATAACCCTCGAAAATGGGCACAGTGTGAGTGACTCCATCTCCAGCATCGAGAACAATACCCGTTGTCTTTCCAGAAGCATATAAGGAGAGGATTGCCTGAATAGATAAATAAAAGGCAGGCACTTTGAAGGTCTAGAACATGATTTATGTCATTTTTTAACGATTTTACTTAGGATTGAGTGGTGCTGAATTATTTCAAATATACCTTAAGTGAGCAAACATGGTTGATCCTCTGGACTAACTCTCAGTTAATTGTAAAAGCAATGATTCCAAATTTGGCTCATTTCATCCCAATTTTCCACTATTCCGTGCTTCAGAGGATATTTCAAGGTTAATACTCCTTTTTTAGCTAGAGCTTCCTCCCCAATATAGAGATCTTTACCACCTAAGCCCGTCATCTGTTGCACATACTTTGGATAGCCAATGACAGCAGGAAAAGAAGAACTTGGTGCATCATTGCCAGAAAATCCTGCCTTGCACATTCCTGAGCCATTATCAATAACTACAGGTTGACCTTTATCTGAAGACATAAAAGAATTTATTGCCGAAGACTAAAATTATGAGAGAATTTAAGAAACAAATAAAATGAATAATATTTTCATGATTTTTTAATGCCCTGAACTGATATAAGTGATTGAAGTCATTTTTTTTCTCCTCAAATCATTATTTAAATCATCAGCATTAATTGCTTTATTATTGATTGATAAATGAAAAATGAAAGTTAACAATATGGATTTATACTGGAATAGTGTTATATATTATGAGAAAACAGTTACCTCATGAATAAACACTTAATAAGATGTTTTATTCGTTATTAATTATTTCATCTCTTTTCCATTGTATTTTGTAATAGTAATCCAATAACATAAAGATAAGTAGTAAACAACTGCCATTTTGTTTATCCTTTTGCAAATAAAATAAAAATAGAATTGATTCTCCAATACTGTTGACAAATATAAATGAATTCATTAGTAGTTGACCTTGATGTTTAGAATGCAGGATATCTTAGCAAGTTGACTACAGTAGCTTATTTAAGCATCATCATATTCTAGTTGACACCAGACCATCATTTTCATCAAAAAATACAGTCGCTGTGCTCTTATCTTGACTATCTAAAAATTAATCCTAGTGTCAAGACAACTATCTGCCTCAAGAATGTTGAAAAATATAGTGAAAAAATGTACAAATCAGTTGCAGTGGGTGGAACCTTTGATCACCTACATTTAGGTCATCAAGTTCTCTTGCTCTATACAATTTTGACAGCCACAAATGAAGTACTTATTGGAGTAACTGGATAAT
>Ga0302188_10001527_pt1 | contig 18048 bp, 14 predicted proteins | sample II_Bog_E2_1_FD_198783 | JGI IMG/M metagenome (GOLD analysis project Ga0302188, IMG submission 198783) | Peat permafrost microbial communities from Stordalen Mire near Abisko, Sweden - II_Bog_E2_1 | ecosystem: Environmental > Terrestrial > Soil > Wetlands > Peat | place: Sweden: Abisko...
ATCCAAGCAGAATAATTATAACATTTCCTAGAATTAATATTATGATTCATCGTCTTTTTAAATTTGTTTATAATCCTATTTTTAAACCTAAAGAAATAGTCCGTGGTTGTGGTATGCCGATTGACCCATAATCTGGATCTAAACCGTCCTTATTAGCTCTCCATAAGATGCCTAAATTGTTGGCGTATATAAATACCCGGATATAATTAAAAGGCAATTGATGGTAAGTTGACTTAGCAAACGAATAACTTAAATTAATATCTTGCAGTCGAATTTGATCGCCATTATCAAATTGCGATTGCGAAGAGCCGTAAAAAGCATCTCTATTTGGATCTACGTTATTTAAATCGGGCATTGAAGGAACATCCGTTATTTTTTCATCGCCAGGCTTTTGCCAGCGTTTAGCGAAATCCTCGTTACCGATTCCCTGATTAAATAATGCATAATAGTTAATAGAGGTTTTTCTGAAATAATAACCTCCTTTGTATATTATATTAGCAGATAGATTTAAACTTTTATAAGAAAATGAGTTAAGGATACTCCCAAATGAGGTCGGGGTTGAGGAACCAACATATGTCCAACTTGAATTTGAGTTAAAAAGATTCCCTGAATTTGTTATAGGTTGAGAAACTAATGCGCTATAGTCTTCACTTATTTGACCGTTTAGAAAACCTCTTGGATTACCATTCAAAGGATCTAACCCAGCGGATTTTAATGCAAATAAGGCACCTACCGGTTTACCTATAACAATTGTTGACTCTGCGCCATCTTCACCCAAATACTTAGTAACCGTATTTTTATTAAAACTAATTAACAATTGTGTTTCCCATCTTATTTTTCCATCAAGATTAATTGAATTGATTTTTAAATCAACTCCTTTACCGTCCATATCAGAATAATTGCCAGTATTAAAGGAAACACCTGTGCTGGTTGGCAGCGGAGACGTTCCAACTAAATCTGTTCCCCGCTTTAAATAATATTCAAAAGAACCATTAATTCTGTTTCTCAAAATTCCAAAATCAACTGCAAAATTTAACTGGCCAGCTTTTTCCCACATTAGGCCAGGATCACCTGGAGATAGCAGTTGGCCGATTGGATAAGTCCCGTAGGCGGTTTGATTTGAATTTATTGAAAACACAGGGTAGGCATAAATTGTGTTATTTACATTCCCACTATATCCATAAGTAATTCGAGCTTTTAACAAATTCAGCCAAGTGACATCATAAAACTTTTCTTTGTCTACATCCCATTTGAATCCAGTCGACCAAAGGGGTTGCGATTTCTGGTTGAAATTCACCCCAAATAGGTTGCTTTGATCTACACGCGCACTCCCTGAAAATGTATATTTCCCATCATAAGTATAACCGCCATTAGCGAAATACGATCTAAAGCGATTGTCTGTTATATTATTAAATAGCCCAGATGGAATATTTACTTGACCCCCAAAAGGATTAATCGTAAAGGGTGTTACAGTGTTAACATTTCCATTGCTTGAAATGTTAGGATTATAGCCATATTCAAAATAATCATTATAAACCGTCTTTGCGTCTCTTTCTTCAAATCCAGCAATCAATGATAATTCGTTTATATTCCACGATTTATTATAGTTTGTCTGAAGACGTAAATCTTGAGAAGTAAGATTACTATATCCGTAATTTAGAATGTCCCCAATAGGTACATTATAGCCATTTACATTTCCATTGGCATCTAGCGTTGAGAATTCATTGATATAGTTTCTTGTGTAATAACTCTGTTGATTAGCATCCTGTAAACTACTATTAAGAGCTTTTTCATATTGATATTTGATGTCAATATTTAGTCCAGAAACAATCGTGTACTTCATTCCAGTATTTGCTCTAACATCGTAATTGTTAATATTAGTCACATTATCGTGTTCTCTTAACTCCTGTAAAGGCACAAATTGCCAATTCAAATAACCCATCGATTGAGCAGAACTTACAAATTCAGAGGAATATTGGTTAATGACCGGCAGGGGATTCCCTTTTGAATCTGACAATTCCGTATATGGAAAAGGTTGTCCAATAAGTGGCGCAGCCTGCGAGCCTGATAAAAATTGGGATAAAGTATTGTCTACTTCAGAGTGGTTGTCAGTAAAATTCAAACCAGCAGTTAATTCTAAATTTTTAGAAACCGTAAACGTATTCTGAGAATTCAGCGTTACACGCTTATTATTTGAACCAACTTGCATGGCATTATCATTATCATATCCTGCCGAAAAAAGATAGGAAACTTTATTACTTCCTCCTGATAAATTTAGGCTATATTGTTGTTGCGTGGGCGACTGATAGAAATATTTTGACAAATCACTTCTATAGTCAATTTTTCTAAACGCATTTATTTGGTTATTAGCGTTCGTCGCATTTATTTCCCCATTTTGTTGTTGATTTAGTAAATCAACAACTGGTGAAATTGCTACTGGATATCCTGGTTGATTAAGATAAGGGGTGTAGAAACCGTTGGAGAATAATTGCTGTTCAACGTTAATATAGTCATTTGCATCTAAAAAATTACGGCTGTAATATAAATTAGGCTTTTGGCTAAGAGTGAGATTACTGCTAAATTCGATTTTTAAAGGCTGATTAATATGACCGCGTTTAGAGGTTAGAACAATTACACCATTGCCAGCCTGTGCACCCCAAATAGACGCCGCAGAAGCGTCCTTTAAAATTGTCACACTTTCAATATCGTTTGGGTTGATATTATTTATATCCCCATCATATGGAAAATTATCAAGCACAATTAGGGGTGTTGCATTTGATTGAATAGTGCTCAATCCTCTGATACTTATTCCGACGGTGTTGTTACCACTACCTGATAAGCTATTATCAAATAACACACCACTCGCTACCCCATTAATTCGGCTCAAAATATCTTGTGAAGTACTACGATTTAATAAATTATTAGTAATTAAATCGTAGGAACCGGTCGCTCTCTCTAAAGGCAAAACTTGATATCCATTTGAAACTATTACTTCTTTTAAAGTACTATTTTCTGAATGTAATGTTAAATGTTGAAGTGAAACATCACCCGACGAAACTTCAAACTCATTTTCAAATTTTTTATATCCGACATAAGTAATTATTAGGCTATATTTTCCAATTGGAACAGAAAAAAAGATAAATTTTCCGTTTTCATCAGTCAAGGTCTTAAAATTGGTGTTTGATATAGTTACAGTTGCTCCTATGAGAGTTACACCACTAGTATCACTTACAACTCCTGATACAGAATGTGAAGCCATAGATATTGATTTGGGTATAACGGAAAGGATTGGGGTTATCGATATTGGTTGTAATACAATGTTTTTTTTAACTATTTGATAAGTCACTGGCGCATCCTTTAGCAATTGGGTCAGGCTCTGTGTAATACTCGCGTTATGTAGGCTTACGTTTACTATGCCAAGCTTCACTTTAGCCTCATCATAAATAAACACATAACCGGTTTGTTTTTCAATCGCCTTCATTACTATTTCAGCGGGCGCGTTAGTTTCAGTAACCGTAATTTGGCTGAATCCCTTAGCGCTTACTTGCAGGAGGGCTATGACCAACAGGAGCGTCGTTAATTTCATAACCAAGAGGATCTTTTTAAATAGCGGCCAGCCGTCAAAAGGCGGCACAGCCATGTTAATAGTGTAAAATTTCATTACATTTGTTCATGTTTGGGTTAATAAGTCATACTCAATGTCGCAATTGTTTATTCTCCTGATTGGCCCAGCCAATTGGAGAAAGGGTTAACCCAGATATTTACCGTGGTTGTGGTTCCAACACTTCCACGGTTTTTTCTTTAAACCCTTTGGCTTACTTATTTAATCTGTTGTAAAAAGTTCATCATAGTTTAAATCTTGGTGAATGAATCTGTCCATAAACTCGCTTCTTAATTAGGTATAATAATTATCTTTTTATTCTCTATACGGTAGTGAATACCGAGGTCAGTTAAGATCGTCAACGCTTCTGAGGCATTTACATTCCTGTAAGCTTTGCCCGTGATCCTGGTTGTCGGTATCTGGCCTTCATATTCGACAACTACATCATACCACCGAGAGAATTGGCGCATTACGGTTTTGATATCCGCCTGTTTAAAGGCAAAAAATCCATTCGACCAGGCAATGACGTTATCTACATCTACGGCCTGTACTTTAATATGGTTATCAGTGAACGATGATTGTTCACCCGGCTTCAGGGTTACTTTATGGTTACCTGAGGAAACGCTTATACTGCCTTCTACTAAAGTGGTTTTAACAGGGCCTTCGTCATTATATGCGCTGATATCGAAATCAGTTCCGATGTCCTTCATTGTTTGCCCTTTGACATTTACATAAAATGGAATAGCGGCATTGTGATGCACATAAAAGCGGCCATGACCGCTGATTAACTCTATCCGCCGTTCGTTGCTGGCGAAGCGTTCAGGGTAACGCAATTTGGAATCTGCATCTAACAGGATTTTAGTACCATCAGCCAACTGCAATAAATGCTGACCTCCTCGTGGCACTATCAGGGTATCGTAAACCATAGCGGCATTAGTGCCGGTATTATTGTAAACCAATTTACCGTTAGCTGTTTTGGTGATAGATGTCGAACCCATTTGTGCGACTAAACCATTTTTAGCATCTGTAATACTAATTTGCCGACCGTGAGTTTTTAATATGGCCTTATCGCTGCCGGGAAGTATATCCTGGGTTTGATTTTGGACGATTTGTTGGGCGGGTTTGACGGAACGGAAATATAAATAAGCGCCCGTACCAACGACGGCTACGATTGATGCGGCAACCGCCAATTTCCTAAAGCCAAAATTCCTTTTAGGGTGGTCGTTGTATTCCCTTAGTTCCGTTTCTGCCTTCACCTGATTAAAAACCGCATTCCATCTTTCCTTATCGTAATCATCCTGTAATTCGGTTTCTTGTAATTTACCCAATAACAGGTTTTTCATTTCCTCATCATATTGTTTATCCGAGATCAGGCGAAACAATTGCTTAACCTCATCGGACGAAGCTGAGCCGTTTGTATATTTCTCAAATAAGGCCCTTATAAGGGCTTGATCGTTACTCATAACTCTTGGGTTATTTTCCTTTTATACAGATGAGACGTTTGCCGGACGATAGTGGACTATTGGAGTAGCAGATATATTTGCAAGTAGTTGGTGGATTTTCGTTTTTAATGAGACTATTCTGTCTCTGTTGGTGATACCAACAGTTATCTTTATATCCTAAATGATTATTCTATGATATTAACCTATAAATGAACTATACTATTAACTAATACTCTCGCCATGAAATGTACTTTTGATTTATGCGAACTTTGGAACGGCCTTTTTTTAGGGTTGATTTCGTCTGCATTATTTGCAATTCTTTTTCATTATGGGAGGGGATATTTTTATTTCAAAAGGCGGTATGGAAAACTTGCCGGCAATTATAATGGATATGGATATAAAGCTGACAACCCTCGGGATCTTGATGAAAATGCTATCAGTTCAGCAACTATAAAATATTTGGTAGAGAATAAACTGGAAATTAGAGTTTCACATAATAATCTGACCTGGGTTGGAGAACTGACAATGAGTTCCTTAAAATATGGTTCGATTGTCTTTCAATATGAAAACTCTGAGGCCAGGCACTTCTTTGGATTTAAGAAATGTATCATTGATCATGACCGAAATATGCTATTTGTTATAGGCGAGGCGGAAAAAGGATACGGAACAGAAGTATTTAAAAGAATATAGCAACTTATTTGCTGGTTAAAATAACGAATGCGGCGATTGAAAAAACGCTGGCGCGCTTTTCTGCAAAATTACGGATATATTTCAGGGCGTGAACCAACTGGTTTTTTACTGTATGCCTCGATATGTTGAGCCGTTCGGCAATTTGTTCATGGGTCAGCCCTTCATTCCTGCTCAGGTGGTAGATCATTTTGCGCTGTTCGGGCAAAGCGGATACAGCCATTTGGATAATGGCGGCACTCTCCCTGAAGATAATCCGTTCTTCGGTTTCGTTTCCGTATTCAGTTGAGCGGATGGCAATCCGTTCCATCAGTTTCGCATTGTTGGCGATCTTCTTCAGGTAGTCCAACGTTTTGTTGGTTGCAATATTAAAAAGATAAGAGGTTGGGTGATTAACGTTTTGCAAAAGATGCCGGTTGAGCCAAAGTTGAACAAATATGTCCTGTACGATTTCCTCAGCCAGTTCCGGTGAACGAACCATCTTATCCACAAATGGCGCTAACCGCTTATTGTAATGATGGTAAATAGTTTCAAAGGCACGCTCGTCACCCTCTGCCAATGCCGCAAATAGTTCGGGTTCGTTAATCAGCTTATGGATGGTGTTAGCCATTGACTACTGTGCCTTGTTTTTTGATATGCTAATTTACTGAATAATTTTTTCAATAGTAAGTAAATTATTTGGTGATCGTCAAATTATGGTTTTGTTAAGCCATCGATTAATAGTCAAATAAAACATAACTAATCGCTTTACTTACTTTTAAATACATAGCATATTCCAATAACAATTATTGCGCAAACAAGTAGTAGAACAATAATGACAAATAGTTTCTCGGTCATAATTCTATTTTTTGAGGTTAAAATATTTTTACTTTTGAATGTTAATATTGCGGTGAGCAAACTTATAACCGCTGCTACCAGGTCAAGGATTGTTTTCATATTTAATAATTTACTTTTCTAAAAAATCCATTAAAGCAAAATCCAGGTGTAGAAAACCATTCCTTGCCGTTTAATCATCATAGCACGCGCCTTAACCGTTGTCAAGTGCTTCCTAAGCCTGATTTGAAAAATTTTATTTGGGGAAAAAATTGGATTTCAGGGTCAAGTATTTAACCCTGATAAAAAGACGGATTTAAAAATTTCAAGGATTATACTTATAGGCTTCAGAAAGTTTCACTAAGGATATATATTTATAGAAAAAGTGGTATCCCCGTTTTACAAAAACCAGGGTAAAGGGTTGAAAAACAAGGGTGAAAGGTCATGTAAAAGCCAATATTCTCATTCTAAAAAAATAATTTACCTGATAATCAGATTGTTATAAATTATTTGAATTTTTTTCAAAGCCCTAACTGAATTCTTTTCAACACAGGGGTATTTATAATAAATGCGGCACAGGTAACGCCTAAGAAAAAACGTAATGTACCCGGCATGAAATTCTCGCTAAATAATACCTGTCCTGATAAAAAGGCGAGTTTGGGTAAATGGGATGTAGTGATGTTGGTTTGTAATCTTATCATTAATGGGCTAATGCTCATCGCTACCGTTGTCGGCATTTGGATAGCCAACAGGAAGCGTTAAAAAAAGCGCCGCAGGATGCGGCGTCTGAAAATTGTATCTTGCTTATCTAATGGCAGGTCCTCCTACCTTTTGTGATAAGGTTTAGGTTGAAAGTCCCGGACAGCGAGTGTTAGGGGCTTTTATATTACGCTTGCGATGATTTGTTCGCAGCTTTAATCACACTAAGGTTTTCAAATTCCGTCCAATAATAAAAACTGGTCCAGACAATGAACAACAAACTAACTCCTAAACAAGCATATAGACTAAATTCATCAGTAAAATCCTGTATGGTAGCGGGCCATATGAAATACCAATGTAGGTTATAAATTGCAATTGATTCAATTAATGAACAAACGATAACTACGATCAAACAAATGGGAATACTAAAAATAGTAATCCGTGTTATTATCAGCTTAAAAGACTTCTTTGTTGTGTTTATTGATCCGACTTCTGACATCAAAGAAAATGGCATTAGGTTTAATGAATTAGGATTGAAATTCGGGAAATACCGTTCTTCTTCTGTTGGATTGATTTCAAATATCTTGTAGCTAATCTGCTGTAGGGCAAAGATTAAATCCCTTCTCCTTTTTGCTACCATCAGCCACTCAAAAATAAAATAGCTTAATAATGTCGGCGTTAATATCCTGATTATTTTAAGATCAAATTCAACCTCGAACACTTTTAGTTTGTGAAAACTCCCAGGAAAAAATGTTAAAACCACTAAAAGCAGTATAAATTGGGATATTAAATTACTTCTTTTATTCGTGTCCTTTAATCCTTCGGAAGCTTTGTCAAAATAAGCTTTTAAAATATCTATATTGGTTGTACTCTGTATGTATTGAATAACTTTCGGTATACTAAGCATCGTTGTTTATTTAGGTCTACGCAAATATAATGGGTTAAAGGTCAAATTTTTATGATATACCCAAGTAGTCCCGTAAATTAATCCACCCAGTATGTTTATATTCTTTTTCAGGCATAGTCGGAATGAACTTTGGCCTTTCTCCACTGGCCAACCAGGCAACATATTCCGTCCTGCTTTTTAGATGTAGTTTCCGTATGAATGTACGTGCTTTTGTAAAGGGCAGAAAATCAAAGCCCAGCCAGTCGTGCCAGTCAACCCAACCCTTACCGCTATACGTTTTATCAGGATTGGATGGGATAAATGACGGCCTTTTACCCTGCTGCTTCCATTCCTGCCATTGGGCGGTACGTTCAAACCCTAAACGGTGAACATATAGTTTTGCCTGTTCAAATGGCAGAAAGCCCGGCAATATCTCCGGCGGTACATTCTCCCATAGCCCTTTCCTTTTCTGTAAAAAAGCCAGGAATGAAATATTCCGGTAGCGGCAGGTTTGCGCAACCGTTAGCATTTGCAAATATTCGGTGATCCCTCTAACGTGCATCTGCCCTTTAACACCCCTCCGGTGCTGGGCGAATGCCTTAACCGCTGCTTCTGCATTATTATTATTCCAGGGAACATTGTCATAGTCCAGGAAAGTCCAAAGTTGTTGCCAATGCCTTTTAAATCGTTTGGCATATTTTTGCGCTGTTTCACTATTATAATCGCGATCAACAAATTCGCTATAAAACTGTGCCGTATCCTTTATATGCTTATGCAAATGGATCTGCTTCAAGCCATATTTATCGATCGTTTCAATAATCCGGCGCAACAGTTTGTTAAAGGCCGGAACCAGCCGGTTATATTCCTGGTCAAACTGGTTTTTAAAAAGATCGTCATTCAAATCGCGGATCAGATGGATAAGACATTTCTGGCTTTTAACATTTAACGTTTCGTAGCCGGGATAAAAATCAGAAACGATAATGCCCTTATAATCTTTTAATAATTCCTGTAAAAAACCAACTTCCCGTGTAGATGCGTAATAATAGAATACCGTATGCGTCGTCGCAAATACCCATACATAGCCCGACTCCCTGGATAGTTTGATCGTAGTTTCATCGATATGGATAACCGGGCTGTTTAACACAATTTCCTTAATGTATGTAGCTATCGGTGCCCATGTCTTATTCCACCACCGGTTTTTATACATTACCAGGTACATCGGGTTTACCCAAATATGGTAATGTTCCTCTATCAGCTTGCTGATCATCTCATTGCTGACATGAAAATTCACGTAATAGTCCAATACCAGCGCAAACAGGTTATCACCATAATGCATGATCCGCAGCGCCTTATTCATGGTCTTCTTTCCACATTTTGCGCATTTCGCCGTTCCTGACCTGTATTCTGTTACATGCTGCCTTATCCCGGAAGGCGTAAACTTCAGGTCCGTTTGAATCACTGAGGATTTGGTTTCATGGCTATAGTATAATTTCGTATGTCCGCAACCAGGGCAAACTTTTAACGGTGGCATAATAATGATTTCATTGACCTTTTTTGGCTGCCAGGCCATATGTCCTTGTCCTAATGGCTTCGGCCTTTCCCTTGGTGAACTCGCAGCCGGTGTTTGCTTTTTTAATTCGTTGCGCCAGTAAATCTTGTTTCGCTGGTAATCGAAATAAGACGCTTTGGAAATCAACTGAAAGTCCTCGCCAAACTCTTTGTTATGTTGAAGATGATAAGGGGTATGCTTTTTCATCTGCGCAACGTGCTGCACATTTTCCGGGCTGTTATCTGAAGCCAGTTTAATAAGCCATTGGTGAACGACGAATAAAGCCCTGTAATCATCCTGATTGTATCTCAACAATCTGTCTTTACCTTCGTTAGCATTTGTTTCCTCCCACTGTTTTCGCCAGGCCATACTCAAAAACCCATCGGCTTCGGGGTCGCCCCATTTGAAATTCAGGTAGTCGCCTACTTCTTTCAAGCCATTGCTATAGGTAGGCGGGTAAATATGGGTGCGTAAAAATCCCAGGAGGTTAACCATTCGCTTTTCAATGGCAGGCCAATATTTAAGAAACGGCGATTTTTTTGCAGCCAGTTTTAAGGCTTTGGTTTCATAGCTACCGTAATGGTAAATCTCCGCATCGGGATATTGCAGCAGCAATTTAAAAAGGCGGTTAAAGTTGGCTTGTTCGTCCGCTTTGGTATCCGACCAAAAGGAAAAAACCTCTTCGGGCTGACCAGAGTGTACAACAAGCCCGCCTAACAAGTAAATGTGCTGTTCATGCGATGTGCCTTCGAAGTCCAGGTAAATTGCGGTCGCCGTATGATTTAGTACGGGGGCTTGTATTACAAAGGTTTTTTGTTCCCGGATGGCCAAAGCCTTCAGTTCCCATAAGTAACTACTTTGCGGATTGGGTGCCCTTCTTCTTCTTGGTTTGAATAAATGGGAAAGCTGCTTAATGGTCGTAATGCCTTTATTATGGTATTTAAGCATAGATTTCGCGGACATTACGGGTAGCAGGCTGATACAATCGCGGTCGATTAATTTCTTATAACAGTCCCTTTTGAACTGGCATTCCGAACAATGACTGATTTTATAAAAAGGTGGCGGTTGGGAATTATTGAGCATTGACAATGTTTCGTTCAGCAATTGCAGCGCCTTCTTTTGATGTTTGGATGATTTGACTGTTGTCGCTTGATTGATGCTGGCGTCCAACTGACTGATCGGCCAGGCTGCTATTGCGACGGGGCTTGAGGTGCGCCTAATGACGTTTCCCGGGTATTCTCCTTCTGTACTATTTATTCCTTCTTTCGATAGCCGCCACGCCTTATAGGAGCAATGTAACATAGCCTCCAGGACGTTGAACTGAGGTGACATCGTTTATTCATTTTTTATCGTGAATTCCAGGCGGAGTTTCTGCAAGGCATCATTCCTTATTTGCCGTACCCGTTCAGTGCTAAGTCCAACATGCGGAGAAATATCTGACGGCGACATCTCCAAATCGCCCGTCAATCCGTAAGTCAACTCGATGATCTTTCGTTCCCTTTCAGATAATCTGGAAAGCAGCAAATGCATTTCCAGCCGCATTGATTCTGCCATCAGGCTGTGATCGGTGGCCTCCACATCGACTGGAACACAATCCAGTAAGGAAAAGTCATCCTCATCGCCATAAGGCGCATCATACGATGTAGTCCATGGCGCATAATAGAGCGCTTCTTTCACTTTATATTCCTGCATTTCCAAATGAGCGGCGACCTGTTCGCTGGTCGGCTCCCGGAGCGTTTCCTGCTCAATTACCGCAAGCGCCTTATTGATCTTCGTGATCTCGCCGACCTTGTTCATGGGCAGGCGGATCAGCCGGGCGTTCTCTGTGATCGCCGACATGATGCTTTGCCTGATCCACCATACGGCAAAAGAAATAAACTTAAATCCCCTGGTTTCATCAAAACGCTGGGCGGCCTTGATCAGCCCGAGGTTGCCTTCATTAATAAGGTCGCTCAGGGGCAAGCCCTGGTACTGGTATTTTTTCGCGACGGATACCACAAAACGCAGGTTGGCTTTGGTCAGTTTATCCAAAGCCGCCCGGTCGCCCTGCCTGATCTTTTGCGCTAAAACAACTTCTTCCTGGGCACTGATCATCGGCTCTTTACCGATCTCGCTGAAATACAACTCGACCGAGGTATTTTCGCGGTTAGTAATGGTTTGGGTGATCTGTAAATTCCTCATGCTTCCACGGCTATATTGGCCAGCATGTCGGCTGTCATTTTTTGCAAATCAAATTCCGGCTGCCATCCCCAGTCTTTACGCGCTTCGCTGTCTTTGATACTGGCCGGCCAACTGTTCGCAATGGTGTTGCGGTAATCCGGTTCATATGCTATCTTGAATTCCGGCAGGTGTGTCCTTATCGCCGCCGCCAGGTCGCAGGGCGCGAAACTCATCCCGGCGATGTTGTAAGATGTCCTGATCGTTAGCTGCTCCTTTGGCGCGTTCATCAATTCCAATGTTGCTCTTATGGCATCGGGCATGTACATCATGGGCAGGCAATTGTCTTCAGCGAGGAAACAATTGTAATACCCCTTTTCCAGTGCTTGATAGAAAATATCGATGGCATAATCCGTGGTGCCGCCGCCCGGCGGGGTACGATAAGAGATCAGGCCCGGATAACGCAAACTGCGCACATCCACCCCAAACTTTTCAAAATAATACTGGCACCAGTATTCACCCGCCCTTTTGCTGATACCGTAAACCGTATTGGGTTCGATCCGCGTATGCTGCGGGCAGTTGTACTTGGGCGAACCCGGCCCGAAGACCGCGATACTGCTTGGCCAGAAAACCTTATCTAGCCTGAACTCTTTGGCGATCTCCAGGACGGAAAGCAGGCTCTGGACATTCAGCTTCCAGGCCGCGCCGGGATGCTGTTCGCCGGTGGCAGATAACATCGCCGCCAGTAAATATACCTGCGTTACTTCAAGGTCATAGATGACCCGTTTTAATTTAGCGGTATCCAGGACGTCCAGTTCAATACCGTTAAAGCCAGGTTTGATATTTTTATCGGCTGCAATAACATTTTCGCGGCCATATTCCTGACGCAGGGCAATGGTGAGTTCGGTACCGATCTGTCCTGCGGCACCGATGATGAGTATGATTTGTTTTTTCATGATGTTTATTCGTGTTTATAGAGCAATAAGCCGTAAGGTATTTTGGGATCGATCCAGGTGGATTTTGGCGGGAGATTGATACTGTTGTCGGCAGCATTACAAAGCTGTTCCACAGTCATCGGGCAAAGCGTAAAACCGATGGCGTTCGGGTTATCTCTAAATAAGTCTTCCATCTCGGACATCGCCTTTTCACCACCGGCGTGTTTTAAGCGCTTGTCCGTCCCGGGATCAGTAATATGAAACAGGGGCGATAGGATATAGTCCTGCAAAATAGATACATCAAGTATGTTTGGGTTTGTGCAATAACTATAGGTGTTTGGCTTGGCTTTTAAATGATACCAGTTGCCCTTAAAGAACATGCCTATCCTCCGTTCCTCGAAAGGCTGTACAGGTTTGTTATTAAAGGATTCCTGCATATAGAAATGCGGTAATAACTGGTTAAATAACCAAGTTGCGTTAACGGCATGCTCAGGAATGACCACCCGGTTATAGCGCCTGATCTTTAATTCGGCAGTAGACATATATAAGGCGGAAATGCTGTTAAAAAGCGGTAACAGTAATTCGCCTGAACGTTTGCGATGATGGCCGTCCGCGAGGTACACGTCTTCAATCTTCGCAAAAGCGGCAACCAGCCGGGCCAGGTTATTAGGGTTTTCAATTTTCCAGAGCTTGTGCAGCCCGGCGGGGCTTTCATAGCGCACGTCGGGGAAATTTTGCTGCCCTTCCCTGATAATGTCGTCAATGACGGGTTCGGGTGCGTAGGTCAGCAGGATCGGACTGCCCTCCAGGCCAGTATGTTCCCTGTAATTTTTGATCCGGCGTACACTGTCATCAAATGTCAATTCATGCGTTTTGATGGGTTCGTTCAGTTCCGTCAGCGCCCAAATCCCTGATTGCTGATAATCAGGGTGTGTCACTTCATAAACATAAATAGCTGGTGTTTGGTCAAGCCATAAGCGTTCGCTTTCCAACAAATGGTTTAACGTTTCATTGATATCCCTATACGCCAATGCCTGTCCCTCCGGTGTCTCTGGCCTTTGCCGGGCACCTGTTTCCAGCAGGGTTTTAAGCGGTGGCAAACCTTCGGGTTGCCTGGTATCTCCGGCCACCGATTCCGCCTGCGGCTTGGTAAAGACCAACTGATCCGCATAAAAGGGATTGGGATGAATCGCTCGAAAGGGTTTGATCGTCGCCATCTTTAATAAGTCGGATGAAATGAACCATGCGGGATGATACTTTCGGTATAAGCCTGCATACAGTCTACCAATGCCTTTACACTTTCAAAGGGCAAAGCATTGTAGAGGGATGCCCTGAAACCGCCGACCGTCCGGTAACCTTTGATGCCTACCATCCCGAATTGTGCAGCATACTTCAAAAAATCAGCCTCGTCTGCCGGGTTTTCCATTTGAAAGGTCACATTCATCAGTGAACGGTGTTCCTTTTCCGCCTTGCCTTTAAACAGCGGGTTGCGGTCGATCTCATCATAAAGCAATTGCGCCTTGGCCAGGTTCTCTTTAGCGATGACTTTCACACCGCCCTTGACTTTAAGCCATTGCAGGTTGAGCATTGCCGCATAAATAGCAAACACTGGCGGCGTATTGTACATCGAACCGTTATCCCGGTAGATGCGGTAATCCAGCATCGAAGAAACCGGATGTTTCACGCTATCGATAAAACTATTTTTTGCGATCACAATGGTCAGCCCGGCAGGGCCGGTATTCTTCTGCGCCCCTGCATAGATCAGGTCGAATTTTGAAACATCGATCTCCCGGCTGAAAATGTCGGACGACATATCGCAAATAACCGGCACAGGTGATTTTACATTCGCCCACATTTGGGTGCCTTCAATCGTGTTGTTGCTGGTATAATGGAAATAAGCGGCGTCTTCGGGTATAGCATAACCTTCCGGGAGACGGGGATAACCAGAATCTTTAGTTGAGCCGATCACGTTCACTTTGCCAAAAAGCTGCGCTTCTTTGATCGCCTTCGCGCCGAAATAACCGGCATCCAAATATGCCGCTGATTTTTTGCGGCCCTGCAAAAAATTCATCGGCACCATGCAAAACTGCATACTGGCACCACCCTGCAAAAACAGCACACTGTAATGATCCGGGACGTTCAGCAGTTCACGGACAAGCATTTCTGTTTCTTTAACGACGCTTTCAAATTCAGGGGAGCGGTGCGAAATCTCCAGGATGGATAAGCCTACCGGGTCCCAGCTTTTGACAGCTTCGGCGGCACGCTGCAAAACAGGCTGCGGGAGAATACAAGGGCCTGCACCAAAGTTATGTTTAAAGGTTGCTGACATGATAAAAATAATTGGTTGTTGACGCTGTAAAGTTTCAGCATTTCAGGCCAATTACCTATACAGCGTACTTTATTTAGGTGTTTCACCTATTTCAATCAGATTATTTAGGTAAAACAACTTTTTTAGGGGGTTGAACGCCTATTTTATAGGTCTTTTACCATTTTCAATACACTATGCTAACTTCGTTTTAGCGTCTAACACCGTCGTTTTAAATTATGAATTTGCTTTATTCAAGCGATTGTATTTACCTTCGGCCCACCAATTATTAACCAATACAAACTGTATTTTTTACACTAAGCCTATGAATAATTTCATGACGCTGGGGCAATTCATTATCGAAAAGCAAGCTGATTTTCCTTATGCCAAAGGGGAACTATCGCGCCTGTTGCGGGATATCGGCATAGCCGCTAAGATCGTTAACCGGGAGGTGAATAAGGCGGGATTGATGGACATTTTGGGGAGTGCCGGACAGACCAATATACAGGGTGAAAGCCAGCAAAAACTGGATGTCTATGCTAATGAACAATTCATCTCAGCCCTGCGCAGCGGCGGCGAATGCTGTATTGTTGCTTCCGAAGAAAACGAAGAAATCATCCGCATCGATTCTGCGGTTTCCAAAAGCGCTAAATACATTGTCGCCATTGATCCGCTGGATGGTTCATCGAATATCGATGTGAACGTGCCGGTAGGCACGATCTTTTCGATTTACCGAAGGAAATCTGTAGATGGGCAAGCCCTGTTGAGCGATGTATTGCAAAAAGGAACGGAACAGGTTGCAGCCGGTTATATTATATATGGTTCATCTACCATGCTGGTTTATACGACCGGCTGCGGGGTGAACGGTTTTACGCTCGACCCGTCTATCGGCGAATTTTGTTTGTCGCACCCGGAAATGAAGGTGCCAAAAAGCGGGATCATTTATTCCATCAATGAAGGGAACTATGTTCATTTTCCGGATGGTGTAAAGAAATATATCAAGTATTGCCAGGTGGAAGATGCCGCGACAAAACGCCCTTATACCTCTCGTTATATCGGCTCTATGGTGGCCGACCTGCACCGCAATTTGATCAAAGGCGGCATATTTATTTATCCGAGTACGGCTTCGGCACTAAACGGCAAACTAAGGCTGGTTTATGAATGTAACCCGCTATCCTTTGTGATTGAACAGGCTGGCGGCAGGGCAACTAATGGTTTGTCCCGGATACTGCAGTTGGACGTAACCGAATTGCACCAGCGTTCGCCCATTTTTATCGGCTCGGAGGATATGGTTTTGCAGGCAGAAAAAATGATGGCAGAAGCTTTAGAACAATTAACAGCAGCAGTATGAAAAAGAAACTTGACAAATTCGATACGGGTATCCTGAATATCCTGCAAAAAGATTGCCGCATATCCTGTAAGAAGATAGGCGCTGAAATCGGCTTGTCCGAAACCCCGGTGCAACTGCGTATCCAGCATATGTTCGAGGATGGGTATATTAAAAAGTTTACCGCTATTTTAGACGCCAAAAAGGTGGGTTTTGGCTTGATCGGCTATGTGCAGGCCAAACTGGCCGAACATACCGAAGAAAGCCTGAGCAATTTTATGACCGAAGCGGTCAAGCTGGAAGAAATCAAGGAATGTTACCACATGTCGGGCGCTTATGATTTTTTGATGCGAATAGCCATCAGCGACATGGATGAATACAGCCAGATCCTGCTCAAGAAGCTGGCTAAATTGCCGGGCAAGCCGCATTTCGAGAGCTTTTTTGTGATGTCGGAGGGGAAGTGTGAGACAGCGCTAAACGTAAAAATTTAGGTATTTCAGCGCAGCAGAATCACGAAAATTCGCTTAATGAAAGAATTACATCTAAGCAGGGAGGCACTATATCAAAAGGTCTGGTCCAAACCCGTTTCTCGTCTGGCCGACGGGTTGAATGTTAAGGCTGCTGGTTTGCGAAAATATTGCCGTGACCTTAATATTCCCCTACCGGATCAAGGCCACTGGTCCCGAATAAAATTCGGCAAACCGGTCACGCAAATCCCTTTGCCGCCAGCTCCCGAAATTGAAACACGGGCACCCGAATCAGCTATAATTTCACCTGAACCAGAAAAACCTGCTGTCCTTGAAGCGGAACCACCAATTCTATTTCCCGGTGAACATGAATTGTCTTTTAAAGTGCCGGACCGCCTAATCAATCCCGACCCGTTGATCATAGCCGCAGAAAAAGGCTTAAAAAGGGCGCGATGGTCAAAAAAAGATATGGCAACGACTGACGAACACCAAATTGCTATCAGGGTATCTGAGGCGCACATTGGGCGGGCATTAAGGTTTATGGATACGTTGATCAAATGCTGGCGAAGGCGCGGCTACAAGATTTCAACGCAATACCGGACATCTTATGTGCATATCCGCGAAGTTCAGGACAGGTTCAGTTTACGGGAGACGAGCAAGAAGCTACCCAAAAAAGGCGAATACGACCGGCAGGAACTTGAACCCACCGGAATACTAGCCTTCCGGATAGATTGGTACAGCGGGCGCGAATGGAAAGATGGCAGCTTACCACTGGAAGACCAGGTGCTGGCTATATTGAATCACATGGAACTTTCAGCCAGGCGACTGGAACGAAGCTGGGCTGAACAGGCGGCAAAAAGACAGGCCGCAGAAGCGATCCAAAATCAAAGAGCGTTGATTTTAAAAAAACAGATAGCAAATGAGCAGGCTTTTACAATGCTCGTTAATGATGCAGAACGATGGAAACAACTAAAGGTGTTAGACGATTATTTGGCAGCGTTATCGGCATCGCAGCAGCATACACCTGCGTTTCTGGAATGGCTGAAATGGGCTAAACTGCAACGAACAACAGCTGATCCATTGCTGAATTTTAACCTTAGCCGGGAAATTATTGAAGAATAATTTTTTACTTTTATTGCAATAACCTGCCATGACCAAAAATATTTTTAATTTTCGGATA
>Ga0302188_10001528_pt1 | contig 18041 bp, 19 predicted proteins | sample II_Bog_E2_1_FD_198783 | JGI IMG/M metagenome (GOLD analysis project Ga0302188, IMG submission 198783) | Peat permafrost microbial communities from Stordalen Mire near Abisko, Sweden - II_Bog_E2_1 | ecosystem: Environmental > Terrestrial > Soil > Wetlands > Peat | place: Sweden: Abisko...
CAACCCCAACCCCAACCCCAACCCCAACCCCAACCCCAACCCCAACCCCAACCCCAACCCCAACCCCAACCCCAACCCCTATATGTGAATGCAAGATATTGAATTGATTCAATTATTTCCTTTTATTATTATTATTATTAAATATACCTCATCGCAGAGAGGCAATACAAGTCTGTGGTGCTCGAGGCAATCGAGTTAATTTTGAATTTAATCAACACAGCAACTGCTCAACTCCTTCCCATAGCGATTGATGCACTCATCCTCGGCAATACTATGCATGAAGAACATGATGAATCGTTTACAATATGACAATGCCGTGATATTAAAAGGCGAATCTGAGTCTTCCTTCGTAGTATTAGGCATTGATGATGCAGCCCTTAACAGTGCAGATGATGATTTAATATAAAACAATCGGGAAATAGTAATATTCAAACAATCTTATCCAGCCTCCCACTTGTCCACTCATTTCTTTTCCAGATACTTCTCGAGATAACGACGATGCTTGTCGATGTTGTCGGGGTAGCGATTTACCTATCTCACAAATATAATACGCGGATGTTCTATAGTTTTTACATCTACACGGCGCGACGTTTTGTTGACTCGATCAGTTGAGAATTCGCGCGACTCATCCCTGAAAATCCTCTCCACGGAGGAGAACGATCGTTGTCGTGTGAGTACTCCTCCATAAAGACAGAATCGGAAGAGTCACGCGCAATGAACCTCTCAGGGCTAATCTTGCGAATGGGTAGCTGATTGGGAGTTGATTTATGCACCATTTCCAGATTATAGTAAATAGTCTCTTCCTACTATTTTCGTTTTGTGATCCGCTATAGAGCCAAAGGCTGCATCAGCTTCTTTTGCTTCATCTCGAAGCTTTCATTTATTTTTCTCTTCTTTTGCTCGTAGCCCTCCTTTGAGAGAGATCGGGCCAGCAGGGACTGGTTCTTTTGAAGTTCGCGATGACTAAGCTCCTCTTTGAGACTGAGTAGCCCTTGATTATGAAATGAATACTTTTAATATTCCTTTCTTCTTTTAACTGTTTTTATAGATCCCATTACTCGTGGGTTTCGATGATTTCTTTCGACGTCAACGGCTATAAGGGCTTAACCTTGACCTTTTCGATTGGTTAGTGACCCTTCAATTTCTATAGTTCCTCGACTTCAGTAAACCGAATGTTGGCCTTTTCGAAGAATCGTATTTTTTTATCGATTTATTTGACATTATCAATGCCTATCTTCGACATGAAGTGTTATATCTTCTACTCGTTTGTTAGTAAAAACAGATTTAACTCATCCGATGAGTCAATACCACTTTGATGGATGGCTGATGCCGCTTTGACTACTTCGTCGGTAGGGTTGACTATTTCGAAATTCTTCATCAAGTCATTGACCATACTGTCGTTCTCATGTTTCTGCGTCTATTATTTCAGCATTGATGCTGCTATTGTAATTTATATGTCCTTTGCAGTGACATTGATCAGCCCCAATTCCTTGGCCTTCGCCTTTTACATCTTATATTTTTCCCTCCTTTTGGCCTCCACCGCCCGCTTTGCCTTTTCTTCCCTAATCAACATCTGCTTCTTCTAATAATTCTCGATCCCGTCATAAATCATCACGAACAATCGTTCCACGCACGTGATAAACTCTAAAAACTCAAGATTCCTCGCATTGGCAGAACACTTCTTAAACAGAAGAATGATTTCGTTTCGATCCACTGCTGGCTTCTTCTCCCCGCTAATTAGGATTTAGTTTAGCTGAAAGTCCATGATCATTGCGAAGAAACGCTAGATGATCAGATGCTGGTTTTCATAACCGATACGGTCGAAGTTGACCCGATGACCAGTTTTGAACACGTGAGTGCAGTAGTGCTTAAATATCTTTTCGAGGTTGTTGAGGCGAGGACCAGTCAGCTATTGATAGCTGTCGATGAGTCGCAAGCGGTCCTATAAAATTTTAATTTTGTGCTGGATATCATCACTCGAATCGGGTTGGTGTATTGTCTTTAATCTAGTCAATTCGGCTTGCACTTTAGCCCTAATGCCCTCCTTGTCCTCGATAAAACTGAATAGAGGGTGGGTTACTTGCTGATTGGGGCTGGTTTCATTATTAATATTTTATTTGTTACATAAGACAATCATTTGATTAAAAAATGTAATGAATTTATTGGACACAAACTATCAGGACATCTGGAAAAGCCATTTCTGCGAGAGGGGATACTCCAGCTTAACACCACAAAACTATTCGCGCCATAATGTCTATTCAAGAGTAGTCAACTCATTTGAAGCCTCTCTATCGAATTGCCATCTTGGTATTCGCATTGATATCTTTTAATTGATGTATTCCTTTCTGTTGTTGATTTGCTATTCCGTCTATAATATTCATTAAATGGGAGGTGCCTTTTTATCGCAACCAGTCACCACTAAAAAGACGAACAAACATCAACACGGTCGAGTAAGAGTCGTCAGTTGCGAAATGCAAGGTAAAACATCCCCCACTCAGGCTGGAGAAAGTACATGGAAGATGCAATCCTATTCAAACGCATCAGTAAAGAAATATTTCTGTTTGCCGTCTTCGATGGACACGGGGGAGTTTAAGTCTCACACTTCTGCGCAGATCACTTCCCCTCTGTCTTATAGTCCAATGCTGCCTTTCAGAGGGGAGAGTATTAGCTGGCCTTGGAGGAAAGTTTCAAGGAAATGGATAACTTACTCGGATCAGAAAATGGAGAGGAGAAACTGAAAAGTATCAGCGCTTAAAATGGTATGCAGCCTTTCGAAAATAGTAAAGTAGCAGAGTCTGTTGGTTGCACTGCAAATGTAGCTCTCATGGTCGGCAAGAAATTATATGTGGCCAACGCTGGTGATTCGCGGGCTGCTCTTAGTCGTTCTGGGTAGATAATTGAGTTGTCCTATGATCATAAACCATAGAATCCTTTGGAAATGTAGCGGATCGTATCTTCGGGGCAAAAAGTGTAGAACGGTCGTATAAACAATCATCTCAACCTCTCGCGCTGTCTCGGTGATCTCTATTACAAGAAAAGTCCCGAGCTCTAATACCATCGGCAGACCATCACTGGCCATCCCGACGTCAAAGTGGTTGAACTAACCCAAGATGATGATTTTATTATCATCGGCTGCGACGGTGTATGGTAGCGTTTCTAGAATAATGGCCAGTAGCTGATCGACCTGATCCGCACATAACGCCTGAAGGGTAACGCTCCCGAAAAGGTATTATAGTAAATGCTGGACACCTTCCTAGGTAAGGATCCTAACAAATAGCAGCTGGGCTGCGACAACATGAGTGTAATGCTGATCGAACTCAACAAAAACTCCTTCGCGTGATATGCACTCCAATTCATTCATAACCACCTGTATTTAGGGAAAAGATGTTGAGGGAAGGGTAAAGGGAATAATTTGCATATATCAAATCAAATAGGGTAGAAGAGAGAAATTCAGAGGAAGAAACCCTCACGCCCAAATTAGAGAGGATCGAATAGCTTGGGCAAAGTTATTCCCAACATCTTGAAGAGATTCTCACGGATTATCAGGTTGATGTGAGCGGTGCGTCCGATGAAGCTGTCCAGGTTGTTTGTCTTTACGTTGAAGTTCACGTCCAATCGGTGCACGCTCGCCCCAAACACGTTTCCCCCCAAAATGTTCTCTACCATCTCTTGCTACACCTGCGATTGAGTGTTATTTGATCGGTGTCCGGAAATTCTTGCGGAGTGCCATGACACATAATTATCCTCGAAACTACTGAGAAGAATCACCTTTCTGAAATTACGCAGGTGACCTGAACGACTTAGTTCGTAGAGAAATGTTTTACGAGGATCACCGCACTCTTGCATGGACAATTGCTAGAGACTTTATATTTTTTTCCATTTGCGGATTGCCCACAGTCCAACCTTAACTAGTCCACTGACTCCATTCAAATACCCCAAATGTGGTGTACTCAGCGAGCAGAAGAAGCCCATCTGATGCTTATACTTCTGCAAGTGAGGTAGTGCGGATCGAGCGATGACACCTCCCATGCTGTGCCCTACGAGATTGATAATAACATTCTCTTGTTAATACTCCTCCATATAGTTGTGTATATAGTTGTCGATATCCTCTGCTAATTTGGCTCCCATCTTGCGAATATCCCCCTCAGTGTCATCCTCGTTGCAGCGAGAGATTAAGTAGTAGGCATTGGGCAACTGCTACTGAATCCATCGTTTGATCAACTGCATGTCGTATGATGAACCTTGAAATCCATGGCACATCACCACCAACATATGCTTTTAAGAGTACTGCAGAGAGCAAGCCTAAACTAATAATTTACGCTACTCAGAAGGCAGTTGCGCCTGCCATTGGTTACGCTGTTCAGCAGTGGCAAAAGGAAGGGTCAATTCATAGAAGATGATCTACTGCTGTTCACGCTATGCCTCCAATCTTACATCTTCGAGAGGATAGCTGTTGACGATGATGTTCTTGCCGCGAATCTCCTTGGCAATCTTCTTATTCTCACGGTAACCCAATTGTTTCTTGCTGATTACTTCCTATTGACCATGCATGACCGATTTAAATACCCTCTCACCGTACTTCTCCCGTTGGTAGGTTTTAAACTCCTTGCGGGTATCCTCCAAAAGAAGTTAATCTCCCATCCAGTCTCGCAGTACTCCCTGCATGAAATTGAAGTTTTCCTCGCGAATGACGTTCAACTCCTTCATAATAAAACTCAAGCTCAACTCCTCGGGAATGTAGTTGTCCAGGTAGTCTTTCAAATCTTTCTCGCTCACCTCATCCAACTTCTTCAAAGCCTTGTACGACTCGTCGAGATTGATCTGCAATTTGCGACGCTCTTTCAGCAATTGGCTGACCTTATCAGCCAAAAGGTACTGTGCTATTCTCAACTTCTTCACGTAGTTTATGAAGAATAGTTTCTATATGTTTTCAGTTGGCATTTGACGCTTCGCCAACTGAACCAACTCTTCTATCGCGTTGACCTTCGCCCTTTATCGTTGTAGTGAACTGCTTTCGCGTGGGAGGTCGTATTTTGCGAATTTAAACGAGCTTAAATTGGCAAAAAGTGTAAATTCCAGTCTCGAAAGATAGGGAGAACTGAACTCCGCCTCGCAGTAGTTGAAAACTCCACTTTAAAGATCATTCAATTTAAATATGATAGTTTCCTTCAGCTACCCATCATTTTAAGGTTCGCTGAGACTGGCTTGATTGAAGTAAAACTGCACCTATAGGAACACTTGCTCAGCCTACAACTCAGGGAAACCCTATACTTACAGTCGGAACTGCACCCAATCTTCAAGAGCGATTGCTTCGTATAAATAACTGGATAAATACCTGAATATTTGGCTAGTCCCTTGGATGAAACTGCCCGTTAGTCATCAATGCGCGGTTATAGGATCAGGCGACTGTTGCGATCGATTTAGCTTCTTGTTTTGGACAGTAATTGATAGGGTATGGCATAGTTCTTACTGATGGCAGAGATACTTTGATATGTTTCGGGCCGAGTTGATAGATGCTGATGTGGAAGGAGAAGAGGCCTTGATGCGGATACTCGATGATGAAATAGTTCTCAAGACTGACGACGAGTTCGATGACGCCCTTGAAACTCATTAATACGGAATTAATATAACTAATAACAGTCATGGGAGTAGGTAATGGGTTACATTTATGAAGGAATAGCAATGATGATGCAGATTAAGTTATTTGGATGTAATAAGGTTTTGGAGAGAGGGAATATTTATGTTAAGCAAGGTGTGCTTGAAATTGTTAATTAATAAGTCAAAGATAAATTAACGCATTTAAACTGGGGATTTAGGCAATGAGTCCAGTGGTGTTTAATTTAATATTGATTATATGTTAGGGATAGTTATTGGTCTCGTGGCAGCAGTGGGCATCATTACCTTCCTCAATCGAGATCCAGCAGCCGCCGAACGTTATAGGAAGGAGCAGCAATAGATCAAGGACAAGCGTGAGGAAGAGATCAAGAAGCAAAAGGAGTAATAATAAAAGCGCATAAATGATCCAGTCCTCAAGCAACGCCGCGAGGAGAAACAGAAGGAGTTCAAGGAACGATTACTGAAAAATTTGAGTGACGACGAACGCAAACTGATCGAGGAGTACATGCAGGAGGAGAAAGGGGCGGGCAGGTCGGAACAATAAATAATCAAACAAGCAGGAATGAAAGCCATGCTATTCTTTCTATTTGTTATGATGGTTGTGATCGTGCTCGCTATTGCCGCCGTTGTTTTAGCTGGAGGAAACGTGTAAAAACTCAGCGAGATGGTTGGAAATCTGGGTGTCACAGCGCGATCATTAGTGGAATGGACATTTCCAAGGCTGGGAACAAGCAATGCAGAGTTGTGATAAGGTTGCTGTTGTTGGGTTGGCATTATAACAATTCTTGTTATTTAATGGTATAAGTGGGACGAATCATATTTAATACGGTACTGCATTGGGTATAATTATAATAATCACAGATGAGTTTAAGTTGGAAGGAATAAACGGACTATCAAAAGAAAGAGGAGGAGACGGAAGAACTCAAACGACTAGTCGCACTCGTGATGAAGGATGGAATCAAGTGGAAAGACACCGCTCAGAAACAAACAACTTCCCATGATCAGCTTATCAGTTAAATGCAGAAAAAAAATAGCAAAATGGAACAGGAGATCGCACAACTCAGTACTTTTGCATTGAACTAGAACAGGAGAATAGTTATCTGAGATTGCAACTAGCCCAGAGCAAATAAGGTCAGACTGAAATCATCAGACATGTAGGCACCAAATTCGAAGGCAGGAAAGACACATTTCAAAGTCCGCTACGATAGATCTAAACACTTTTACCCATGTAAAGATAATACCCGTCTCCAATTGCATCCACTACCCCGATTAACAAACTACGAGATGATTCAAGCACCCAATTTACGTCTGATCAGCTCTGCAGACTAAACTCCTACCTAATCGAGCACAACTCCACCTTAAAAATTTTGCTGTAAAAGCACAACTATCTTCTCAAGCTACGAGGAATGGTTCACCCCTCGGAAAGCGAATAAATAGAAGTAATAAATAAAACCCGGGCTCTGCTGAAAGATCATAAAGTGATCGAAGAGGCGCAGAGCGTGATGAAGAACTCGATGAAGAAGTACTTTGAATCTGATGGTTCTTCGGATATCGAGGAGTAGGCCAATGGACTGCCCTGATTGATATTATAAGTTGTATTCGCAATTGTTTTTGGATGAACTTGCCAATGAAGGATAAAGTAGTGTATTTTAATAGAGATTTTTGGTTAAATATACACATACGATCACAGCTGGTCGTCAGGAAGCGAGGCCAGCAGTTATGTTTACTCGTTTTTAACAGAAGCTGAGATAGTTTGAGAAGAGGATGTCGGCAATTATGAACTCTCAGAAGCAGAAGGGGTTTTAGCACTATGATGATTCTCCTGACTAGAAGTGTGGATGTGGTACACATAGTACCCTCCGATCAACGAGCAGGCAGCATAAAAAATGTAGCTCAGGATTGATCTCGGTTATTGAATGGCTGTTTCAATTGCATCGACGGGTTCCTTTTTCACTTCTTATTCGTGTATCTATTCTTTAGGTGTTCCTTCTTTAGGGGGCTATTGAGGGAGCTATTGAGGTTATTGTTTTGGTATTGGCTCTGATACTTTGGCTTGGTCAATCAAAACTGTTTCTTCATGATTATTGGTCAAGGAACTCTTTGTCTAGATCTCCTTCTGTTCATCCCCTCCCGCCGGTTTCAAAGATTGTTTGTATTGAATACAATTTTCTTCTATGCGATCGAAAATAGTCCGCAAGACAGGTTCCGGATAAAACCCTAAAATGGTCTAAAAGATTGTTCCATCAGGATTATACACAGCTGTATAGGGAAAGGATGTGGCGTGCACATTCTGATAACAAAACTGTGGGTACCATCCGCAATTGAAGTCATACATTTGGAAACACCATTACTTCTCCGATTTGAGTTGATCGATCACTATCTTCAGGTAGCGACAATAGACACAGTTCTGCGAGAAGAACTTCACCATCTTGAAGGTCGACTTATCATCGTTGATCTTGGAGGTGAACTCATCAGCGCTGATGAGGTGAGAATTGGGCATGTACCACTCCTAGGTCGATACCGCATAGACCAACGCCAGCAGCAGCCACATCCGAATATACATTTTATTATTGTTATTGAATCATAAATTTATGAGTATCAATTACAGTACGATGATGTTAATGAAATAGGGAAATGGGTTAAGATGATAGAAGGGTAGGATTAATTATTTAATGAAAGAATATCATCAGGCACAGATCTCAGCCAGCAGCTAGGGGAAAGTAATACGGTCAGTGTCGCTCAGCCGACGGAAGATCAGGAAGAGGTCACGATTGCGGTAGAAAGTACCAGATTCGATGTTTAGGAAGCGGACTAGGTCTTAGAGCTCCACGAAACCTTTCTTTTAGAGGTCCACCTTCCCAGCAGTGAAACCTTCGCCGATCAAGGCGGTTTCGGAGAATTTGTGCTGCACGCAAGAAGACCAGTGCTGTTGGGCTTGACTGTAAGCCTTTGCCAATAGCGAAAAGTCTCCCTCGAAGCCTTGTACTGAAAAGAAGGGATTGTTCTCTGATTCATCAAGAGTGAAGATGCGTTGCGATTATTGCAGTGTCAGATTGACACCCTATTCCGATAGGACAGCAACCATTTTGTTAAATTTGCTTTGATCGCTAATTGACTACAGCCAAATCTTTAGGTTGCGGAGGTTTTAGTCAAGTTTGGCCTGTTCACAGAATAGGGAGACTAGCTTCTTAAGGCTGTCAGTGCAAATGATCTCTTGGTTGTTAAGAAGACGCTTCTTTCTTTATTATATGCCTCCATCCACTTAATTTTTAAGTTCAATGTTCAGTTCAGAACCATCTTCGATTTAGGGGCGGTCGATACGCATGGTACTGACTTCTGGAGACTAAGATTCAGGTCGAGGTTGAAGTCGCAATTGTGACTGTGCCTAAGGACGTGATTGTGGTACTGGCTGTTTGACCTCAACCTGCTGTATTTTCAACTCGAAAGTGCCCTATCTATTCTGCTGACGATAAGCATTCAGCAACTCCCTAACTCCTTCCTTAGATTGAGTTTCTTTAGAGCGTGGTTAGGCTGATTTCTAATCGAAAGCTGGTAGTCTTACATCTCTTGTTTCACTCTGTTTCTGGCTGTCTCTTCCCTTCAATAAACTAACACTGGATCGATTCTTGCTGGCGAAAGGAGTAAACTCTATGTTTAATCTTCGTTTTTCCTTTTAAAACTCTTCAATCTTTCTTTGGATACGTGAAATCTCATCGTTAAGCTTCTTACCACTCTTGAGTACATCATTATCAGCCAAATGGGCCTTACGAATCGGGTCAAGCTGACTGCGAGACCTTGAACCCTTCAAAGCCAATGCAGTCTATTGATTTTTACTATAGAGGTGACTGGGTGTCCGACTGAGCTCGTCTTTCCTCGGCCTTGAGATGGAGTAGTCTTTAATATCCACTCTATTAACTGAATAATCCCTCTCTTTGATTTTTTGCAGTTCCTTCTGTTTGTCAACTTGCTCTTTTTCCAGTTTGGTCTCCTTTGATTCAATATTAGATGTTTTGGTGTCCAGGTTTATCTTCTCGAGCACGTCAGAACCCTTTTGGACGTGGGCTTAGTATGCTCTTTTTGGTTCAGGCGCAGCCCGAGCTAAGCAGGCCGAATCCTTACCAGCCGGATCATCTTTGCGGAAACCAAAGGAAATATTGCCTTTCTCTGCCACAAAACTACTTGAGCTTTCTCTCTCCCTCAAAAAACTGGATTCCACTCTATCTCCTCTATCTTCCCGAAGGTACTTTGATGGGGCTTTCTCGTTTTCAGTGAGACAAGACAGTATCTGTTTAATTTTGGAGTTGATCTTGTCAATGTTTTCTACTCTTGGATCGAAGTCCCGTCGGCCCTAAATCTGCTTGGTCAAATTGGCCCTTCCGTTGCCTGATGATTTCATGTAATCATTGTTAATGAGGGATTATTTCATTTACCGTACCTTTGAAAACAAGGCCTCCTCTTCCTATCTTGCTCCGAGTCTGTAACCTGCCTCCTCCCTCCTTAGACCAACCACATCTTTGGGATTGATGTCTCCTCTCAGCGAACTTTTCTATAGTCGATTCACTGCAAATGACTCTCTAAGGCAATTGTTCCCAAATGATGGAGCGGGTCTATGTTGTGTGTAGTTCTCCTTTCCTAGTTCGAAGTCTTTGCTCTTCTTAAGGCTGTCGATGCGTTAGCGGCGGGAGGGAGTATCGTACTTCTTCTTAATATCCTCTATGCGTTGACTTGCCTAACTACTGCTTAGCTCTGAGTGTCGATAGGGGTATTAGTTACGCGGAGGGTATTCGTTGCGAGTGGGGTAATCGTTGCGAGTAGGGTATTAATTCCTTAAGGGGTAGTCCCCCCGAGTGGGGTTGTGTTCATTGGCGTTGCGGGTGTAGCTGTCTTCGTTGGCAATGTTGGAAAAGCTGTAATTCTTCATGAATCAAATTTAACGAACTAATATATATTAACTGCCCTCACGAGTTGATCACTTATAATTAATTTGCATGCTCAATCCCCTCAAACATCTCAAGGGCAAACTCACACACCTGCATTTGCCGCCTGGACAGTACCTACGCGTGATCGAACTCGCTAATTCTATAAGACCGGGGGAGGGCAGTTCACTTTAAAACGTTACGCCTGAGGATATACTCGCTCTCAAGTCGTAAACCAATCACCTGGACGCGCGAACCTATCACAAATTTCAATTCGATTACCAGGTTCATAGTTAAAGCGCTCTTTATAGTCTACCTTCAACCATATTTGATGACTTAGCCCCCCACGAGAGGAAGATGACCCATTTGATTTGGAGCTATGCAAGCCGTCTCAGCACTCGCCAATTGTTGTATCTTAATCTTGCATTGCGTACACAAATTAACTGTCAATTTCCAGGCTGGAACACCCTGCACCTCTCTCCTGAAAGTCCTGCGAAAGCTGATCTCTAGGTGCTGCCCACTCTGGCTGCGGCATCCCGCATAACCGAGCTAAAATCGATGTAAAAGAAGGCAGTAATGAAATAGATTCTAAAAGCCAAGCAGGCATGATGTGTGTGTTTCTTACAATAAGTTGATGATATGATGTAATGATCATTTCGGCAACAGATCGAACTTCTTCAGCAATAGGGACTTCTCCCACTTTACCTTCTCGTTCTCGCTCTTGTAGTCGCATTATTTTTTGCGCAATTCACGCTCACGAGAGGTGAATTACTCAGTCAGTACGGCTATCTTACGCTCGAAGCCACGCTTCATCTTTTACATCTCCTACACTAAAGCCTACTCGTAACTACCAGATTTAGGGGTTGGACCGCTCGGGGGTTTATCTGATTCTTTGATTGCTTTTAGTTGGGATTACAGATTGCTGAGTTTGACCTTGAGTTCGATGGCTGCTGCCTCTGCATGTGCCCTTTAGTCAGTCTGATACTTAAGTTGTTCTTTATACTTCTCCTAAATGTCCTTAAAGACCTATCTGGAATTATCATTGGATGTGGGAGCATCTTTCTATTCCGTCGAGTTACTCTTTCTTGAGCGTTCTTGCTATCTCTCAGCACTCAATTGTTCAAGAAGTCCATTGAGTTTGGTGTTCTATTCCCTCAACTGTCGAATGAGGTCATTTGTTTCCTCTCTGCCTCGAACTTCCTATCGACTTTTTATATCTTCTCGCCCCTTTCCTCCCTTCTTACGAAGATCAGCCCAAGCGCAATATACGTCCTTAGACCTATGCAACAACACTTGTGTGACCTGAAAAGTAGCAGGCGAGTATCCATTGTTAGCGATGTTAGATAGCAATCCCACTGACTTCTGCGAATCCTCTCCTATTTCAGCGAACATATCCTCGTACTGCAAAAGATGAACAATTTGTAATTAGGTAACTTTGCTTATCACCAAGTCGAGGTGGCCAGCTATTTTCCATAACTTGCGAAACCCGGCTTAGTAACTGTCTACACCCATTTGTCTTAGTACCTTTGCATCATCATCTTCTCGCTCTCCTTGGGTTTATCGCAACCATTTCCGTAATGCACCCACGTAACCTTTCTGCAAGCTGTTTTCGCCATGCCTGATGCGTCTATCTTTATCAAGTAAGGAAATCTCCTCATCTATGGCGGCTACTTCTCCTCTCAATGATGTGGCGATGACTGGTTCAGACTGACTGATGTCCAAACATCTCAAAAACTCCTGCTGTCGTTTGCTAAGCAACCCCGAGGGTGGTCTGAGCAGTTGTCTCTTCTTGAATCCCGTCGAAGCCCCCATACTTCCACCGAAGCCATTGGAACTGTTCATCATAAAACAATATTTGAAATATTACAGACTCATCTATCATTTGCGATGAATAATATCTACGTTTCAATAATTGATACCCTCCCTTACTTTATCATAGAATACAATTTATTTAGGGAAGGCACCATTGAATAATAATATTATGAGCGAGTAAATCGAGACTCATGTACTGGCGAGGTTCGAAATCATCAAGAAGATCGGAAGCGGAGCCTATGGACACGTCTGGAAAGTAGTGGATAAACGGACACGAGGAGTGAAGGCACTGAAGAAAAACTTCGATGCGTTTAGCAATGCTACGGATGCTCAACGTACTTACCGCGAAGTCATGTTTCTCATGTTACTTACCCACCCGAACATCGTTCATCTCGAGTAGGTCATTCGAGCATAAAATAATCGCGATATTTACCTGATTTTTTAGCACCTGGACGTTGACCTCTATGCCTTGGTCAGGGAAGACATTCTCGCTGAAAAACATCGCAAATTCATTTTCTATCAGGTGGCAAGAGCCCTTTACTACCTTCATTCAGCTGGACTTATACATAGAGATCTTAAACCCTCAAATGTACTGGTCAATGAGAGTTGCGAAGCGAAACTTTGTGACTTTGGATTGGTTAGGTCTTTGGAAGATGTGGTTGAATAACCTGTCGAAGCACTCACTGAGTATATTGCAACACGATGGTACAGGGCACCTGAAATTTTAGTTGGCTCGCGTAGATATACTCGCGCCATCGACGTATGGAGTATGGGGTGCCTTTTGGCTGAGATGCAGCGGGGCCGTCCTCTCTTTGCAGGCACATCAACTTTCAATCAGCTGTAAAAAGTACTCAGTTGGACTGGTCCTCCCACAGAACAAGAAATAAGCAGTCTCAAGCTCAGTGCTGGTCAAGAGGTGTTCAAATTGTTAGGAAAGATCAGAAGAGGAAGTCATCGTGAAATGGTACCTCAAGCTAGTGATGATTGTCTCAATCTAATTGAGAAGATGCTGGAATTCGATCCATAAAAACGCATTAGTGTAGCTGAGATACTCGCTCACCCCTATCTGAAAGATTTCGAGAAGGGAGAACTGGTCGTGGCTGAAGGACCAGTGCGGGTGCCGGTCAACGATAACTAACGTCTTACTCTTAAGTAGTATCGTGGGCTGATTTATGAGGAGATTCGCAAGAAAAGCAAGTCGGCAGTAGATGTCAACAGTACTACCTTATACCGGATTAAACAAACAGTTAAACGTAATCCCACCAAAAAGGAAGAGACCTGCGAACGAGCCACCATTACCTTAGAACAACAGCCACTGCGAAAGAAGAGTTTCTGCACTCGTAACCCTGTCCTATTGGGCAAGGGACGAAACGTGAAAACAATCTAAAAGTAGTGGTAGCCAGTTGATTCCCGCAAGGCTACCATCTACCACTAAAACTAAAAGATGAGTAACATCCGCATGTAGCAAAACTGGGCTCGTAAGAAGCGATCTACAACTGAGGTGAACCAATCAAAAAAGGGGCGTGTGGTGCCCAGTCCAGCATAATTACGGCATAAGGTGTTGCTATCATGACTTGATTCAAATAATTTTTATCGTTATTAGATGGAGCAATCGGGTTTGCATCGACAAACCATCGATCCCTACTATAAGCAGGGAAACATCTTTCAGAGAGATTAGGCGTATTATACGCAGATGCTTAGCGGGACACGTAGGATCGCCAATCAACTGCAGGGCAGCGTCAGGGAATCTTCACTGCAGCGGTCACGGAGCAACAATCAAGGACAATCAAGATTAAGTCCAGCGCCAGCGAATGTCCTGTTGACTGACTCGAGTATGCTGCGTGTGGCTAACCAATCACGCCTTCAAAACCCGAATCCGTTCAACACTCCCGAATATCGGTAGGCTCTAGAGGCGAACCAGCAACTGAAATCTGACCTCTAAGTTTTGGTGAGTGGTAGCAACGATTTTGGTAACAGCTAAAACGTGGTAAAACTGCAACACTACGGCCTAAGTAAAGAGTAAGCTGGTCGCATCAAGGAGCAAGAGACTGAGATTCAGCAACTGGAGCAGAGACTCAAGGCTAATGATGACAAAATAACAGCCTTCAAGAACGCGGGAGAGCAGCTGGCCCTACGCATGCACAACATCCAATAGATCGATCGTGAGATATACAAAACCTTGCAAGGATCGGTCAATCGAGATAGATAGTTATTGTAGAAGGCAGCCTCCTCTCTGGCTCGGGGAGAGAGGCGCGAGTAAGTGGCCAAGATCCTGCAGCAGATTCTTTCATCTTGATTGGAATATTCTCATTTGCGCATAAGATATCATAAATCATCAAGGAGATTGAGTTTAGCCTCAATGGCTTGCAGGTATAGCAAGTCGAGTTCCTCATCCGCTGGATGCAACGAGCCTAGTTTCTACAATTCTTCCTTTCGCTTGGCTTTTTGCTAGAGTCTATTAGTGAATTACATGATTTTGGTTTGCTTCTCCTCCCGCGATAGGTTTTCCTTGTCGATTTTACGCATCAGATCCTGAACTGATTCGAGAGGCCTGTTTTTATTTTTCTAACGCAGCTATTGCAGGTAGTCTACTTTTTGAGATTTAATCTAGGGCTACTCCACACTTTAACCGCCCAATAGCTTTTGGTGATCACCCTGCATTTTAGAAAACTAGAGATATCGTAAGCCTATTTTCTGGGCCGAGTCATGAGGTTTACCTCGAGGTACGCTGGACATTGACCTGCTTTTGCAGTACCTAAACTTCATCTCCTCCACTTTCCTCTCGTCAATTTCTGGTTTGTAATTACTCCTCACATGCTCCGAAAATTTCTTTAACTTGTCCCTCGCCTCGCGCAATTTTCCGAGTTCTTCCTCTTCCTTCTTATCCATGAACATGCGCTGCTCCTGTTTGATTTTCTGATAAAAAACAGATTTATAGAAAGTCGGGGGGACTTCCTTCGGCAGGTCTTTCTGTTTTACCATCATCTGACGTTGCAAATGCAATTGTTATAGTTTTTGTGCATGGTTTTCTAGCTACTTAGTGTCTATAGGACGATGGAGTGCCCTGATCTATGCCAGCTTCTTTTTGCGTTACTATAGCGAATTGTTTTGCATCAGGTTGAATTTTTATTACATTTTCTGGGCTGTTGTCTTCTCCTTCATCTTTTACTTGAACTCTTGCTATTGATTCTTATGCTGCTACTCTTTCAGCTTTTGATTCTCCTACTTGAATTTCATACGCTGAGAAACCTAATTTTTTCTTCGCTATCTGCGTTCGTTTTCGTCCTTTTCCAACTGAATCTTTCTCTGTTTTTACTATTACTCTCTTTGTTCCTTCTCCATCCGTGCTGCCTCCTCTCTCTTTCTCAAAACTTCCTTCTTCTCTTTCTCCATTTTTTTCAGAAATGCTAATCTCTCCTCCTCAGGTAATATTTTTGCTCCTCTCACCTCTGACTCCTGCATCTGATTTTATATGAGTTGTAATTACTCCTCGAGTTGTCTTTTGCTCAATCCCGTCTGAATTATCCCATGACAACCTTGCTATTAGGTAATTGCTTTTTTATGGCACTACCATCCTCAGCTCCATCCTCGGCTGACCATTCCCGCTCCCGTATCTCGTACCTCCCATTCAAGATTTACTTTTTAAACAGCTACTACCTACTTTAGGTAAAATTAGCCACCTTGTCCATACTCCCCGTGTGCTTCCCCAGCAAATTTTTCAAATAATTCGCATCCGTCTCTGTCTTAACCGACCCTCTACTCTCCTCCTCCCCCATAAATTCGTCGTGGTCCGTCCTCATCCAATAACTTTTATAAATAGCTAATCAAACCCATGTGATTATGCATTCTGAGAAGGTTTGGTATATATTATCGAAATAGAATGAAGAACAGCAAGAGAAAGGTCATTAATATCACCCTCAATAAAACCAAAAGCAGCGAACAGAAGCAACTACCTTTTTAGATGGAACCGTGTCTGCAACAACACGTGCAGGAATTTTTAGTCAGCGAACAGCAGAGACTTAAAAATTTAGATAAGAATATCGCAAAGAAAATCATCACGCACGCTGAGAGCAATCTGATGAATTTTATGAAATCGAAAGCCAAAATTAATTGCTTTAGGCCGAGGGAAACCAATATACACTTTCACACCACGCTCACCCATTCAGCCACGCAGCCGCAACAACTATTCGACTCGAAGAAGTTGGAAGAGCATATTCAGAAATAACAGAGAAACAGGCCTTCGGAGGCGAGGGAAGCCGGTCCCCTCGTATAAGCGTCTTTGAGGCAAGTATTAGGAAAGGATGGAGGTGATAGCAACCGAAAATGGCAAACAATGATGATCCAGAACGCTAACGAAGAGTATTGTTCTTTGTCTCGGCAAAAGAAGTCATATAAAATTTACTTATGAGCCGTCATTCCTCTAATATACTAATTTACATATATCCTTGTAAATTTATATGTTTGTCTAAAATAAATCAGCCGCTTTTTCGATGTATTAGGTGATATGGAAACATTTAAAATAATGATTTATAAGTAGTGTAATGGAGGAGGAATTTTTATATTGAGTCGTCTCAAAAAATATTAAATTATGATTAATAGTTAATCAGCAAAACTTTAGGGGAATTTAAAATTAGAAAGAAGAGATTGTATTGTATACAATCTTCACTTAATAGCTAAAAAAATATCTGCATTCCACGAGATGTAAAAGTTCATTTATATTCTATCATACGATCACTTAAATTCTTTGCAGTCAGCTTGCATGTTTGAGAAATAGAATTTGAGATTCATGAAATACTTCATTCGCCAAGAAAAAGCTGTTGACAACGAGATCTAGAAGAAATTTTTTTTCAATTAAGGCTTAGGGGGATCTTCCTTCATCACACTGTTCTTCGAAGCTTTTGGACTTCGAAAGAGATATTTGATAGCCTTCTTTACCCTTTGTATAAAGGTTGAGGGTTTGCTGTGTTGATTTTGCATTCAGAATTTTTTTTATAGATTATTTCATTTTACTTTAAGATTTAAGAGTACTTTCATTTTTTGAACTTTAAGATTAATAATATCGTTTGAGGATGATCGTAAACTTCATTTATAAAATATATAAAATAAGTAATTGTCCATCATGACTTGAAGGGATATGCTGCTAGCTTCAGTCTTCAGTATTATTCTGGTAGAAATGGTCTAGCCATGTCGATATTGACAAAAATAAATACTTCCGTTTTTTGTGACTTTATTCATCAACTTTATTTGTCCGTAAATGTTGTTAAATTTTTGGATGTACTTTCTCTCTTTTGGCCGAGGAATTACTTAAAAATGGAAATGATTTCACAGCAAAGATTCATTTCATTTGTTTGCTCAATTCAGCAGGTTTATGGTTCGGAGCGAACACAGATTTGATTGTGAATAAAATTCATAATACTTTGATTACTTGGCCCTGGCGCAATCCTATCACGAATGAAATCTTTATAAACTCCTTGTTATAAATGTTGGCTTTTTTATTGCATTCTAAGGTCGAAAATCATGCTTGCTTTCTGTTCCTGATGACTCAAGGCTAGTCTTCACCAAAGTAGAAGTTGGTGACTATTATGCCTAGGATCTTAAACAGCAAGTAAATCAAAAAGCCGATCCAGGCTTAAAAGGCATATCCTCGCCAGACAACAAGCCATTTCTTCCATTGTACAAGACCTCCAATCGACAAGA
>Ga0302188_10001530_pt1 | contig 18028 bp, 11 predicted proteins | sample II_Bog_E2_1_FD_198783 | JGI IMG/M metagenome (GOLD analysis project Ga0302188, IMG submission 198783) | Peat permafrost microbial communities from Stordalen Mire near Abisko, Sweden - II_Bog_E2_1 | ecosystem: Environmental > Terrestrial > Soil > Wetlands > Peat | place: Sweden: Abisko...
CAGGCATTACCGCTGCCTTCATGGAGCCAGAAGAAGGCGGCTTCATCTCCGGCCCCAAGAACCTGGCCTTGGCTTTAGCCGCCTTTGAGCTGGCCTGGGTCGATGGCGGCGCGGCCACCGCCAGCCTGGCCAGCTTTCTCGCCCTCTCGCCCATTCACGAGCGCGGCACACAGCAGCAAATCGCTCACTACAAAACGCTCGCCGCTCCTCCGCAAAACGGGGAGGATCGCCAGCCCTGGCGCGGCGCATTTGCGCTCACCGAGCCAATCCCCTACGTAGGCGTCGACACCGGCATGTTAAGCGGCAAAATCAGCGTTGCCGAGTGGAAAGAAGGCCAGGAACCCTGGCTGCAAGTCGAGAAGCGCGGCCGCTTCATCACCAACATCGCCTTCGCCAACTTCGTCACCGCCGCGGTCAACTCCTCCGATCCGCTCATCAAAGGCAGTTGCGTGGTCATTCTCGAGCAGGGCGACGAGGGTATCTTCGATCGCGGAACCCCCACCAAGAAGCTCGTTCATCAGCTCTCGTCCACCGGCGATCCCATCTTCAGCCTCAAGGTTCCTGCCAGCCGCATTGTCGGCGGATACAAGGTCAAGGACGGCGTCATCGAACCCAACTTCAACCACAGCGAAGTCATCGAATCGGTCTTTCGCCGCACCCGCGTGCCCGTCGGATTGATGACGGCGGCCAAGCTGCTCTCATCCGTCGAGCCGGTCATCCGCTATCAGCGCGAACGCTTCCGCGGTGCCGAGGGCTCCAAACCCGGCTCCATTCGCTATGAGCAGGGCATTCAGCAGCGCGAAGACGCCCTCCATCGTCTGGTCGACGTCTGGGCCACTGGCGAGGCCGCTGCCTCTTTAGGCTTTGCCGCCGCGCGCCTTTTCGACCATCTTGACCCCGTCGAAAAACTCAAGAACGCCATCCTGAAAGAGCGTGGCATTCTAGGCGGCCGCGCGGAAATGAAAGCCCTCAGGGAGAGCGAACGACGCGCAATAGAACTCCTGTCGCACCGGGCCAATGAAGCGGAGCCCCTGCACTGCCTTGAGCTCGAAACCGATCCTCTCGTGAAGTTTGTACTCGAGGACGCCGAAGCCAACGTGATTTGCCCGGCAACCAAGCTGTGGAACACCGGCCATGGCGCCAACAGGATGCGCGAGGCCGTGAGTCTGATGGGCGGCTACGGCATCACCGAGGACTGCCCCGGATTCCTGGGCCAAAAGTGGATGGACGCGCAACTGGAAGCAACCTATGAAGGCCCGGAAGCTGTGCAGCGCCGCCAGTTGAGCGTCACCATGACATCCGAAGTCTTCCTGGCCCTGTTCCGCTCGTGGGCCACAGGTATGCGCCGCATCGCGTCAAGCCATCCGGGAACCGGCGCATGTACGCTGGCCTCCGCCATGGACCTGTGGCTCTGGACTCTGAACTATCTGCGGAAAGCCACCGACCCCGAAGGCAACAAGCTCTATCACGGCCAGCGTCAGGGCGTAACCTTCGCCCTCGCCGACGCTCTGTGCTGGCTGCTTGCATCTCGTTATCAAATCGTCGACGTCCTCGAATTGGAAGCTCGCGGCCGTGGCGATGCCGTGGCATCCGAAGGCCTCGCCGAAACCGTCGAGTTCTTGAGCGATCTCTGCCACGCCCAGGCGGCGGAAGCGGCCGGGGAGGTCTCGCGCATCTGCGGCGAACTGGTCTTCGGCTACAACGCGCACCCAGCCTGGAATGATCAGCAGCACAAGGGCTGCTTCTTGGCTAGCGAACTGAAAGTGTTCGAGGAAACCATGCCCGGTATTACCGCCATGGCCGTCGACGTGCTCGCCTCGGACCTCACCCATCCAGAGAAAGCCGGCCCCTGCGCAGGTTGCGGAGGCGCCAGCGAGTTCCTCCGCCTTCAGAACAAGCTTACCATGTGCCTAACCGGCTCAAGGCTGGCCAAGGACCGCGCCGCCGAAACCGTAAGCAAAGTCATGATCCCCGCAGCGTTGGACTATCCCGCATGAGCGTTGAGGCGACAATCACCGAATCACCCGCTGTCGAAATCGACCACCCCACCATGGAAGTCGACATAGCCTGTGCCGGCTTCGGCCCCGCCATGGGCGGCTTTCTCACCACGTTAACCCACGAGTGGTCCCAGCACCCCGACGATCCGGCCTTTGAAAGCAAAGTCTCCCCGGGAATGCCTCTGCAGGTGCTCTGCTACGAGCGCGCCGACGACATTTCCGCCGGCGTCAGCGGCGTGGTCACCCGTGCTCAGGGCATTCGCTCCAGCTTTCCCAACCTTAACCCCGCTGAAATTCCCATGGCCGTCGAGGTCAAACGCGAGCGCATTTTCTACCTGCTCGACCCCCTCGGCGCCAGCCGCCGATCCATCCCACTCCGCGCCGCGGACGCGGCATTGCGCGCACTTGGGTCCCTGCTCGGCGTCCGCAATCACGCATTCGAGCTGCATTGGGTGCCGGCCTTCCTGCACAAGCACGGCGGCCTGGTGCTCTCCATGGGCCAGTTCAACCAGTGGGTCGGCGCGCAGCTCATGGCCACCGGCCTGGTGCAGATTTGGCCCGGCTCGCCGGTCAGCGTGCCGCTTTTCGAGAAGAACATATCCGGGGACGCGGTTGTCGGCCTGCGCCTCGCCGACCAGGGAGTCGACCCATCCGGCTCCCCCGCCGACAGCTTCCTGCCCGGCATGGATGTGCACGCGCAATTTACCGTCGTGGGCGATGGCCCCATCGGCGCGGTTGGCCAATCGCTCGACGAACGCCTTGGCCTGCCTCCAGGTAACGCCCACCGCGACTGGGCGCTCGGCATGAAGATGGTTATCGAGCTGCCCCAGGACTCCAAGCTCGAGCCGGGAACCGTCTGGCACACCTTTGGCTACCCCGAGCCGGAGATCTTTGGCTTTCTTTACGTGCATCCTGACCGCCTGGTTTCGGTGGGCATTTTCGTCCCTTCATGGATGGACTCGCCGTCCCGCACCGCTTATCGTTATCTCCAGCACTACATTCAGCACCCCGCTCTTTGGCCCCACCTCAAAGACGGCACCCTCCGCTCCTGGGGAGCGAAATCGCTGGAAGAATCCGGCAAGCACGGCGAACCCTACCTCACTGGCGACGGCTTCGCCCGCATCGGCGAGGGTTCCGGTTCCACCAATATGCTCACCGGCTCCGGCGTCGATGAAGCCTGGACCACCGGTACGCAACTAGCCGAGGCAGTCGTCGAACTGCTTCGTGCCCAAAAGCCCTTCACCAAAGAGAACCTGGCCGCCACGTATGAAACGCGCCGCCGTGCAAGCTGGGTCGAGCGCGGCGCCTGCGAGGCCCAGAACGCCCGCAACGGCTTTCATGCGGGCGTCGTTCGCGGAATGATCGGCATGGCTCTCGCCGGGCTCACCAGCGGCCGCCTCTCGCTTGGTGCGCACATTCCTTCGCACAAACAGAATCGCCATTCCGACCAACGTCTCAAGCTGAAAAACGGCGCGCGGCTGGCTCTCGAAGATGGCCGCCCGCTCCACGATGTCTTATTAACCGCCCGCGGCTGGCCCGAAATTCCGTTCGATGGCCGCCTGCTTGTCACACACCAGGACGCGCTGCTGATCGGCGGGAAAGTGCAGGCCATGCCGGGCTTTGCCGATCACGTCGTCTTCCGCAAGGCGGGCCTCTGCGTTCAATGCGAGGACAAGACCTGCATCGGCATGTGTTCCGGCCAGGCGCTCACTCTAGGAGCCTTCGGCGTGCCGTCCTTCGAGCGCGAAAAGTGTATTCATTGCGGCGCATGTTTGTGGAACTGCGCCAAATTGGTAGGCGGCCGCTCCAACATAGACTTCCGCGCCGGCGCCGGCGGCCTGCACTCGGCCGAGAATTGAGTTTTCTGTGCGATGAAGCTTTGAAAGGGCACGACTTCAGTTGTGCCGCCGAACGCAAGTAAAGATCGGGCTTTAGCCCCAGAGGGAAGCTTCTAATGTCCAACCCGCTCCACATTGTCGTCTGCGCCGGCATCGTTCCGGATCCCTTGCAAACGCTCGAACCGATCCCCGGCCCAGGCCTGAAGAACGAAATGGTCTTACCCGCCGTCCTCGACCCCTGGGCCGCAAGCGCCCTCTATGAAGCAGCCAATCTCGCCGCCAAAAATCCCGGCACCAAAGTCTGGCTAGTCTCCCTGGGGTCCAAAGCCAAGCTACAGCAGGTAATGATGACCGTAGCCCAGAAAGCCGGCTTCGAGCTAGTCCCCATCGACGGTCCAATCGGCGGATTCCCCGACGCCCATTCCACCGCCGCCGCCCTGGCCGACACCATCAAATCCCTGCCCGGCCTCGACCGCTCCAAGCTCCTCCTCTTCGGCGGCTGGGAGTCAGCCACCCGCGGCGCAGGCGTCACCCTCCAACTCACAGGCGAAATCCTCGGCATCACCGATCAGTTCCAGGGCGTAGACCAAATCACCCTAAACGACGACGGCGGGTTTGAAGTGCTGGAACGCGTGGAAGGCGGAAAGCACCAGGTCTCGGTCTGCGCCGGCCCCCCGGCGGTTCTCGGCTGGGCCACCGGCAACCTGCCCGAGCCCCGAAACAACCCTCAAACCGGCATGGCCAACATGCGCACCATCATGCCCGCATTGCAAAAAGCCAAAGCCGCAAAACTCGAAGCCAACGGCCTGCGCTACCTCTCGGCCAGCCTGCCCAGGCAGCAGCGGACAACCCGGGTGGTAAAGGACCTCAGCCCCGACGAGATTGCAACCGAACTGGCCGTGTGGATTGGAGCCGAATAATGGAATCGATACTCGTATTAACCCACACAGACGACTCCGGCCCCGCTCTAACCAAGCCGTCGCTCGAAGCCGTCACCGCAGGCTATGACCTCGCAGCCCAACTCGGAGCCACTCTGAGCATCGGCATCGTTGCCGTCGACGCCGCCTCCGCTGTTACTTCCCTCGCATCCACAGGCGCACGTCTGCTGGCCGTCACCGGCGAACCCTTCGCGCAGCCGCGCTATGCCACCGACGCAGCCGCCTGCGAAGCCCTATGCCGCGCCGCAAATGCCACCATCGTCCTGGCCCCCGGCACTTCTCGCTTTACCCGAGTCGCCGCCGGCGTAGCCCACCGCCTGGGCGGGTTCATCGACACGCATATCACGGCCATCGCCCAACAAATGCTGGGTGCCTCCGGTCCCTCGCCTTTGGGGACCGGGGAATGCAGACTCGAAGCCACCCGCTGGTTCTATCGCCAGCGCATCGAAGCCGTCCTCACGCGCGACGTTCGCCCCTGGTTCCTGCTCCTCGACGCCGGCACCAACGCCCCATTCGCCGCCCAACCCGCCCCAATCCAGGTCGAACAAATCCAAGTCCAACTCCCCGCGCTGCGCACCACCGTTACCGGCCTCCGCGCTCCCACACAAACAGCCCAAACCATCCGCCCCGAGGCTAAACTTCTTCTCGTAGCCGGCGCAGGCTGGACCAAGAAGCAGCTCGACGGCCAAACCCACCCCACCCAAGCCGGCGATCTGATCCTCAACTTCCTTCGCCTCACCAACGCGTCTCTCGGCAGCAGCAAGTCGCTGGTTGATCAGGGCAGCGACAACCAGCCGGTGCTTCCCTTCCTAACCCATCTCAACCAGATCGGCCAAACCGGCGCAACGCCGCGCCACTTGAAAGGCCTCTCCACCTGCTGCCACGGCGAAGAACCCCACGTAGTAGGCTGGCGCTTCATCGCCGAACGCCGCGCCATCTCGCTCGACCCTAACTGCGGCTGGACCCGCGGCAAAGCTGACGTAGTCTACATCGCCGACGCCTTCCAGGTCATCGCCAAACTCAACGCCCTGCTGGAGGCCACCGAGAACTAGAAACTGCCAATCGGCTTCTCAGATCTTCAGCACCGCCGGCAGCGAGAGACTCTCCATAATCGCCTCCATCGCCCCCTCGCTGTTCGCGATCTTCGCCAGCAGCTTCTCCTTCAGCGCATCGCGCTTCCCATAAAGCCGCAACGGCTCCGGCGGGTTATGCAGCAATTCCTTCCCCACCAGCGCGCGCACGATAAACGGCATATACGACGAGTAGTCGCCCTGCATGCTCACCGTCTGCGTCGTATAAGTCTCCGGATTCACCTTGCCCCACGACACCGCTTCGCCTGGCGCGCACGACGACAAACTCCCGTCCGTCACCGGCGACGATACGATCTGCGCATCGTAGTCATACCCTCGAATATTCTCCAGAAAAAATATCTGCGAGAGCGCCGGTTCCGGCTGCAATGAGTAGTTCTTCGGCACCCCGCCGCCCAAAATCAGAATCGCCATCGATTGCTGTTCGGACTCAAACAATCCCCAGTGATGGTACGCGCAGCTTTCAAACACGTCCTCGTGCAGATCGTAATCGAACCCATACTTTATCTTCCCAAGCCGCGCAAGCATCCACAGCTTCACGGAATTCAGGAACACGCTGCCATCCGCTGGCGCTCCAATAAACACCGGCAATTCCATCTCAGCGCAGGTGCTCATCAGGCCCGGCGCAATGCCCAGCGCTCTCTCCCGCTGGCCATACTGCTTGCCCAGCAGATAATTGCGTTCCGTCGTCGTCATCCGCTTCTGGAACTCGGGCCCTTGCAGTATCCCGGTCACCACCGCGTCCTGATCGAACAGCACCTGTTCTTCAAACCCCGTGTCGGTAACGCGAATAATTCCGTTCTCGCGAAGCTCGGCGTCGTCGCCAAACAGCGCCACCTCCCGAATCGGCCGCTCGGCCGTCTTCCGCAAACAGTCATGCCCGTCGTGGTAGCAAATCGCGTCCGTCACAGTAATGTAAGCCGTGTTCGCCGCCCTCAGCAGCGGGATCAGCCAGGCCCGGTGCTGATCGGACACCGTGATCGGTCCCGCGCACGCCACCACCAGCGGAATCCGCTTCTCGATCACCTGCTTCATCGCCTCGTACACTCGCCGCAGATAAGCCCCGCCGAAAGCCGGAAGCGACTCCGAAAACACCTCGCCCAGATCCTTGCATTCAGTAACCGGTTTTCCCGTCACCGCCCTGCCCATCAACCCGTTCTTCCCTGAACACTCGCTCATGCAATTCCCTCTAATCCAGTTAACGTCAGTTCCCAGCTTCCCGCAACAAGCCCGCCGAGACGCCACCCAGAAAGGTGCCCGCGAAGTTGAAAATTCACAATCGGAACTGTGTACCAGCCGTCGCCTCTGAGACAAGCAGAAACATAGCCCACTGGCGCCTGATAGTCCACCAGCCCAAATGCTCGTAATCGAAACGTCGGAGGGAGCCGGGGCCTTCAGGCTCCGGAATCAAGTCCGCGCTCAATCCCGGCCTTCAGGGCCGGACAGCCAGCGGGCCAATCTACGGCGTCAACACCAGCCAAGCCACCCCAAACCCCGGCAGATTCACAGTCATCCGCGAAGCCGGCGTCACGCTAACCGGTGTCGGAGCGCTGGCAACACTCGTAGCCGCATCAATTGTCAGCAGGCTGGCCGAGGTAAAACTCCCCAGGCTTGAATCATCCACAATCACCGTGCGAGGGTCGCCAGCCCCGTTGTTATCCGTAGACGAGTGAACCGCCCTGTCCAAAACCATCACAGTTACCGAGCCATTGGCGTTCTTGGTCGCCAGCGTCTCCACTGTCGAGTTATCCGTAGCCGTCAGCGCAAGTATGTTCGGCCCTGACGCGCTCGGCGTTGAAGGATAAATCGACGCCAGCTCCTCATCCACCCAGTAACTCAAATACGTGTTCCCGTTCGTATCCACTTCGCCATACTGCTGATCCCCATCATAGGCCCAGTGATACAAAGCCTGGTTCCCAACCTTGCCCAGTTGCGAAAACACATACGGCCGCCACGCCGCAAAAAACGCGCTCGTTCCCCGATGGTCGTCCACAAACACCTGGTTCGGATTGCACGTGCTCATGCCATTCGAAGCCGAAAAATCCGCATTCACATTGTTTTCCGTAACCCACACCGGAACGTTGGCCAGGTCAGGCCGGGTTTGCAACTCCTTGTAGAAATAGCTGACATTTGCGGCAAATCCCGGCACCGTGTTCATAATCGTCGTATCCGTGTCCGTCTGGTCGCACGTGCTATAGAAATGTGTGGATACAAGATTTACCTGCGTATTCACCCCGCCGGCATTTGCGGGCGCAACAAATGTGGGCACGTAAGTCATCGGGTCGCCACCGTCGCCTGTGCCCAGTCCGTAGTCTGAATATTCGATTGCCGATAACTTGATGGTTGGATCCACCGCTAACATCGCCGGTACCAAGGTGTTATAAATCGTCACATACTGCGCGGCTGTAATTCCGTTCCCATTCGGCTCGTTGAAGATACCCCAATAAGTAATTGGATAACTGCTCGGCGACTGAAAATGCGCTCCGCCCCAGTCAAATCCGCCCTTGTTGTAATAGCGCACCAGATTCGCCGCATACGCCGCGAAATCGTTCACATGCTTGGTAACATCCAGTTGGCCATTGCTGAAGCACATCCATGCGGGCGCCGTTGCAATCTGAAACTCCGGGCTATGATCAGCCGAGGCAAGAATCGGCTGAACCGTCTGATCCAGAATGGTGAAATTCCAGTCGCTTGCCGTCCCGGTATTCGTAGACATGGCCACGCCCTGGCTCACCGACTGCATCCGTATATGCTGCGGGCCCAGCGCATTCATTGTGGTCTCGCGCGCCGTTGCATCTGTCCCCAAAAAGTCGCCGTCCCACTCCGCCACCTGAAACGAAGTCGACAGGAACTCCTTCAGCACTCCATTCACGCCCAGCGACATATCCGTTGTGCTCCCCACCTTAGCCACCACGGCGCTCACCAGCGTAAAACTCTGCGCCGCGGTTTGGCCTGCAAGACTCACTTCAACCTGGGGCGTATAGTTGCCGGCCGCGGCCGTCGTGCTTCCCGTAAAAGTGAGCGTCCCCGATGGGCCGCCGTTCGACGCCGCAAACTGCTCCGTCACACCGCCCGGCAAGCCGCTTACGGTAACAGTTGCCGCGCCGCTCGGCCCTGCGATTGTCACCGCCAGCGTAGCCGCCGCCCCATCCTGCGGCACAAACACAGTGCTGCTGCCCAGGGTAACTGCAATCGGCGTAGGCGGCGTTGTAGTGCCGCCGCACCCAGCCAATGCAATTCCAACCAATAAAGCAGAGATGCCCAGAACCGGGCTAGACAATCCACGTGCGACGCTCATGATGAGGCCCCCACAAAAGCGAACCACCAATTAGAGCATGGGAGCCTGAACACCGTCCACGCGCAATAGAGAAGCGCGCGATCTAGTTCTCCGGGAACACCACAAATCGCGGGTGCCCCAGGTCTCGCTTTTTGAGACCTGGGAAAGCACAACTGCCGGTCAGGCAATACCTCGCGGAACTACTTCTCCCCAATCACCAAGAACGGTCCCTTCATCTCCGAACCATCGCCGGCAAACGCCGCGTGGCCCATCGCGGGCAACCCGACATCCCACTTCGGCCCCGCCAAATCCGGCATCGGCGTAGCCTGAAACAGCTTCTTGCATTGCTTCGCTGTCCATCGCGCCCAGGCCTTCGACTTCTTCCGCCGCGCGCTATCGGTCGAGATACCCGTCCCCGCGTACATCTGCCTATATAACTTCGATAGAAACATGAAAGCTATTCTCGAACGCAAGTTAGGCGTGCATGCCGACCGCTCCCAGATAGCTCCCCATGTGTAGAACTTATCCCACACCTTCTGCGTCCGCTCCCGAATCTCGTCCGAACTCATCGTAGGATGCGGCGTAAACATCTTCGGCCTGACTTCGGTCGGAATCATCCAATAGCGAGTGATCGGCACATCCCCAACCATGGTGGGATCTTTCGCTTGTTCCTTCTCCCATTTCCCAAAATCCACCGTGCCCGGAAACGGCGTCATCATCACAAACTGAGCAAACGTCACGCCAGCTTTCAGCGCCATCGCCACCGTCGCGTCAAAGGTGGCCGGCTTATCCGAAGGCAACCCGAAGATGAACGAGCCCAGCACATGCACCCCATGCTCCCGGAACGTCTGCAACCGCTTCGCCAGCGCATCGCCGCTGCAGTTCCAGTCCTTGAACACCGCCTTCAATCCCTCCGGCGTAACCGCTTCCACGCCCACCAGCGCGCCCTTGATGTTCGCCTTCCGCATCGCGTCCAGGTAATCGCCGTCTTCCCCCGCCTCCATCGTAATCTGCGTAAAGAACACCATGTCCTTGGGCAGCTTCGCGAGCTCTTCCATCAGTTGGTAGCGTTCATTGCGAATCGTCGTCAGTTCTTCCAGTTTGGCAAGGTTGTTCTGCTCTTTTGCCAGCCGCAAATCCGTAAGTGTTACAGGATAGAAGTTATCGTCGGCCAAAGCGATATACCTGAAACCGAGCCGCCGCAGAGTTACTATCTCGTCCACGACGCTTTGAAACTTCCGCTGTCTCGGCTTCTGCCCATCCGTCCGCCATACGCTGCAAAACGAGCAATGTTTCGGGCATCCGCGAATGGTCTGCACCGACGCCCACATATACTTCTCCGGAGCCATCAGGTCCCAGCGCGCGGCCAAAAACTCTCCGCCTTCAAGCCGGCCGCCCTCATAGATCCTGCCCGGCATCCCGGCAAGGCAATCGGCCACCACTTTCCCCCAGGCCACGTCGCCATCGCCCTTCACCACCGCGTGACCCTGCCCCTGCTCCAACGCCTCTTCGGGAAACAACGTGGCGTGAATTCCGCCGTAAACCACCCACGCGCCACGACTGCGCGCCATTTTGCCCACCGCATACCCGCGCAGGGCATTGCCCGTATGCACGCTGATGCCCACAATATCTCCGGGATGAATGCTCTCCGGCACAATCTGTTCCAGAGATTCATCCACCAGAATCGGGTCTCCGGCGGATTGCGGTGTAGCGGCTGCAAGCACAAAAAGCCAGCGCGGCGTAATCACCGCCGTGCCAAATGAGTTATCGCTGGGATTGACTAGATGAACGCTCATCCAATCCAACCTTTCCTCGTTCGAGTCTGGTGGCCTTAGAGAGCGTTCTGGCAATCGAACAAATCCATCGTCGTAATCCGCTTTCAGGAGATTGCCGGCGTTGAAAAGTCCTCTGGAGAATTTCCCTAGACAGTTTGTATGATTTTACAGTGTCCAAACGGCGCAACGTGGTCAATATTGAAAACATTTTGGTAAACGCCAGCGCCAATCTATGAATTCTCTGAGAATCTCCGCTTCCCGGCCGACGGATGGCCCATCCTTTGCATTCCGTCAAGTACAGCAGGCGACGCACCACTGAAGTACCCCGAAATCGCGAGTGCCCCATCTCTGCGGCTTCACCGGAATCAAAGCGCCGCGATCGTAACGCTGCCATCGCTGGTATGAATAGCAAGCTCCGCGCCGCCGGCGTTCAAATGCCCCCTCAAATTATGCCCGGAAGATCGATCGGAGTTATAGCCTTCCATCGTCAGCGGCAGCGAGCAGTTGATCCGCCCGTCGCTGGTATGCACGTCCAGATCCGCCGCCATTGCGCGCGGCAGCCGCACGTTCACCTTCCCGTCCGAGCTCTCAATCCGCGAGGATGCGGTCAACTGCGTCCCCTCGTTCATCGTCAGGTCAAGGGCGCCGTCGCTGGTGTGTACCTGAACTGCCGTGAACCGTCCATCCACCGTCACATGTCCATCCGACGACCTCGACTCCAGCGTTCCCGTCACGTTGTGGATGCGAATCGACCCATCGCTTGATTGCAGCCGCAGCGATCCACCCACATCCTCCACGTCCACCTGGCCATCGCTGGTGTGCAGTTGCAGGCTGCCCTGAATCCCTGAGACCCATAAACCGCCATCGGAGGTTCGTGCATCGAGATCCACCGTCGTGGGAGTCTCCACTGTCACCTGCGGCCCATGCCAATTCCCGAACTCGACGTGAACGCCCAAATGCAGCTTCTCCTTCAGTTCAAAGCTCACGTGGTCGCCGGTCTGGGACTCGGCCAGAACGAAAGTCGACGGCTTGCTATCCCTCCACTCCACACGAATCCGCACCTCGCGGCATTCCCCGCACGAGCGCAACTCCACCCCGGCGTCTCCGGTAGCAATCGAGAGCGATGCTTTGCCAGCAATCGAGTAAGACTTTTGCCAATCCTCCCCGCTCGCCTTGACGGAAGAAAACACGCAGGCCAGGAAAGCCAGCACGGAAGCACAAAAGACAAGACGCAATTCTCGCATGGACGCAATCCCCTGGTGATCCTCTACGCAGCCTGCCCGCCAACGGTTCCAGGAAACTCAACACACACCGAACTCAATGCCGGTTCATGCCCGGAATACAAAACCCTTTCCCGCGAAACAGATCAACGCAAATCCGCACCGCCTCGGTATCCAGCAAAGTTCCCGCCTCTTCCTGGATCTGATCCAGTACAACATCCAGGTCGATTCCGATTCGATACGGCCGGTTCGAAGCCATTGCCTCCACAATATCCGCCACTGCCAGAACCTTCGATTCCGGAAGAATCTCATTCCCTTTAAGTCCCAGCGGATAGCCCGAGCCATTGATCTTCTCATGATGCTGACGCACAATGTCCGCAATGGGCCACGAAAAGGGAATGTCTCGCAGAATTGCGTAGCCGGTTTCCGGATGCTTTTTCACCAATGTGTATTCTTCGGCGGTCAACCGGCCCGGCTTGCTGAGTATCTCCGCCGGTATCGAAATCTTCCCGATATCGTGAACCATTGCCGCCATTCGCAGCCCCTCGAGCTGGCTGACGGGCCAGCCCATTTCCGCGCCGATCGCATATGCGATATCCGCCACTCTGGTCTCGTGGCCCGCGGTATAGGGGTCTCGCATCTCCATGGCGGTAACCATGGCCGCCACCGACGCTTGCAATGCGTCCGTCAAATTCTTCTGGGTTCGTTCCAGGTGCTTCCGCTCGGCTTCCAACAGTTGCTTGTGCTCAATGGCCTGGATACCGTGGACAATCTGCTCTCCGAGGCGCTCGAACACTTCCAGCGGCGCCGATTCAAAAGCGTGCGCATGAGCGGAATAAACAAGCAAAGCCCCCTGCCACCCGTTCTCGATTCTCAGGGGAATCGATACGCACGAGCGGATTCCAAACTGCCGCGCCCGTTCCCGCCATTGAGCAAAGCCCGCCGATGTCTCGGTGTCTTCAATAATCTGCAGTGTGTTGGTGCGAATGCAAGCGCCCGCCGGCCCTTGCCCGCCCACCTCATCCTCTGACCAGCTCAACTGGATTCCATCCAGATAATCCATCGCGGTCCCCGCCGCCGCAGCCACCAGAATCCCCTTCTCCGGGCTCTCCTCCGCAATCCCCACCGTCGCCAGCACATATACCGATTGCTGCGTGATGGCCTCGCAAATGGATTGCAGCAAACCCGTGGCGGAGCGCGCGCGCCCCAGCGCCAGCGCCGCGATCGAAAACGCCGAAAGCGCCCAGTTCTGGGCCGATAGCCTCTGCTCTTTCGCTACTTGATCGGAGATGTCGCGAAACTCGGCAATCACCAGGTTTCGACCGTCTGCCGTCAGCGCTTCCGACGACCAGATTGAAACCGGAACGGCGGAACCGTCTTTTCGCCTGAGATGGAGACCGGCATGGGACAGCTCGTGTCCCGCGGCCTTTCTGAACTCGGCTTCCACGCGCTCCCGCTCAGCCTCTGGATGCAGCATGGTGATGTGCATCCCAATCAGCTCGTCGCGCGTGTAGCCCGACAGCGCTTCCGCCGCGGGATTTGCATCCACCACAATCGCGGTCTCGGTGTTTACCGCAAGCTTCCCATCCTGAGCATAGCTCCAGCTCAGCGCATACAAGCTCTCCCGGACCTCTGCGACGTACACGCAGGTCATGGCCCACTACCTTTCAGATTCGACCCCTTGGAATCATGGCGCGGCAATCTTGGGACAGCGTCACTTTCCTAATCGACAATAGATACCAAAAATCTAGTACTCGTCAAACGAAAATCGTAAATTCTTCCAGGACATCGTCCCGTTCAGCCAACCCGGCTGCATTCCTCCACCGGAATAGCGACCTGCTCGACGATCTCCAGCCCAAATCCCTCCAGCGCCGGAATATGCATCGGCGTATTCGACAGCAGCCGTATCCGCTGAATCCCAAGGTCCGACAAAATCTGCCCGCCCAGCCCAATCGCCCGCAGAATCCGCCCGTTCCGTGCCTGCGAGCCTTCCCGCGCCCTCAGCTCCTGGTGCAGAATCAGCCGCCCCGGTTCCGCGCCCGCCGCAAACACCGCCGCCGCGCCCCCCGGCTCAAACTCGACTGTAGCCGGAGCCCTGTCCACTTCAAATCCCCGAGAAGTGTTATGCAGATAAATCAGCGCCCCGCAACCCGCCTCCGCAATCATGCGCATGCTCTGGTCCAGCGTCTCGCGGCACTTGCAGTCCGCTGCAAACACATCGCCCGCCGTACACCGCGTATGCACCCTCACAAGCACCGCATGGGTGCAAACCCCCAATGCCCCGCGCCGGTGCTCGCAATCCTGGCACAACTCACCGCGCACCAGCGCAATGTGGCTTTCGCCCCCGTTCACCGCGCTCTCGTAGGCAATCATCCTGAACTCGCCGTATCGCGTCTGGATGCTGCTCTCGCCGGCGCGCACAATATAGCGCTCGTTTCGCAGCCGGTACCGGATCAGCTCCGCCACCGTCAGAATCGTCAGCCCGTGTTCCCGGCAAAACACAATCAGATCGGGAATGCGCGCCATCTCGCCATCGTCGCGCATAATCTCACAAATCACGCCGCTCGGGTTCAGCCCCGCCATCCGGGCCAAATCGACGGAAGCCTCCGTCTGTCCCGCCCTGACCAGCACCCCGCCCTTGCGCGCCCGAAGCGGAAACACATGTCCCGGCCGCGCCAGGTCACTATAGGTAGACTCCGCATCGATAGCCGTCCGTATCGTATGCGCCCTGTCCGCCGCCGAAATCCCCGTCGTCACGCCCTCGCGCGCCTCGATCGTCTCGGTAAACGCCGTCCCAAACCGCGACGAGTTCTGCGGCGTCATCGGAAACAACCGCAGATAGTCGGCTCGCTCCTCGGTCAGCGTCAGGCAAATCAGCCCCCGCCCGTACCGCGCCATAAAGTTGATCGCCTCTGGAGTAACGTGCTCGGCAGCCAGCGTCAGATCGCCCTCGTTCTCGCGATCCTCGTCGTCTACCACCACCACCATCCGCCCCGCGCGTATCTCTTCCAGCGCGCCAGGCACGTCGGTAAACGGAGCTTCGAGGATGCGCGAAGAATTCGGCATAGCGGCCATCCCCATTCTCGCCCATCCCGCCAACAATCACCAAAACTGCGAACTGCTCTAACACCACGACGCCGAGTTGCGCGGCGTAAATCCCTGATTGTAAGAGCGCTTTCAGCAATCCCGGATTTACCTCTTGAAACTTTGATAATTTGAGCGCATACTCTTGTCTGCTCAGATTCTATGAACACCCGACGAACTCGGCGCTGGACAGAGAATTGCGTTACCCAGGCGTGTCCGTCAGTTTTCTGCTAAGAGAGGCCGCTTCGGCGGCCTCTGTTAGTTTATTCGGCTTATGATTTATATCTCCTCGCGGAACGACCGAAAAAAGTTCTGATCTCGGGAACTTGCTGGAACATTCCAAGGTTAGCTCGTCCTTCACGACGCAGCCGTATCCGGACTGCCTTGGAGCCGGATTTTGCAGCACAGTCATCTTCTTTGTAGGGATGTACTTGCGAGAGGTCGAAAACCCGCTTTCAATCTGTGCGATTAGGTCATCTTCTGAGTACCCGTCCTGCACGACGCGGCTGCCATAGACATGAGTGCCAACAAACACTACGTCTTGGTCCATAGGCTCCCAACCGCGCGAACGCCGAAATGCGTTTACATCCTCAAGCTGCTTGTCCGTCAGGTATCCAATTACGACGGGTCGTGGTTTCTGCCCTCGCTTAATTACAGCGATATTTCCTCGAATCAGTTTAACTTCGTCCGCGTAGAGTGGCATCCGTGATGGCCGTCCATTTGAGTCTACAGGCTCGTGGTAAAACGAAATGGCCGGAGGCCCGGTGCCCCAAGGTCTTGACCCTTTCCCCTGGGAAAGCAGCGAACCTGTCAGCCCCTTTAATCCCTCAGCCCCTCAGTCCCTCGTCACTTCCACCACCTCGGCGTCCGGTACCCCTGCAGCATCCATAGGTCATTCCTGGATTTCGACGTGCTGTACACAAAGCTCTTTCCATCTGGCGCAAGGCTGAATCGGATGCCTGGACCAAAATTCGTGCTGGGATAAAAATCCCTCCCCCAGTTCCTTGATTACCTTCTGCTTCAGCGTCGCGAGATCAAGGGAGAACAGCTTGATGCGACCCTGGTCCGCGGCCGCTGTTCCATACTGAAGACCATAGAGCAGCTTCCCATCCTTTGAAAACGCGACATCGTCTGACCACAGTTTGCCAATATGCTTCGAGCTCTTGCCGTCAGGCGAGATCAGATTCCAGCCGCTATTGTCGCGATAGGTAATCCAGTTGCCGTCCGGCGACCAGGCAGGAAGAAGCCCAGAGACATCCTTCTTCAGTTCCACGGGCGTCGCATTTCCGCTGGCCCTCACCGTCATCAACGAAAACTTCCCGCCCATTACCTGAAGATAGACAAACCGGCTGCCGTCGGGCGACCATTCGCTCCCGTACTCCGCACCCGGTTCCACGTTGGTTAGCCGGATCGGCGATCCGCCCGCAAGCGACATCATCCACAAGCGTGCGACTCCCTCGCTGTCGATTCTCGTGAAGATCAGCTGTTCCCCATCCGGGGATAGCGCGGGATTCATTAACCATTTGTTGTGTCCATCCGGAAATTTCGCGACCGTCACAGCCGGCCGGTCTGCGCCATCGGGAGAACGAACCCATATCTCCCAGGGGCCGCTCATGTTTGTCACCCAGGCCAACTTCTCCACATTCTTCGCTGGTAACCTCCGCGTCGGGCTGCGAAGTCACTTTCGTCTCGCCCGCATCGGCCGCCGGGCTAAACGCGGGCGTGTGCCGCGCCAGCCTAAAGTCCAAAATCTTTACCCGGCCATCTTTCGCCAGCATAATGTTTTCCGGCTTCAGGTCCCGATGTACGATCCCCGCCGCATGAGCAGCGGCCAGCCCGTCTGCCACCTGTGTGGCAATGTCAATCAGTTTGCGAGGTGGAACAGGCCCAGGATTCCCCATCAGCAGCGACCGGAGCGATTCGCCCTCGATCAATTCGCTCACAATATATTGCTGCCCAGCCTCAACGCCCACGTCATGCGCAACCACAATGTTGCGGTGGTTCAGCGCGGCCACAGCGCGAGCCTCCCGTTCAAACCGGACGCGTCCATCGGCGCTGCCAGCGCCCGCTTCCCGCAGCACCTTGATTGCGACATCGCGGTTCAGCCGCGAATCCCTCGCACGATAAACCTCGCCCATGCCCCCGGCTCCAAGCGCGGACTTGATCTCATAATGTCCAAGCCGGGTTGTGGCGGCAAGCACCATAAATCGAGTCGTCCTTTATCGCAGAAATCGCGCTGAGCGTCAGGGACTGAAGGCTGCTGACCGATTGGGAACAGATATGCCCAAATGTACCAGAGTCCGCGGCAAGCAGGCGCCACCTGTAGCGCTCTGCAAAAACCAAGGCCTTGAAAGGGCACGGCGGGGCGCCAGGGTAGGCTCCAGGACCGGGTCCAGGTCCATAGCTGAGAGCTGGAAGCCGTGTGCGGAATGCTGGCAATGCTAGCATTTATCTCGCTCGCAAGGCGCAAACGGGCGGTTTTGTGCGCAAAAGTCGCATCGAGAACGCACTGTTTTGCACGCAAATCGCCCTTATAGCCGCTTAAGACGCCCTCAAATCCTTTCCCTACGCGGCCGGATGTCTTCGTCTACTGCGAAATGGTAAGGAACCCGGGATCGAGCGCAACCTCGTAATACCCGGCGTCGTTCCATTTCAGGGCGGCTCCTCCCTGGGTAAGCGTTCCTCCGGTCACGATCACGCGGACGTATCTGCCCGGCGGGAAGTGATTCGGCAGTTTCCAGGTCAGCACAGTGCTCTTCCCTGCCTGGGTGCTGGTGGCGTTTGTAACAGCTTTCTGGCCTGCCCAATAGG
>Ga0302188_10001531_pt1 | contig 18025 bp, 14 predicted proteins | sample II_Bog_E2_1_FD_198783 | JGI IMG/M metagenome (GOLD analysis project Ga0302188, IMG submission 198783) | Peat permafrost microbial communities from Stordalen Mire near Abisko, Sweden - II_Bog_E2_1 | ecosystem: Environmental > Terrestrial > Soil > Wetlands > Peat | place: Sweden: Abisko...
AGTGGTCGGATTGGTTGTTGAGTTAGTAGTTGGAGTTGTTGGGTTAGTGGTCGGATTGGTTGTTGAGTTAGTAGTTGGAGTTGTTGGGTTAGTGGTCGGATTGGTTGTTGGGTTCGTCGTTGAATTTGTTGTTGGATTGGTTGTCCCTTTTGTACAATTTGCTCCAGAATTGGTTAAGGTGTATCCTGATATGCAATTTGAGCAAACATTCGAAACTGTACAGGTATAGCAATTTTGAATTGCGCATAAGATAATACATGCTGCATTGTTATAGGTATAGCCTGTTAAACAAGTTCCACAGACATTCGCTGAAATGCAGCTGGCACATCCACTTACACTGCAAAGAATACAGGCCCCATTAGACAATGTATAACCTAAGTTGCAGGTAACACACACTGATGAGGACAAACAATTTGAGCATCCAGGTACATTGCATTGAATACATGACCCACTTTTTAGGGTATAGGGGCTTAGGCAAACTGAACAAAAATTGGTTGAGCTGCATGTGAAACACCCTGTAACTGAGCAAAGAATAATGCAGGCAGCATTATTAAAAGTATACCCCGTTTGGCAAATCGAACAGACATTGGCTGAAGAACAAGTAGCACATCCAGAGGAATTGCAGGGGATACAATTTCCATTTAAAAATGTATAGTTTGTCATGCATGTTGAACACACATTAGTTGCCGAACATTTTAAGCATCCTGCCGCATTGCAAATTAGACAATTACCGCTTGATAAGCTATACCCGACTGAACAACTTGAACATATATTCGAAGCTGAACAATTTGTACATCCAGTCTTGTTGCAAAGGATACAAGCACTGCTAGTTAGGATATATCCTGTGAAGCAAGCAGAGCAGACTTGATTTGCGGTGCATGTTTGGCATCCGGCTAGGGTGCAGAGGATAATGCAAGCAGCATTATTGAAGGTGTACGTACTTAAGCAGGTTGTGCAAACATTAGCTGATAAACAGCTCGAACAGCCAGTTATATTGCAGATGATGCAATTTCCATTTGATAAGGTATATCCAGTAGAACAATTCCCACAAACGTTTAATGCTGAGCAAGAGCTACATCCAGGAAGGATAGCAAGATTGCATTGGATGCACTTACCATTAGCAAGCGAATATCCGCTTAGGCAAGAAAAGCAAATATTTGGTTGATTACATTTACCACAATTAGCAATGTTGCAGTTTATAACGCATACTCCATTCAGTACAGTATAACCGGCTCCACAGGCTTGGCAAGTACCATCAGCTTGCATTCCGTAGAAGGCATTGCACGTTTGGCAGACATACTGACTTGTGCAAATTTGGCAATTAGGGTCCCAGCACTGTTGACAGATATTATTAGTGAGAAAAGTGCCATTTGAACACGATTCACAGATATTAATTACTGGGCATGAGGTACAACTACTAATGTTGCAGTTCACGCACATCCCGAGTTTGTTTGGCAGATACGCTGTTACACAAGATGAACAGAAATCGTTAGCTGAACAGGTCAAGCAATTAGCTATTGAACAATAATAGCAACTGCTTCCAGTGTTTGTTAAAAGAGCTTGTCCATTGGCACAGGTTTGGCAGATGTTAGCAGAACTGCATATATGACAATTTGTAATATTGCATTTTATACATGCGCCATTGATGATGGAGTATCCTGCTGAGCAATTTATGCAGGTGGCGGTCCCATTTGATGAGCATGAGTCACAGTTGCTCATTGAACAAGGGGAACACTGTCCTTTACTATTAAGGATATATCCTTTAACACAGGCTATGCATGTACTGGATGTGTTGCATGTAGCACAGTTTGAGATACCACAAGGATAACAGTTATAAGCCACTTAATAGTAACCCTGACTACATGTGGTGCACTCAGTCGGGGAGTTACAACTATCACAACCAGTCATATTGCATTGATTACAACTTGTTGAATTTGCTCCTTGAGAGTTAAGAGAATATCCAAAAATGCAGCTACTGCATACATTTGAAGCTGTGCATTGGAGACAATTGGGTATAAGACATGGAAAGCAAAGAGTACTATCTGAGGATAAGCTATATAATGTATTGCATTGAGCACATATATTTGTATAACTGCATTGAGTACAGCCAACTATTTGGCAGCTAACGCAAGTACCCATGGTGCTCATAAGCAGGCTACCACAATCATTGCATATGTTTGCAGAGGAACAGCCGAGACAGTTGGATATTGAGCAGTTAGTGCAGGAACTACCTGAAGGGTCTAAGGTGTAATAAGCAGCACATGAATTACAATAATTATCAACACTGCATATCAGACAATTAGATATATTGCAAAGATAGCAGGTACCTCCTGAGGCACTATAAGAAGCAGCACAGGTTCCACAGTATCCTTGCCAAGCACATGAAATACAGTTGGTAATATTACACGATGTGCAACTCACTCCACCATAATTAACAGTAAAGCCTGGCAAACATGAGCTGCATATATTGGCTGTAGGACACCAGGTACAACTAGATATCGAGCATGGAATGCACTGAGAGCCATCAGCAGTAATTAGATTTCCAGCTATACATTAAGAACATGCAGTGGATGAGGCGCAGGTTTTGCAGTATTGGACAGGGCATTGCGAATAAACTACTGCGAGAATGAGAAAGATGACAAGTATGGTGTTCATCGATCTACTGATTTTTACTAATATAAATTTTTAATAGAAAACAGAATTCGATTTTGAGATTTACTGTCAATTTGTACAGTCTGGAATTAAACTGGAATGATATAAAATGAATGTTAATAAATTATAATAAAAAGACATCTGAAATAAGTTTTATAGCCTTCTCTCTATGGCTTTCGACTTGACGAATTTATCCATTAAATTTCATAAAATATGCTATTGACATAACAAAATCAGAACTACTAACTCTTAAAAATATAAATTTTATTTAATCTATACATTTTAAAGATTAATTTAACTGCAAATACATTTTGACAAATTATGCTTCATTTTTATAAAAAATAGATTTTTATGAACATGGATTACACTTTGCCTCTTCTATTGGTTATTAAAGCACCACTCCAAATTAATAACTAGCCTAGCATACCGAACTTCACAAAATCAGCATCAAAGATTATAAATATGTTTACATTAACATCTATGGATGAAAGTTAAATAATTCTTCAATATTAATGAGCTCAATTTATCAGCCTTATTATTGATTTTAATTAGAAAACAAGATATATTATTCCAAGTATTACGTGCATCATTTTTTTAAAAAATCAGTTGAAACATTCTTGTTAAATATTAAATGCTAATTTGTTAAATTTTGTGATATTTTTCTCCTTAAATGCATTATGGCAGTTAATACACTCAAATTCGAAGAGTGGATTTCCTCCTATAGCTGATTTTTATTCAAATTTTGATTTGTGAAATGCATTCTCCAATATCACAAAATATATATCTCTCCTTCTTTAAGACTAAAGAAACATAAATTCAATTCCTAGTTCGTTTAATTGATATAATTTTCATTAATCCTTCACAACAATCAGTGAAATGGAAAATATTTTTGAATATTCATTTTTAATGGCAATAATTGATCAGGAGTGGCTTTGCATTTCGAAAGGGTATAGTTAAGGACAGCAATTTGCAGAAATCCCTTTATTCTTCATAGTTCAAGAGGAAATGTTACAATATTTATAATAACCTCTTGCACATACAGTCAATAAAACAAGGTTAGAGTAAAATTAATGATTGCTATAAAACCAATAAATAAGAGTCGTTGTTATGAAATACACCATATCCGCTAAGATTGCGAGGAGTTCAGAAAACATTGCGATTGTAGTTCAAGACGGCATGGTATTGACAGAATTGCTATCCCTTTTTGACAATGCTCATTAGTTGTTATTTTTGTTTAAAGCTTGTCCTATTTAAATGGTTTCTTAACTCATTCTCAAACAACATCAGATATTAAGAAGCAATCATTTGTTTTGAAGAAAATACAACCTCAATTTTAAGGGAGGCAGTCTTTTTGAACTCGAGTAATCTTTTGGTGTATACGCTTTCACATTAATTATTGAAATATTCTATTGGGATTCAACAGATAGCTTTTCTCAAGTCTTAAAATTGCTCTGTTTAATAAGTATAAATAAAATAAGAGAGTTGATGATGGAAGTTGAGCCCTTCTAGCAAGAAAAAAAAATCCCTTTTTCACAGCAGTCAGCCTTGGATCAAGTTGAGGAAACCATTCAATCCCTCCCTTCGTAGATACGTTACTTTAAGGTATTCCCCTTTAGCAAACCTAAGATATCCCAATAGGCTCCTCATGTTTTAACCTATGAGGATAATGACTAACTATTCGTTAGTGATTTGATAAAAAAATATGCCTCTGAGACAGGTAAAATTGAAGCGAAAACATATTTTAAGTTGGAGGGTGGATACATCATGGACAAAACAAAGACCATTATTTAAATTAAAAAATAGCTAAGACTTGATAGTCTTGATGGGCTTGACGTGTATCTGGAGAGTCTAATATTCTTTCTTGATGAGTGTCAAATTGAAAATCTAATCTTTAGTGATGCATCCTACAATAAGAAGGCCATATAAGTAGAGTTTGTTTTGCCTGATATCAAATACTCAATTTATCTGCCAATCTAAGGTGGGAAGACACATGAAAACAATATGAAAGCCTACTATTAATCTGTGACTGTGAGATTATCAGCCGAAATACAAAGGATTTTTGGAAAATATGTTAATCCAAAAGATATTAAATTTTCATATTATCAAAAAGGCATTTGGCTAACCAACGAAAAAATAAGGTTCTGGAAGCTGTATAAAGATGACAAGGTCAAGGTGAGCTTCAAGGATAAGTTGGTGCTGCCCCCTCCCCCGAGGGAAAATAACACATTTTTGATCATTCAAGGGGAAGGAATCAAACAGAATAAGAGTCACTATGACGACATTAAGGATAAAAAACTCAAGGATCTCCTGAATGAGATAGACCCTCGACCAAAGTGGGGTGAGTATGGATTGAAGATCGGTGATTTTGTGCTTAAACCCGAGGAAAGGTTTTCGAAAGCCCACTATCTCATGAAAAACTCAAACCAAAACTGGAAGAATTTTTCGGGGGTTATAATTAACGAATCGCAAATGTTTGAATCTGAGCAAGACAAGATAAAGAAGATAGGAAAGTTTGATCTTTAGAAGGTGGTGGATAATAAAGAGACTAATTTACAATTACGGAGGGCTTGCGATAAAATGATCGCGGATCGTGCTAAAAAGGCAACCCATGTCTACTTCAAAGGAAAAATAGAAAACATAAAACCCATTTTTCTTTACACGAGTTAACTCCAGGTCAGACCAAGTCTTAAAGGATTAATTACCGCTTTATATCGGAATTTAAATGCTTTTTTAAGAAATCAATCGTTTGGACAGACTAATGAGGAGCAGTACAAGTCACTGTGGGAGTACTCCTTTACAAATCATCTACTTTAACAGCTCAAAAATATACAACCAATTACTAACTGTGTTCTCTATCGAGGAGTTAGTTTTGCGCCCAACCACAAAGTTGGCGAGAAAATTCTCTATAAACAATTTAATTCATCAACTCCGACCATCGAAACAGCCAAAGGATTTGCTGGCAAGGCTTTATTTAAGATAACAAAATCTCATACTGGTAAACCTATTAAAGAATTTTCGTATTTCCAGACAGAGGACGAGGTACTGTTCGAGCCTTACTGTCAATTCAAAGTCACTAAGATATCATCCATAGTCAATGAAATGATGGGTAATATTACCATTCCTTTAATTGAAATTGAGGAAATTAAAAAAGCTCGGATGCCCGATAACACAGCCTTGTTCTTGCTTTGGGTTGATGATAAAATGTAGGAGGTTAATAATAAGTGGGGCTCTTTAACAAGTATCAAAAAGAATAGTGTTATGATACCATTATTGTCCACAGAGGAGCTCAAGGATTGGCTGCACACCCATAAAACTCTTTTAAATGATAAAACTGCAGAGTTTGTGATTGTGACCAATATGAGTCGAATGGAGAAAGGAGTTAAGAATGAAGAGGCTGGGGTGGAAGCGATCAAAGAATTTAAAAGATTTAGGCCTGAAGGTCATATTTTAGTTTATATCGGATGGGTGGAAGGTAGTATCCAAAAACTAAAAAAACACAATCTTATAAGTCCAAACAACAATAACAAAATTGAGGTTACCAACGATGCTAATGAACTTCAAAAGTTTTTAAAAGTCCATGGAGGATTATCGTGATGTTTTTAAATTAATTAGCTCTAAATTTATGAGGATAATTATTCATTTAAAGTACTTTTGACAACGCCGGTTCCGTCTGCTCATTTTATTAAATTTTATTCTTAAGATCTTTTATTAAATGTTAATTCAACTATCTAAACTACTAAATCAATGGTGTAGAATCAAAATACAGCAAAAGAAAATGAAGGGTAACATAGGATAAACCTTTTATTTATAATTATTCAAGTATACTTTAGTTTTTTTAATTTTAACTCTGATTTTCAGCAACTATGAGGGCATTCAAATAATTATGGCAAAATAAACTGAAATAGATTACTAAGCGAACAATTATTCGCTTTTCACTTGGATATTTGGGATAATATTATTATTGTGAATATATCTCATCCTGTTTTTATGATGATTACATTATCTTAATTGGCTTACCTTTACGATTACTAATATTTTGAATTAAAGCAAATATACTATTGAAATAATTCCTATAATTATTAATAATGAAAAAGAACCAAAAACAATTAATTCCCCACAACTACACTCTCGATAAGTTTGTTTTTAAACTTGATTCAAATCACACGACAAAATAAGAAAAGAGAATAAATTCAATCAAAGTGCCTCCCTCTTCTGGCCTTCCACCATCCGTAATACCAAATAATCCAATTATGGTAACAAACTGTCGATATAGCTTTATCCTTTAAACCCTTAGTTTAGATAATATCAGCAAGAAATAGTGATAAACTGTGTTTGCCGAAATACTCTGGTGTGCTTACCCACTGGACTTGGAAAAACACATATAGGTGCTATACTAATTGCCAATTTTTGCAGATGGTTTCCGGATCATAAAATAATTTTTATGGCGCCCACTCGTCCTTTGGTGAGACAGCAAATTTCGGCATTGCTTCTCTTATAAGATCAAGTGCCTAAATAATTTGTATTCGAAGCGAACGGACAACTTCCTCCCCATAAAAGAGAGAACTTATACTCACGCCATCGGGTTATTTTCGCCACTCCTCAAACTATAGAAAATGACTTAAAAACAGGTCGCATCGATGGGACCAAAGTAATCATGCTAATATTTGGTATGAATAAATAGATTAAGATTAGTGTCACCGATCAATTGGAAATTCGTCGTATGCGCAAATAATTCGAGTAATGAATAAATTATAAGTTGGGTTTCGAGTGATTGGCCTTTCTGCAACTCCGGGCAGTGAAAACTAAAAGATTCAATAGGTAATTTTTAACCTAAATATCTCTCGTATGATATACAAGGATGAGCAAGATTCGGATGTAAAGAAGTACCTGCATGACAGGATCATCAACGAAATAGAAATTGGTTAAACAGATATTATTAAATAATCTCTATAGATTCTGGATTTTTTTGCTAAACCTTCGTTTGGGTGTTTAATCAGCTTAAAATTGATACAACCTTGGATGGCACGGAAAGGATTAGGTGGGACAAGCTTTTTTCTTCTTCGGGAGGAATGCAACTTAAGAATTGATTAGATTATGCCAAGCCAAAAACAAATTGCATATTCAGCATTAAAAATAGTGGGCTTCTTATTTAGATGCAGGAAGGCTTTAAATGACCAAGGATATGAAACCTTTAAAAGGCAATTTTTTGCCCAATTTGAAAAGCCCAATTGTAAATCTTAAAATAAATCTATCAATTCTGAACTTACCCATGAAGATATGCTTAAATTGGAAGCATTTTTAAGTTAAATAGAGTTGGCTACGGAGATATCTCATGACTTAGCCTCAAGTGAAGGCAAATCATTTAGCGGAAATGAATCATCTCTTAATGCATAAACCAATTAAAACAGCCTTGCTCAAACCAGTAAATCCAATTCCAAAAATGTTTCTGATTTGCCTCGAAGTTTTAGATAAAAAGTGGAGGCGACCAGTCAATTTCAAAGAATTTATGAACTATTTCATCAGGGTAATAGTAAATGTCGGCCCCATCCAAAACTTCAAAAATTAGCATAAATTCTTAGTAATTTTTTTAAGCACCAAAAAGGAAAAGCAATGGTATTCACAAATTTCAAAGTTACTTCCAAATAAATAAAAGAGTATTTGTCCGGAATATAAGAAATAAAAGGATAACTGTTTTTTGGACAATCAAAGACTGTCATTCAAGAGGAATAACAATACGGCGAAAGTTTTATCCTTCAATTAAAGCAAAAATAACAGTTGGAAGTAATATAAAAATATAAAAGAGGTTAAATAAATACTCTTATTTCAACATCAATTGGAGAGGAAGGTCTCGATATTGGAGAGGTAGACTGCATTATTTTTTATGATGGAGGTCACTCTCCTATCAGATCAATCCAAAGAAGGGGAAGAACCGGCAGAAAAAGAACAGGCCACGTATATATTCTTCTAATGTAAGGAAAATAGTTGAGTGATTACAAAAGGGGCAAAAATAAATAAATTCAAATGAAGAATATTTTAAAGAAAAGTAAGAATAGTTTTGAATATTATCCTTTTAACAGTAGTTTATTTTAATAAAATACATAAATTATAATCCAAAATTACGAGAATATAATCCTATAAAATGAAAGTGCCAAGAAGACCAAAATTAAAATATAAAAAAAAATTAACACAAGTACTGATAAAAAAGCAACAAGGAAAAGTAGAAAATCATAAAAAGCATAAATTTAATAAGAATAAAACAAATTTTTGCAAATTCCATATGATTAGAGGGATCATTAGATTTAGGATAATGAATATAAGCTTTCAGAATTAAGCAATATCAATACAATTTTATAAAAATATAAAAATTAGGAGGAATAAGGTGAACTCAATATTAAGCCGTAAGCAGACTCTTCATTTAAAAATGAGTCCATTGCCATAAATGATGAAATAACATAAACATGCAAATAAGAGAAAACCATAATTGATTCAGAGAAAGTTATTGAAACTATTTAATCCTTGGAGAGTGTCAATTTCAAAATACTGGAGCAGTCATAAATCATTACATCGAATTAAGCTGAAGATGATGATTGTTTTTACGAATTTTAAAAATACCGCTTACGAAAACAATAAATAAACAAGTAATTAATTTCAGATAGCATGTCGGTAGATGGTAGTGAAAGTCAAAATTCTTCCATGTCATCTTAATAAATTTTATCGATCTTGCAAAACCTAAAAGGCAAACCAAAGCCATATTACAATCTTGAAGATTTCGAAGATAGTTGATTATCTATAATTTTTGTGATATTTATTTTTAGTTATATAGACTAAGCTTTTATTGAATTGATTATAATCAAAAATAAGTGACTCCAATGACTATAGTATATTTTTCAAGTTATTGTTTTTATGAGCCAAGAAGGAGAGAATGATTAATTGGACACAATGGAACATTATCTACGTACTCTTCGCAAGAAAGTTTAACACCAACTTAAAAATCCATTCTAAATTCCTTTTGCTCACTTCAAATTTGAAGAATTAGCCTCCTGGAAAAACAATATCCTCCAATTAGATGCCACATCTCGACTCTATGGGCAACGAGTTGATTTTTTGCACATGGGGGCAATGCAAATTTTTGGATCTGTGATGACTAACTAAGAGAATGTAAAAAATCAAGAAATAAAAAGTGAAACAAAGCAATCAAATATTTGTTAAAATAACCCTTTTTAGAAGTATCTGTAAAATCCAGAAAAACTGAATTGTATTTAATACGATACATATGAAAATAGTGCAGTTCTGTGGCGATAAATTTGCAAAAAAAGAGATTCTTTGCATCAACTCATGCTCAATTAGGTATCAATTGATCGGGAGTTTAGAATTGCACTTTTTCCCTGCAATAATTATTAATCCATTGAACAATAGGGTGAAAAGGAGGAATTTACTTCTTGGAAATTGTTAGATTTTAATAACACGACGACGAAGCTGTTGTATATTTACTCGGAAATTTAAATGACAGTTGGAGACTCTAATAACTTTATTTTTTCTACATTTTCCAGCCATAAAAAGGAGGTAAGTTTTGATTAAAATTTTTACAATTCATTCTTTTAATTGGATTTGGAAGGTGGAAATGCAAGGTTTAATTAGCAGGAGGAGGGCATTGAATTGTAAATGAATTTTATCAAAAGTCAATAGCATGAGTTATCTCATGAAGTAAAAAATATATAATAGAGTCAATTACCTAATTCTGAATTTTCAGAGTATGTAGGTTCTGAATAAAACAACCATTTTAGCATGGATAACTGGAGTACTCAATCGTTACCTAATGAGAAAGTCAAAAAGAAAAGGACTGGAAATAAACCCAGATAAAAAAATATCAGCTAGGAATTCATTGATTTCAGGGGTTTACTGCCAATTAGAAACGATGTATTGATTAATGACTGCCAATAGCAAATGATTGATAGGTTTATAAATGCTAAGGACCACCTCCTTCTGAGATACATCAAATATTTGAATCCTTTCTCGAGAAGACAAAAAAAGCCAGTCACTTCCAAGTTTAAATCGCAGAAACAAAATCAATTGGAAAGTAATTATCCTGATAGTTTTGTCGAGACCAATCAGCCTGTTGTCACTAATTTTGCGAGTCACAATCTAACCACGACAGGAAGGAAAATGTTTAAAGAGGCTGTCCTTTCCATTAAATAGATGAAACAACAAATTCGATCATCTTTTGATCTTTCCAATAAGAAGTAACACCTTAATTTTACGAAAATTCGTAATCAATTTTCGAATGAAGAGTCATTAGACATTTTCCTTACGGTGCTGCACATTGCTGCGGAAGAGCAGATGCTGATAAATATTTGATGTGACTCTCAGATATATTAATTTAATCTTGAAAGATATAAATTTATAAATGTTAAAAGTGGATATTGAAAATGGCTAAAATCAAAGATATAAAGATTAATTCTTTATTTTTAGGATTAATTCTATGGCTTAGGCGAAATTTTAGACCACCATTGTAGCTGGATTTTATACGTCATTAGTACTTCCATGGTGAACTCCTGTTTGAGTTAAAAAGGATCCCCAATTTACTGTATTGGCTCCTCTGATATCGGCCCGAGGATTATCGCCAACCATAAAGAAACAGCCATTCCCAAACATTTCCTTCATATATTTCTCTACAAACTAAAAAGCGACCTTCTCGGGTTTGCCAAAGTAGCACTTAATTAAATTGAATTGATGGTTAGAGCAATGGTCTTCAAGCATGTAATTGAAAGGACCAAAGGCTAATCTTGGTCGGTGATAACCACCAGCCCATACAATATCATTTTGTGAAGCAAAGTAAGGAGGTAGATCTTGATTTCGTTTCTTTTTTGATGCAAAAACATTGTGAATAACCTCCAAAGTGGTTTCATATGGACTCACATCATTCAAAGCGAAAATTGAATTTATCAACTATCCCCACTACTCATAGTTTGTAGGCAACTTATTTCTCTTCAGTCTTTTGGATATTTTGTTAATCACTTCATTGACATCTTGTAACTGTTAACTAAACGATAACGATTTAGAGACTTGTTGAAAATCTGACTGATGAAAGATAGCATAAAGTTCATCAGCAGTGACATAATTATGAATGTGCATATCATCCAGAATATCAGTGATTCGTAGTGATCCAGTAACCAGCAGAACTCCTTCCTTTTTGCTGTATTATAGAAGATGGGGGCGAATTGGACTGTGATTCATAAACATCAATTCATCCTTAAAAAGAGATTACCCGAAAATATCATTCATTTTCTTCGCTTTTAAACGTTCAAGATAGCCTCCTCCATTTGTTAAACAAGCTAGAGGTATTCCAAATGCATGTAATTTTTTAAGTGCTTCCAAAGTACCTGGAATTGGCACACTGCCCCTGAGTAAAACTCCATCGATATCACTGATGATAATAGGACGAAATACACCTCCATGCAAATGTGCTGCTTGCCGAACATATTGTAAAAGTTTTTCCATTAAAAATATGATTGTTAAAAATAGATTTGATTTTACCTTATTATTGATATGTATCTTGACATGAAACGGGTCAAGCTAAAGATTAAATTTAAAAAATAATCAATTGATAGCCCACCGTGATTTCAGTAGTTGATGATTGGTTAGACGATCGTAATAAATGCAAATAGGTTGCTCTTGCCGACTCTTCATTCTGATTGAACTCATATAGGGAGCTTCGTTTATCACAACAGGAACTGTTCTTGATGATTGATAAACTCTTCGATTGCATACTTCGCAATCATCGTATTAAGTTTAACGTTACTGAGGCTATTTGCAGCATGAAAATAAATCCAAGAATGAAGTCTATTTTTTGCGTTAGAAGGTGGAGATAGTAAGCTTTTTTTCTTCGTTATGATCGCACGGTCCAGTTGAAGAAATGGGAACTTCTATATTTTTTCTTTTGTATTTGTAGGGTGAGTTTACAACTTCTCCTTGACTATTAAAATAAACTGATTTTTCTAAATGCTGTCCACCGTGATACTTGGATTCTTGCTCCTCCTGCATTAAAATAGATTGACTAATAAATATTATTATAAAATAATAAAGCTTATTGAAGTCACATGATATTAACTGACTATATTTAACTTGAACAATTAATTAATTGGATGCTTTAAATAATTTATGCCAGATCAAGATAAAAATAAAAATAACTGGACAATAATATTGATTGATTCAACTTAATATATGATATAGAATTATCACGAAAGCACCTGCGCAGCTTAAAACCTACAAAGACTGTAAAGCCAAACGTATTAATATTTTACTCGAATATCTATTTAAATTTACAGACTATTTTTTATTTTTTGTTGTTTTCTCTGGAGATAGCTAAGATGGTGAAGTACTTACTATTGTTTCACAATGTTTCGATACATCTTAATATTACTGCGGCTCCAGCTATTAATCACTATACAGACTAAGAAGTTCCTCATACCTACTTTTCAAATCAATAATCTACGACGTCGATAGTCCTCTCATTTCTTCAATATTGATTCTGAGAGCTTCGGGTATGGCTAATACTTGCTCCAACTTTTTAACAAGTGCTTGAACCTGCTTTTTTGTTTTGAGTCCGCACTCGCTTTTGCCAACAATAATCTATCTCTGTTCTAGATATTTCTTGGAAAGGGCTTACGACTGATTAATGATTTGTTAAGTTTGCAACTCTATGTAATCTTTAAAAAGTTGTTGTGCTCTTGGGAGCTCCTCCAGTTTTTTCATTATTATTGTTTTGAAAATTTATCAATAGGAATATTTTTAGTAGATAATAAAATAACTTCGTTTTAATTTGTTTCTTTCGAGCCTATTTTTTCTTATTCTTCCAAAAATGCTTATCGAAGTTAAACCATCTCACTAATTTATTTAAAAAATGTCAAATAATGTCGGTATCTTAAAGGTCGAACCATTATGCTACTTAATAACTCAATGAAAATTAGTCACAAGATAATTATATTAATTCTTTTTGATTTAATCACCCAGCAAAACTCTCAATGAAGGTAAACAATTATGAATTTACTGAGTCTACCTTCGCTGATAAATACAAATCAATGATAGCCATTCAATGATGATAGTATATATTTTTGAAATGTTCATAAAAGCTGAGTTTCAATTTCAATACTGGGCAAAGAATGTTTTTAGAATGGATTTCTCCATATCATCTTTAATGATACTATCTTTTTTAATAAATCTATAATTATTTCTGTAACTAGTACAAACCAAGTTAAGCTCATCAATGTTAGAATCCATAAACCCTTAGACCTCATTCGATTAAATTCATGTTTCATTGGAGGAGATAAAAGCCTTCCAACGAGCGGAGAACATTATCATCTCTCTCTCTTCAAAGGAGCGCTATATAAAAGTGTTTCCATATTCCCACAAGAGCAAGTATATTCATACACAAAAAATGTCGCCTCATATTTTGGTTTATGAATAAAGTGATAAACTTACTGTCCAGGACTTGATTTATCAATATGCGGTTGAATAAAATTAAGAAAAATAACACACTAATATGGAATTTATAATGTAAGGTGGAACTAAGCTGGACCCTAGCAAAACCATTTAATAGATTACAACGATACTACGGGTTGAGAATCTCGATGGCCTCGAAGTGTATTTAGAAAGCATAGATGACCTTCTTTATTCTAATGAATGTTGTGTTTAATCAATGATTCAATCTGAGCTCTCCTACAACTCCCAGGCTATTGAAGTGGGTTTTTTTTTGCCGGGAATAAATTACCCCATTTATATTCCTATTGACGGCAAATAAAAAAACGATTCCAATAAATTATTTTAATATGTGAGAAACTATCTATCCACAGAAATAAAAAGAGTTTTCGGCCAGAATATCAATCCAAATATGATAAATTTGATCTTTAAATAAAAAAAAAATGAAGAAATTAGATTTGGTTATTTGACAAAGAAAGACTAAATTTTGGTTAAATTTACTTCAACAGTGAAGCTACCTCCTCCTCCTCATTAAAACAACAGTTGTTTGATTATCTTTGGGCAGGGTATCAAATTAAAAGTGCATCACTATGATGATATTAAAAATAATAGGCTGAAGGATCTTCTCAATCAAATATAGCCTCGACCCAATTGGTGTTAATTTGGACTTAAAATAAATGATTTTGTGCTTAAACCTGAGGAAAAATTTTCAAAGGCTCATTATTTTATGAAAAACTCAACAGCTCTTTGCAAATATTTTGCCGGGCAAATAATCAGCTAACCACTTATGTTCTAGGCCGAACAAAAGAAGATAAGATCTATGAGTTCCTTGAATATTGAGTAAATAGTTGTTTAGAATCAAACCAATTTGCTGCTGCGATCGGACTGCAAATAACAGAGCAAGCTACGGGCTCAGAAAACTTCTCAAATTCACTTCAAACAAAATTTAAAATCAGTTTAGCCAATCCTTCTGTATACGAGTCAGCTACAGGTTAAGCCAACTAATAAAAAGTACCCCTCTGCTTTGTTTTATAGTTTGAATGCATATTTGAGAGCTAACAAGTTTCGTCTCAGTACTGAGGAGATGTATAAACACTGGGAGTATTCCTTCACCAATGAATTGCTGTAGCAGCTGAAAAAAATAGACCCTATTACAAATAAAATTCTGTGGAGAGGAATTAGTCATTCTACAAATCACAAAGTTGGAGAACGAATATTCTTTTAACAGTTTACCTCGACTTCTACTGAAGAATCAAGTGCGAAGTAATTTGCCGAAAGCGCTGTCTTTAAAATTATCAAATCTCATTCAGGTAAACCTATCAAAGAGTTTTCATATTTTTAAAATGAGAATTAAGTACTTTTCGAACCTTATGTCTAATTTTAAGTCAAAAATAGATCAAAAATCGCAAAAGATAAAAAAGGATAACAAATGCTTACTTTATACGAGGTAGAGGAAATCAAAAGACCGGCCATGCCAGATGATAACGCACTTTTTTTGCTTTGGGTGGATGATAAAACTCCAGAAGGGCTGAAAATGTGGAATAGTTTGACTAATATAAAAAAAACTAGTGTAATGGTACCTTTGCTATCGACGGAGGAGCTTAAAAATTGGTTGTAAAAAAATAAACTGCTACTTCAGGACAAAACCGCCGAATTTGTAATGATCACTAATATGACTCGAAAATAAAAAGGAATATAGAAGCAGGAAGCTGGAGTTGACTCAATAAAATTATTTCAAAGTTATTTACCTAATGGGAAAATCTTCGTGTATATTGGATGGCTGTAGGGGACTCTTAAAAAGTTGAAAGATAACAAGCTAGTTCCAAGCACTAAACTATTGGTTTCTAATGTGGAGGCGCATCTCCGGTCATTTTTGAATGAAGTCGCAGGATTGAAATGATTTGGCCAATAAATTTTAGATAATATCTACAATGTAATGACATCAAAATTTAGTACTATTATTTGTAATCACTTTTGACTTATCTATTTTCGGCTGTACTAGACCTTCAATTATCTACTCTAATTTTGTTATTTTATCCTCCATAATATTCATCTTAACAGCAAACTATCTCAAGTTTCGAACTTCATCTCCTTCGCGCATCTTATAGGGTGTGGGTAAATCAATCGTCCCTGTTTTGGTATAGGAGTAAGGATAAACGACCTCTCCATCATGAACATGATTTCCCATAAAATAAAATATTTATTAATCCTTCTATGGGATGAGATAAATCATCTAGACTTAATTTCGAAAATACAATATTCCTTCACTAAAATAATTAAAATCACTTAGTTTTATTGAATTTCTTATTTTCTTAACAATGTATCATCATCACAAGGATCGAAGATAAATTCAAAAGATACTATTAACGGCTATCATTGCTATTGTTAAATTTGCAAAATTATAAATTTAGGTATTGCATTCATCATTTCAATAGATAATAGTTTAGTATTCTATTTATGTGAGGTCTCGCTATTATTTGATCCCCCTACACAAACAAAACTCTCTTCAAAAGCTCCCTTTGCAAGCGGAACAAATCAGTAGCAACAGGATATTTTAATTTTGTTTCTTATAGACCCACATTGACACTCTATTCGAGATTTGCATTCACTTAAATATGCGTAAGCTTTTCTCTTACTGGGTTTGTCTTTGACCTGAGCTGTTCACAATTTCCGAATAGGATCAGTTTTCGTTCGGCTGGACTGATCACGTAAAACCTCACAAAAGTATCTACTAAACTCATACACGGAATAATAAGAACCTTAATAATCTCTCTCCTCTCAAAAATTGGTAAAGCAGTGTAAATATAGTCAAGCCAATCTGTCTTGAAATTATTCAGGCGGGACTAAGTGGAGATGATAAGGTCAACCTCCCATATAAAAAGAATGATCATGGCGAATATTTAGAGTTTAAATGCTTGCTTAACTTCGTCTTTTTTACTATTCATCATGCTCATGAACGTACAGATTACGAAAAAGATGGCTGAACCAATTATTGTCTGCAGAATAAAGGTAGGGGATTTGAAAGCCCATGCGTACTGACCATCAGCCAATCCAAATGAATCATAACTCAGCCTACGGGCTGGATGAGTCAGAACATTGAATTTGTCCTCAAATTCCTTGATCATTGTAAGAACTGAGCTACCATGCTAAAGTTTTAACCTATGAAGCTCTATTAATTTTATCTTACCCCATTCCTTCAGTTCAGGTATGGTCATTCTTCGAGGTACTCCCAGCTGCTAGTATAGGTTTGCATCTTTAAAAAAAAAGAAGGCGCCCTGATTGATAGTGAATAAAAGAAGAGCAAAGATAACGAAATAGACTATAGATCTGGCTCCAATATTTTATCTGCGGATTGTTTCTTTGGCAATAAGCTCTTGGGCCTTTTTGCATAGAAAAACATTGGCTACCATTTGTATGAAAAATCGAGTGGAGGTCTCCCTTTCCTATCCGTTCATGATGAGTAATAATGTACAATTATAATGGATAATTAAACCAAAATAATAATTAAAGTTAGACAGCTATTTTTTGCAATAACAGGCAATGAATCATCTTTTAAGTATAACAACTCCCCTATTATTAAGAAATAACATTGGTATATTGATTATTGATTATGAGATAACTGCATTATTTAAGAAATTGCAATGCTATCCAAGTAAGAAAAACTTAAATATGGAGAGTTGCTACGCCAACAGGTAATTATGAAAGCATAAAGATCAAGGAAAAAGAAGACCAGAAAAGATTTCAGAAACGAGAACAGTCAGTTTATCAGCAGGAGGCCATCAGCATGCCCCCAAAACCACTACCATCCCAGCAACAGGCTCCTTAGAGGTCATATATACACGAAATTGAAGCCTTTAAAAGTGATAGGGAGTCTAGAAAGGAGCAGTTGGCTCAAAAG
>Ga0302188_10001532_pt1 | contig 18020 bp, 7 predicted proteins | sample II_Bog_E2_1_FD_198783 | JGI IMG/M metagenome (GOLD analysis project Ga0302188, IMG submission 198783) | Peat permafrost microbial communities from Stordalen Mire near Abisko, Sweden - II_Bog_E2_1 | ecosystem: Environmental > Terrestrial > Soil > Wetlands > Peat | place: Sweden: Abisko, Stordalen...
AGCCATAAATGAAGTGAGTGCAGTCAACGAGAGCAGTGGTTTACTCCACAGCAAGATGCAGTTATCTTCGGCAAGACTTAGTGGTAAATAGAATCAGGAGAATCAATCTTTGGTGCAGCCTCAAGTGCTAAAAAATCACATTACCGAGTAAAGCCAATACTCAGAGAGTGAGTCTAATGCAATGATGTAATCAAGAAGATAAAAGATGGAAACTGAAACTAAAAATATGCCTGATGAGAATAAAAAAATAGTAGACCTCAAGAAAAAAATTGAAAAATTTGTACCAAAAAGAGAATAGCTAATCATAAATATAGAAAACTCGTTGTAAGGTCATGGAAATATTATGGATTTGGAAAAGGTAGATAAATTGGTAAAACTAAGATTGCAGGTCGAGCAAAGAAGATAAACTTTAAAACAGCTTATTCAATAGAAAAAACGTTTGCAAAGTATTGCAGACTAAACAAGACTAAAGATTAAGCTCCTTCCTTATTAATGATAAATGAAGAATTTGTGATATTGTTAACTATTTTATTATCTCTTTATCGTCTTCAATCATATTCCCATATGAATCACGGGTATCAATATAAATTTCTTCTAATCGGTGACAGTCGTGTTGGTAAATCCTCTCTGGTTCGGAGGTTTGCTGATGACTCCTTCGAGCAGTCGTACCTCGCCACTATTGGAGTTGATTTCAAAATTAAGTATGTTTTTTTTTATGAAGAAACATAGAATTTGACAATAATTCGGTAAAGCTGCAGATTTGGGATGCTGCTGGACAGGAACGGTACCGCGCTATTACAAGTGCTTACTACAAAAACGCGCAAGGAATTATGATCGTCTTCGACTTGGGCTTCAAGAAAACGCTGGAGAACGTAGAACGGTTTTGGCTCGACGAAATCAAAAGATACGCAGAAAAAGACGCGCAGATTATCATTGTTGGTAATAAGGCAGACTAAAGTGAGGTTGAGGCGTAGTAGGACGAGTTGTCCACTTTCTCCCTAAAGCATAGCATCTCTTGTATGAGGGTCAGTGCTAAAACAGGTGAAGGAGTGACTAAGGCCTTTGAATAATTGTGCAGAAGATGCATTAAGACTTTTAAGACTTTTGAAAAGCAGTGAACAAATTAAAAAAAATAAAGATTATCTCTCCTTAATTTGGTAATAATATTAGACTATGGATATAAAAAAAATTTCATGAATTTAAGATAAAAAAGAGCATTTGATGATGAATTTATGAAAGATATAATTTAGCTTCACCTTAAAACTTTGCAATTCACTGTCTTGTTTTATTCAAATTTTTTTACTAAGACCTTTATACAATTTTGTCAGGATTTATTACGACTTTTGAAATATTTTTGTATTATTTGAATATGACTTAAATACTCAGCAAGATAAGGTAGCTTATGACGGCTCGAGGATGGGCAATCTACGTCCTCCCTCATACTGATGAACACCAGAGTGAGTATCTCTGCTAAGACGATGAACGAGTTAAATTCATCAGTGGATTCTCCGGATCTAATGCCATTATAGTCATTTCACAAACTGAAGCTTTGCTCTGGACTGATGGTCGTTATTTTTTGCAAGCTTAACAGGAGCTTTACCCTACATGGACAATGAAAAAAATGCTTGCAAAAGAGAAGAAATGGTTTGAACACATCGTGGAATTTTATCCGAAGGGCACAAAAATAGGCGTTGACCCGCGTCTTTTATCTGCATGTAAATTACTTTCTATTTAGAGACTGGCATTTTGAGAAGTAAATTCTTGGCGGACAATGGATTTATTCTTGAGTTATCTATTGAGAATCTAGCGGAGATAGTCTGGTAGAGTAAGCCAAAACCTCCAAAACCCGAAATATACAGTCATTAATAGTGGGCTGGTAAAAGTATAAGTGAAAAGGTGAACTGGGTGAGATAAAAAATCAATTAAAAAAAGGGAAATGCTGCCATCTTCAATGATCTTTCGGAAATTGCTTGGATTCTCAATCTAAGGTCAAGTGAAATACCATGCAATCCCTTTTTCAAATCCACTCTTATCATTAGAAAGTAAGGTGGTTCTCTCTATCTTCCCAAAGGTCATCCCTCCATAAATAGTTAATTAGTTCAAAAGCATCTTGCGATTGAGAATATTAAACTTTAGGAGTACTTGCCTGTGTTTGAATAAAAATCTCTTATCACAAAAGGAAATTTAAATTTTTACATTTATAATGTCATTAAAGATAAAGAGCCAATATAATGGGAAGGAATTGGATTATAGAGGGCAGTAAGAACAGAGAAAGAAATTCAGGGATTTACACGATCTCATATTGTTGATGGTGTCGCTATGTGCAAATTTTGGGCATGGCGATCGCACCTGGACGAAGTTGATGAATATGAGGCCGCTTTATACGTCAATGCTCGTAGATATGAACAATAATATAATAAAGGTTTAAGTTTCCCAACCATTAGTTGTGGTGGACCAAATGCTGCTATCATTCATTATTAGCCTACTGAAGAAATTCACTCCATGATTACCAAAGACATGATACATCTGGTTGATTCAGGAGGACAATATCTCGATGGAACCACTGATTGCACAAGAACCTATCATTTTGGCAAGCCCACTCCATAAGAGAAAAATGCCTTTACTAGAGTTTTACTGGGTAATTTAGATGTAGAGAGATTACGCTGGCCTGTCGGAATTCTTTCTGGAGGGGATATCGATGTACTAGCAAGGAGACACCTCTGGGAGAAGGGAATGGACTATCAACACGGCACTGGTCATGGAGTTGGCCATTTTTTGGGAGTGCATGAAGGACCTATGGGTATTTATCATTCTCATTCGACCAAATTCAAAACAGGAATGGTTGTTACAAACGAGCCCGGCTATTATGAACCTGGAAAGTTTGGTATTCGCATTGAAAACCTTCTACTAGTTTGTGAAAAAGACGGATTCAACTGGTTTGAAAATCTTACATTGTGTCCGTATGATAAAAATTTGATTGACTTTGATCTAGTGACCAAAGATGACATCAAGTTTATTAATGCTTATCATCAGAGAGTTTGGGAAACGCTGTCGCCCAGATTAGAGGGAGATGAAGTGAGCTTGACATGGCTGAAACAAGCAACATCTCCAATATGATTAAATTCTGAAAAATTATCATCTTAATGAATTATTTTGTATTTATCAATTTAAATAATAATAGAGAGAAACATTAAATTTGGCAATATTTATCTCGCATTTAAAATCTGATTATCATAAGCTCGCTATTGTTATAATTTAATTATATTGTTTTTTTAATAATTTGCTTTTTTCATCATTTACATCATTTAATCGTTCAATTTCAATTCGATTAAATATTGAACTAAACTCCATCTTTATTTCTAAAAAATTGTTTCTTACTACGATTCCTTTAAAAAAGATAAAATCTAACCATATGTTTTTCTTCTATGATTTGAAAGCTTATAATCAACGATAATCACATTATAAAAATACAAAACTTTCTAAAAAACAAAATTTATTATAAAAAACTTGGCGAAGCTAATTTTTCCTCATTTTGATAAAAAAATGCCTTACATTATTTTACCAATGGTTATGGACTGGAAATTATGACTAAAAAGGTAATGATAGCAATAAATATTATAGAAGATTATGCAAACAAAAATCCTTACGAGTAATAAGACCTTCAATGAGCTTTCGGAAGCCCTCAATTATCCTTAACTTTCATATCGCACAGATCAAATGAGTTCAAATGCCTATACTGTACAACCAATTCATCATTCTATTCCTCCATATCTCTCAAATCCTGTTGGATTTGATTCCTCTCAAAATTATAAATCAAAAACCATCGACCATCATAATTTTACTGATAATTCGTTTCTAGAAAATGTCATTTCTGCAACTTCATAAAAAGAAAAAATCGTCAAAGACCCATCTTATAGCATATTTCGCAAGCTAGAAAAAGAGCCTTTTAATCTTCAGAATATGAATTAAATTAGCAGAAATTAAATGGACTTAAAACCAGCTCGAACTGAAAGAAGAAATAAACCTTCCAAAACTGTTTTTTTAAGCAACTTTCCTTATAAATAGGAAGTATGTGAACCGACAATAAAGAGCTATCTCAGATAAACAGTTTCCAATGCTAATCACTGGCAAAAAAAGCATTCATTTGTTTCCTCTAGCTTGATAAACTAAAATAAGGAAATAATTCTTGAAAAATTAAAAACAAATCTTAGTTGCAGGCATCATCGGTCAATGATTTAATCCTAAGCTAAATCGCCATACTCAAGAGAGGAAAATGAAAAACATCATAGCTATTATGATCTTTAAAATCAAAACTAAAATTATAATAATAAGGACATCGACTCACATGATATATCAAGAACAGATAAGAATAATTTCAAATCTCAAAATTATCGTTAAGGATCATTAACAGATCGTCCATAAATTTCAAACGGGCACTCTTTTATTGGGAAGGAAAAATTGATGAGGCACACTGGTTCAAGTTAATTCTTTCATTAACTACCCACCATAAAAAAACCGAGCATATTTTCGAGGGTTAAAGAAATTTCTCATGAATTGAATATCGAAGATTTTTCACTTGGCGAATGTAGGGGAGAAGGTCGGTTTGGTAAATTTTTTCAAGCCATTCACAAAAAGACAGGAATGCTAGTGGGTATAAAAAAAGTTGTGAAGTAATCAGTCCGTCTGATGCTGGATCAGTTCATTCAATAAATCAAATTAAGTTTATTTGTTGATCATCCGAACATTGTTAAAATGTACGGTTTTTTTCATGATTAGACAAGTTTTTATATTCTGATGGAGTACATGGAAGAGGGTTCACTCTATAAAGTAATTAAATAAAATAAAAAACTTGATGAGGAGGAGGCAGCAATTAAATTAAAATAAATTTGTGAGGGAATTAACTATCTTCACGAGAATGATATCCTGCATAGAGATATTAAACCTGAGAATATTGTGATTACAAATGTACAAGTATAGTTATTTAGGATGTTTGCAAAATTTGCGACTTGGGATGGGCTACCTATAGTAAGGATAGGAGAAGTACTTACTGTGGAACGTTAGATTACCTATGTCCATAGATATTGTAAGGCTAATCTTATGATAATTTTGTGGATATTTGGGCAGTTGGGGTCTTGGCTTTCTAAATGCTAGTTGGCAAGGCGCCTTTCTACCACATCAGTCGTCAATAGACAATGAACAATATAATGAACGTACATATATCCCTATCCTAGTGTGATTTCTCGTTTCCTTCATAAATATCGTTAAATGCCAAATCATTCATTACGAAGATTCTCCAAAAGAGTCCAGACCAGCGATTTACAATTGACTGCTTACTCCAGCACAGCTTTCTCGTTGACGTAAGCCTCGTATGAATGAATGTGATAATACCGTTTTTAGGCAATTTAATATTCTGGATTATTTTAATTTTTCATAGACTTAAAGAACTAATGCAGGCAATATTTTATTATTTATTATCTTTGATATTTATCTAGAGTGAATAATAATATCAATATCTACAGCCACTCATCAATGAAATTTAAGAGATTTATCCTCAAAAACTATCCTAGCAAAAATTTTCCTCAGGATTTATCCTGCTTCGAGCTCGTATAAAGTGAAATAAACGAAGCGGAGAGTCTTCCAGAGGGGAAAACTTTGATCAAGATGTTCTATATCTCCCTTGATCCTGTACTGAGAACTTGGATTTCAGGGGCTCGCTCCTATCTCGAACCAGTACGACCGAATTCAGGTATTCCTGGCTTTGGCATCGCTAAAATAATCAAAATAAATCAACCTCAAAATGCCCCAATTGTTTACGAATTAGGAGATTGGGTGATTGGCATGTTTGAATGGTCGGAGTATATGCTAATTCATTGTTCTAAATTCCAGCGGCTGCCAGTTGTAATTAGCCCCTAATATTAGGACTTGGGAGATGATATGTATAAATACCTCAGTGTCTACGGTCCGACTGGGCTGACTTCTTATATTTCAATCAAGCGATAGATCGAGCCTTTCCAGATGTGGAGCAAAGCTCTAAAGAGGAATAAATCTAAATAATAGCTAAACATTGTAGTCTCCTCAGTGGCTGGAGGAGTTGGCACGACAGTGACTCAATACTTGCATAAAATGGGCTACAAGAACATTTATGGAATTGCAGGCAGTGATAATAAATGTATGTTTGCCCAATCGATAGGCTGCAAAAAGTCTATCAATTATAAGAAGTATTAAAACAAAGGGGAGTTTAATCATCGTTTATTCGAGAAAGACCTTGAGGAGATGATGAATGGAGAAGGGGCTGATATTTTCTATGATAATGTGGGCGAGGACATGCTGAGTTCAATGCTAAATGTAATGGCTTCACACTCAAAGATAATTATGTGTGGAGCCTTAGCCACCTACAATAACTGGAACTAAAAATCAGGAATAAAAAATATCTAAAATATAATTTCGAAGTCAATTCAAATGAAAGGAATTCTCTATTTCCACTAAAATTTGCATACTAAGCATCAAATGTTTTCGTAAATGATTGCTTTAGATATTAAAGGAGCAGAAGTCATTATTTCAGGCATGGAAACACTTCCTTAAACTTATAAACAGATGATATAGGGAAAATTTATTGGAAAACCTATCGTACATTTTTCATGATGTACTTAATTAACAAAAATAAAGTTATCCTTATATTGATAACGACTTATGATTAACTAATTAATATACTAAATTAAAATTTATTTGCTTATTGATTATAATTTTTAAGCAACAACTCATGATGATTATATAGATAAGCAAGGTATGACTCATTAATAAAATACTTATAATAATCTACCAAAAAAGAATATTTAGATATAATAATTTTAGACATATCTCATCAATAAAATTGCCCCCTTCTTCCTCTTTGCGCCCTTTGAGTCGTCTGTGTAAAACTTTGATTTGACAAAATATTTTCCCTTTGCCTACGGCTTATATTATTTATAGTCAGATCAGTCTCTTCTTCATCATCAAAAATATCTTTAAAGTTCCAGGGCATTTAATTTAGCATATCTCCAATCTTTGATATTGTAATTCTGCCAAAAAAATCCGTGAATGGATGATCACCTTTTTGAAAATTGTCGATTATGGTATATTTAGGCCAATAGGCAGCAATATAATTGAGCTGCTATGAAATATACTTCTTCTAATCTGTTAGTCTCAAGAGCAAATTACGGCCCACAATTCTATAAAGAGCTCTCTTAAAATCTTTATAGGGAGGAATTTCAGGTTCTCTGTTTTATTTTTTCATTAATCTAATCAGATCCATAAACTCTTATTTTTCAAGTTTTTACATTGGCTTTTTGTAGCTACTATCAAGCAGAGTCTCTATTTTTTCAAAAGTCAGATACTAGATCATTTCGTAAAAATCTACCAAATTCTTTAATTGGAGGGATTGAATGGGTTCCTCCAAAATTTATTTGGCCATTCCCTTAATTTTATGTTCATTGACAAAATTTCTAATAGTCATTTAATTGATATTGGATAGATTTTTAAAATTTTTAAAATTTTTAAAAAAGATAACAATATTTTATAATGATCTTTGAATTCCGTTGATTATTTTATAAAAGGTTTATGGTTATTCTTTCAAATTTTTAATGTATTAGATAACTTTGGGCTTTACTGCAGTCTGTTCCAAAGTATATTGCTATTGATTATCTCTTATTTCAGTGATGAAATGACTTTGTTCTCCAATATAACTAATGTAGCAGAATTTTTCAGTATCAGAAATTAAGTATTTGCATCCATATAGTTATTTTATAATCATAGACTGTATTTGGTCAAAAGCATAGTAAGAATTTGAGATACCATAACCAACAGAAAAAGAAGAATAAGTTTGAATATTTTTTTTTAGAGCTTCAATGGGAAAATATAGCATCTTTGCTTATTTGTCAAGAAGTGTGGGATTCAGTTTAATTGAACTAAACAATTTTATATTTGCTTTTTAAGAATATGCTATCTTCACATTATTTTCTACTATTCGACAGATGTCATTATAATCATTAGCAGAGATTTGAATGAAGGCTATAAGCTTTCTTCCTTCGATATTATCCAAGTGCTCTTTATCAAGAAGGAAGTTTTTTAGCGGAGAATTTTTATCAATCTTTTATAATGGCCCAAATCCATGACATTAATGTCTTAACTAATATTTTTATTCAGCTAGTTTATTCCAAGATCTTATAAAATTCTTCATTTCAGTTTCAATTTTTTTTTTTTCATTTTCATTGGATTTAAAGTTCTCTATTATTATTTCGTATAAAGGTCTTTTACCTTCTTCTCTTGTAATTTGAAGATTAAAAAAATTCCAAATTTTTGTAATAAAAGTATAAATATTTTTAAAATGTATTAACTTCTCGGAAATAATGTCGTTATTTGTTAAATATGAGAGAATTGGATAATTTTTGGCAAGAGTTTATTTGTAAAAAATTTTCATATTTTCCAAAGATGGACTCATTTATTACTTTAACAGCTTAAACATTTTCAATTTTGGATAATATTTCATATCTACTTAAACTTTACCAAACTATCGAATAATATCAGTTTTATTAACAGTTTTTACAATTTCACTTCTATTCTCTAACATAAAACGCTCTTTTTCTCTTTCACAATAAGGAAAAATAAGTTCAGAAAATTTTTTCTCAAAAAGGTCTCTCGCTTTAGAATTGAGTAAATTATTTAATCCTATATTTATATTTTCCTTGGTGCTATATGTTGATAAGAAATCAACAAATGGTTTGGTCATCCCCAAATGCCATATAATATAATCTGCTTGATTAGCATATCCCCGAAGAGGAATTTATTATGTTTTATTATCAAATTTAATTGATTAATTTACTTATTTAAAGTAATAATCAGCTGCTTAAAATAAAAATTTCTTTGTGTTTTCTGGGTTATAATTAAATATTTTCTTCATTGACTCCTCTGAAATAGATTTGCTTTCACTTATAAAATACCAAACAAAGTTAATAATAGCCTGCAACAATTTATGATGGATGAGGCTACTTTCTCCTTAAAGAAAGTCAGTAGCTACACCAGTATAATGCTTTTTATTCTTGAAGGAAGTTTTCAATTTTTCAATAGTGTTGCCATTTTGATAACCCCTCAAATTGAATTAATAATTTTGATCTATATTTCTTAAAGTTATTGTTTTTCTATTTTAAATAATAGGCATCATTATTTCTTCTATTTTTTAAGGTTTAAAGTATGCTGACTCTTTATTAGCAAGTTAACCATTTTAGCCTCCCATAACTCCTCCACATAAAGGACATGTATTTTGATTCATAGGATGTAGGCATCCATCGTATGTTCCATAAAAACTACCGCCAATCGGACCAATATAGTCACATGTTTTCGAGCAATTTGTATAAGAGCTTGCAATATAGTTTTTAGCTTTTCTTTCCATAATAAATTATAGTCTTGTCATACAAGGATTCTGCATTGTTCCAATTAAATATCTTTGCTCGATCCAATTTGCAAAATCCAATTATATACTTCCTTTATTGTTGAAAAACATTTCCATTAACGGATTTAATTAAAATCTCATAGAAATAACAATATTAAGATAATTGAGTAATGGTAATTGTTTAGAGAATTAAGAATTAGTAGTTCCTTTTTTAAATTCATATTTTTATGAAATTTTATGATTCATATAGCAATGAATTAGTTTATAAACAATCTCAAATCGTTTTTCTTTATAATCTCTTCTTTTTGTCAGTGAAGATTTCAACATTTAAATATAACTTTCGTCAAATTCCCTTGTGTAAAATTTTATCATGAAAAATGTAAGCAGTTCATATGTGTTGAAAGGATGGCGAAGTCCCAATTAGATAAGGTTATGAAAATTAGAAATTGCTACATTGTAATATGTACATTTTTAGAATTTTTCTATTTCGTGATAAATTTAATGATTTGGTGGTAATAATTTCGGAGGCATAAACACCTAAAAATATTTATTTTCAAATAAATCCTAAAATTTTTGTATCCATCGACATCTTCCTATCTAAATGTAATTTTCTTTGATTTTATCAAAATCTTTATAGAAACTATAAATATATTTAAGCAGATATAGTCTAACGTGTTGCATTAGTTAATTTTACTCACAAAGAAGCTTATCAATTTTAAATAAGAGTTAGTCTTGTACATTATTATGTAATAAATACAAATATTTTAATGCATATCGTTTTACAAATTCTATCTTGAACAGTAAATATATTGGCGTTTATTATTAAGTATTATTCAGTAAATCAATAAAGATTTGCTAAAACTTTACGATTATTTATTTTTCTATATGTTAATGTTAATCTTTACAATTTCTTAAAAAAATATTTTAAATTTTATAAGAAATATAATTACCAAGGGCGATGGAAAAATTGCTTGTCATGTCAATGTGTTTTTCCTTTAGTTAGCATTTGTTAATATTAGCAGTTAAATATATCTGCATTGAAATAATTTGTTAAAGTTCTTAAAATTAAGGTAGCATTATCTAGATAAAATTTTTTGCATTATTTGAGAAAAAACACTATTGATTGCACATTTAAACAAAACTATCGATGCAAACAGTTTTTTCATCTACATAATTGCTATTTTCTTACAAGATTTAAAGTAACCAAATGCCAAAGATTTTGAGACTTAAAAAGTTTAAAATGATTTCTTTATCTTTCTATAATTATTTTTTTTCTAGTAATTATTTGCAAAATAAGTAAATTGTAAAGTAAATAGATTTTTATTTATTAAGTTTTTTAATAAAAGAAGTTACTTAATTGCTATTGTTTATAATTTTTAATTTTTAAAGCATTTAAAGAAGTAAACTCATTGCTACAAACTCATTTGAAAATATTAAGTTCTATTAATAATTAATCTTTATTTAACGCATTTTTATAAAAATTGAGTTAAATAATTAAATATAATTATTAATATCCCCAAATTATTAAATTGTATGCTCAGGAAGTTTTACCATATTTGCACCAATATAAAATAAACTTTGAGTCAATTACATTAAAGCTGGCCGAAAATCTTTTTTACGAATTTCTCCGATTTCTTCGATTTTTTTAATTAAATTCTAATATTTTTCTTGCTTTAAAAAAAGTGAAATTAATTAAAAAATGTTAATTATTAATTTTTTGTCACTAGTGAGCATAATTAGCTTGTCATCAAGAGCAAATTGATCGAAAACTTTAACAAAAATCTTTAAATAATAAGAAATATTTTCATTAGGGTGGCTCGAATATTTTAGATAATACTAAAGCACATCGAACAAATAAAATTTTTAAAGGGCTTTGTCCTTACTAATCCTTTCAAAAATGTCTAAAGATGATATTTTAAAGTTAGATTTAATGAAAATTTTGCATTTTTCTAAATTCATATTGTCAATTACTTTTTATGTCGATAATTATTCAAGACTGTTTCCTTTACTGTTTTCTTTTTAAATTTCCTAAGGTTATAAAGGTTATAGAGGATCATCACGATTTACCATTGTGTTTTTATCCATTAATAATATAGAAAAATCTTTGAAGGATGATGGAATGAGTGTAATTTGCTCACGAATTTTAATAATATTGCATTCAATTGCTTTTTGAAATCTTACTTCCTGTTTGAGCGAGGAAAGTCTTGGGATAAAATTTTTGCACTCTTATTGATAACACTCTTAAAATATTTTTTGTATTTTTTCTCTTTACAATAGATAATCATCCTCCAATTATTTAAGAAATTATTGTTTTTACTAATGTAAAGATCGATTTTAATTAAAATAAAACAAAAATCCTTATTAAATTGTCATTTTCAGTAGATAAAAAATTATTTCTTTTACTATATTACCAACATATTTTTATAAAGCTTAATAGATATTTGAGCTACACATAATATCCTCATCATTTTTTTGGATAAAAGTAAAATCCTCAATGTGTTATTTTTTTAAAAATTCTTTTATTATTTAAAAATTGTATTTTTTAAAAAAAGCGTTCTCCGAAAGTTTGGAGCATTCACAAAAATAATTTTACTTTAATTTTTAAATTTTTTCAAATTAATATTTAAACTTGATTAGTTTTAAAGCATCGGCATAAAAGTTTTCAAATTTTTCCTGAAGTTCAAGTTATTCATAAATTTGCCAAAAAGTTTTAAATTTCAAAATACGAGGAGTTTTATCCAAAAATTGAAGATCTTCAAGAAAATATTGCTCAAATTAGTGTAAATAGCTGATTTCAATTGTTTAAATTTTTAGTTGATGGAAAGTAAATCGATGAAGTTGTATAATGATAATGATTTGTTTATTATTTTTTAAGGTTGTTTTCATTTCCCTTACCAAAAAAAGTAAAAAATTAATGTGCATATAGTGGTGTTGGTAATTCAATTTTATTTCCACATGATCAACTTCAAATGATTCAAGGCCTATTTTCAAATATTTTCTGAGCTCCTTTTCATTTTTTATTTAACTTAATTTTATTGTATAGCAGCTGGTACGTTTAAAGATTGTTTTTTCTTCGCTGAGATTAGAAAATTGATCGTATGTGAAAACTATAAGGTCCTTTTAGCATTGTTATATTGGGATAACAAGTTGTAAATATTGTTCAATGTCGCTTTCGTTATTCTTCATTGCTATTGTAAAATCGGTGGTTCTGTTTTGAATTAACGAAGCCTTAATACGATTAATTTTATTCTCATGTTTACGATATTTAATTATGAGAGTTGCAATTGATCTTTAACAACAGTTAATTATAAAATTTTATCTTTTAAGAATCATTCCCTATTGTCTAAAAAAAAGTAAATTGTCCAGCCAGTTCATTAATTCATTGAGTAAATCCATTTACTCTGATGTTATCATCCCCTTTAAGTTAAGATAATGCTTTTCAAAACGATTAATGAATGGTAAATCTAAATCCTTAAGTTTTTATTCATCAACATAAACAATAGCATTAAAGTTTTAATGGACGTAGCATTTAGGATTGGAATTTGCACCTACTGCAATTCGGCAATATTTTTTATTTCCAATTTGACTATATGATTTGTTAAAGAGATCATAGAGAGAAGTTTGTATTGAATTATTGATGTCCTTTAAAGCAAGAATAGTTCCTCGAGAGACATGAGCTATTATTAAGGAAGTCGTTTACAGATTATAATCTTCACTTTATTGGTCTTGTTAAAATGTACTTCCATATATGCAAACTATTTTTCTGTTTTATTTTTTTATTTGTATATCTTTATTGATAATAGGAATTAGAGAGTCTCCCCTAATAATAAACAAAAGGCATCGTGAATTATAATCTTATAAATTTTTGCCGACTAATTAAATTGGATCCATTCTTTATTCTATTTTTTTTATCTTAGCAATCTCTCTAAAAATATTTAAACTTTATTTTTGCCCATCGAAGTTGATTTAGATTGCCTTTGCAACGGCCTTATCTATTTATATTAAATTATTGTTTTTTTTTATTTAATTGCAAACATATTTGATGTAACTGTAGAAATCTCTTAATCCAAAAAATCCCTCTCTATTCTGAGGCTTTGAATCCCATTTTTTAACAAATTGATAGTAATTGCTCCCAAGTACTTAAAATCTTTGTATATGGGTTGACTCCTATCCAAAATAACTTTTATATATTGCGAGTGCAGTAGCTTTTATTTCATTTTAATCAGGATTGGAACGAGAAATGACAAGAAATCTGGACATTTTAGCTGCGTCTAACTCCCAGTTGCTGATACCAATAAACGCTAAATCATTTTTATTTGTTTCAAGACGAGAATGCAAAACTTTTAAAGGATTATGTATGGATTTTTCTGCTAATCCAATTTCATCAAAAAGAATACAGTTTTCAATGTTCCATTTTTAATGTTGACTTTGATTATTCATGGCCTTTTCAAACACTTGTTCAACTCCTTTTGAAGTCGAAGACTATGATCCTTGGAAGTAAATCATATTTATTTCTGGAAACTGTTTGCAGAAAGAATTAATTGAACTTTCTCCCCTCAGGTTAGAGTTTAACATTTTAATTGACAAAGATTTCGAACTACCAGGATTGCCAATAATTAAAATAGGTATTTTATTCATTACGCAAACAAGAGATGAAAATACATTTTCCATTAATGCTGGATTGAGAGCAATTTTTTATTATGGAAGTTTCAAATAATTAATATATTATCTTTGTTCATTTTAAAGGATTTTTTTCATAAAGCCATTGTCATATTTCATTTTAATTTCAATAGATTCAAGGAAAGTTGCTCTTTATGTACTTGTTGAAAATCTAAGAGAATAGCAAAATGTAAATGCCAAAATAGTAGCTCTCTCTTCAGGATCAATAGAATAATTCCATTATTTTAATAATTTTCCTCTAGGTACTATATTTTTCTACATATATTTAAGAAACCAATTATAAAGTTCTTTAAATCTTGCTACATCCCTTAAACTTACTGAACTTATTTAAATATCTTTTTTAAATGTTTCATGAGTGAAAACTATGGACTTGATCAATAAATCTTTTTTTTATATTTTAATCTCTTCAAGCATTTTTTAAATATAAATTTGATTCTACTTTTCACCCAATTGCTGATAGTCCCACATCAACTGAATCATTGATAAAGTTGGAGGTTTTACTTTAAAGGCAAACCTATTCACATTTATTTCTTGAGCTTTTCTAACTCCGGCTTGTATTCGATTAGTATTTATTTGTTTTTTTCTGTATGGATTACAAGCTGCTAAAAATACGATGTTTTTGGGTAATTGTTATCCCAAAAATCGTCTTTAAAGCATCATTTATTTAATATAATTGAGTTAATCAGTTGTGTTAAACTCATCAAAGAAAACCCAAACTCTTTAAGGAGTTTTACAATTTTTTCCTTTCATTTGAAGATTTTTTGCTTATGTAGTAAATTCCTGAACCCATTTTTACATATTTTATTCATGAATTCCGGCATGAACATTGTAAACAAATATCTTTTCTTTGTAAACAATTCGAACTAAAAAATCAATGAGAGCAGTCTTTCCAACACCACTTTCTCCCATGATAACACAAGGAACAAATGAATAGGTTCTATGAATGATAAGGCACATTTTAAAGAAATTGTCAAGGGTTAGTTTGTATTTTTTAAGATCAGGAATATTTTTATATATTTCGTCTAATGAGTTATTAAAAATTGTATTTCCAGAAAGCTCATATAAAATTTTAAATATTTTTTACTCTTGTTTTTTCGTATCAAGGTTATTTAAAGCTGTCTAATGAAAAATTTAATGAATAGCATTGGGCTTCTGTATATATCGAAACTTTCCTAAATATATCTGATTTTGAGACAATAAAAATGATTTAATTGGAAGTGGAACAGTTTAATCATTTAAATAAATAAATTAATAATTAGATTCCATAGCAGAAGGAACTATGAGAATGGGAAATTTTCTGATTTTATCTCTTACGCTTTCCAAATTTTACTTATGATCAAAATCATTTGTTGTAACTGTCTATTCTAAATATTAGAGGGTATTTTAAATAAAAATTTTAAGAAAATTTTAACGTGATTTTTCTAGTTAAAGTCTTGCAAATTGCTTTTAAATTTCTTTAAAATTAGAAACCCAGAAGTAAGGACTGTCAGAAAAAGTTTTAAAAGCATTAAAAAGCATATTTTTGAAGGCTTTGAATATAATGAAGGTAGGCTCAATATTTTTAATTAAAAAATGATTAAAAAAATATTTTTTAATTAATTCTATTGTGTTTTCAGGGATTGGAGTGATTAATTTGAGTTCTTGATTATATTTGTTATAGCTATAATCATTATCTCTTATCCAATTTTCATCGGCAATTTTTTATAGATAAATATAAACAAATTTATCTTAATAATTATCTGGATCAAGATAAATATTTTCTATGTTAAAAGATTCAATATGAATGATTTTTTTGTGATTCTTTAAAATATCTAGAATATGATAATAGTTTTCAGTTTCCGGATTTGCTACATTTTCGATTTAAATGTAAATTGTTGTTTTTTCTGGCAAAAATATATATTCCTCATAATAAAAGCACCTAAACAAAATTATTTGAGCCAAAAATACTTAAAGTTTTTTCTTATTTTATACGTGACCAATTTGAATTAGTAATGATTAATCTATTCCTATATTTATATTTCTTAATCTTTTAGCAATGTTTGAAAAAATTATATTTCCACAAAGTGGAAAGTATTTCAATTTTTTATTTTATTTCAATGCTTGTTGTTCTATAAAAAAGGTTTTTCCTAGCCCAGCCTTAGTTGAAGTAACTATTAAAGTCGAAGGTAGTTTTTTTACCATATTTTCTGTTTTTTATGCAGCCTTTTTTTGAGAAAGTTCCTTTTTTTTTATATTAAATAATTTTGGCCTTGATAGATACGCGTAAACTTTATCATTAATGACATCGCCTACAAAGCATAATTGAGATCTTTTCATCTACTATTTTTTTTATTTAAGAATATGATTTAACATATCGCAAAGTGAGTTCTTTATTTATTCTTTAAGATTATGAGCACAAACTATATAATGAATTTTATTGTAGCAGATCAAACTTCTATAAAGAAAACATTCGATTTATTATGAGCTGGTTGACTATTGACAATATAAAACTTGTGAAGGTTCTGCCAATTTATCCTTATGATTTTCAAAAAAACAGCAATATATCTCTTTTGCACTACATGCTACTAAAACTATAGGTTTAGCCTTATTCTCAGCGTCATGTTTCAATACACTTTCATACTATCTATTTATATAATTTTTTTATAAATTTGAAAAAGCTTCTATTATCTTTTACACTCGATTAATAGCAGTACTTGTTTTTGCTTCATCTAAACATTTTTTAAAAAATTAACTATCTTTAAGTTAATTTTAAAAGGATTAATTTGTGACTTGAATAATTCTTTCCAAGCTAAAGTTATATTTTAATTATAGGCAGTCATCAACAAATTTATTAAGCTGTGATCCAATAAAGTGAGTTAATAAATAGGACTTTGAATAAAACATTTTTATTTTTTCAACCCAATTCTATGATATTTTAACTAAATAATTTTGATAATTGATTAATTATTAAAAAATTTCTTCTTTTATATAAATTTTGCGAGAAATTTCTTTAGGATTAAAGCCATAGTTCAACAATTTATGACCATATTCATGAATACTCTACGCGATATTGAAAAACTTGACATATTTTTTAAAGATTTAGGTCATACTTTCCAAATTTTCATCTCGAGTCTGTTCTCGAGAAATATCATTAATCAAAAGAAGCGATTTATCTTTGTACGAATTCATTTTTTTATAGTCTATTATAAGTTCTTTAACCTAGATAATAATTTATAGGTTAGGTTTAATTTCAAAAATAGAATCTTGAAATATTGATTAAATCTAGTATTTAAAGGATGTTTAACGATTTATGGCTTCATCCATTTTTTGTTCAATAATTTTAAAGTTATTAAAGCAATTTTTAATATTTTTAGCTAGTTATATCGATTTTTAATTAAATTAATTCTAAATTTCTTGTTTAAATTTTGTAAACTCAGTTAACTTTGAAGCAATCTGCCAATATCTGATAACATTCTTGAATTCTCTAATTGTTTATGTTTGCAGAACACTATTTTAAAGATCATTTACATATTCTATTAAATCTCCAATGAAACGAATATCTATATTTCTTTAATTAATCTTATCGAACATGGTCTTTGATCGATAGGTTTCAAGGATAATCTTTGAACATTCATTTTGACTTAATAAAGTGGATAAAGTTTCGCTACATTTTTAATCTCTTTTCAAATTAAATATCTCAGAAAATTTCATTTCAATTTCTTTTATTTCAGTGAATAACTATTTAATTTTAAATTAATATTCTTAATTTTTTATTTTATTTGTAAAGTTTGTAAATTTATTAAAAGAACTGATTAAATTTGGTATTTTAAGAATTTTAGATATATAATTAATTGATTACGAAAGTTATTCTATTTTAATAATGTAATCTTGATTCAATTTAATATTGTATTACATTAAAGACTTTTTTAGTTTTTCA
>Ga0302188_10001537_pt1 | contig 18007 bp, 14 predicted proteins | sample II_Bog_E2_1_FD_198783 | JGI IMG/M metagenome (GOLD analysis project Ga0302188, IMG submission 198783) | Peat permafrost microbial communities from Stordalen Mire near Abisko, Sweden - II_Bog_E2_1 | ecosystem: Environmental > Terrestrial > Soil > Wetlands > Peat | place: Sweden: Abisko...
CCCCAACCCCAACCCCAACCCCAACCCCTATCAGTTATAGTCCAAAATGTATGATATTTATTCAGTCCTTTATTATTCAAAACATTAATCCCATTCAATCAAATAAAAATAAAATAGTTTGTTTTGACTAGTAACAATATTTATTGTATGACCGCCGATTGGTTTCTAATTTATAAATTTATAATTGACTGTTTGGCGTATGGACTATTAACTACTTTATTCCCTACTACCCAAATCTCATTGGGAATGGACTATCCAAGATACTAAAAAATGGCTTACCTTCATTGGACTGCCTACGCTTCACAATAAATTTTGTAAAATTATTTTTATGAAGAATCCTGTTCAATTGACGGCAGCATATTAAGCGAGCTGAGCTAATAGGATCTGAAGAAGTAACTGTAAATAACTTCGCGCATAATGGTAAAAAAACTCATGAACTGTAATTATGATGTGAGATAGGGATGAAAACGGGAATTCCGGAATTCGATAAATTTGTTTAAAGTCAAGTCCAGATGAAATATACTCATAAAAGGAGTGATATCCCTCAGTCCAGCGTGCTTTCAAAGAATAAATAAAGCTTTAAATAATAAAAATATAAGGAAATTAAATGTAAACCTAGAGAAGCAAGTCTAACTGAACATCCTAAGAAATATGAAGCTAATTAGCTCATTATCACTCAATTAGACAATAAGCAAGTGGGCAATTTTTATCTCAAGGAAAAAGGAGGAATGATCGGCAGACATGCCCAGAATTAGATCATTATCGTAGATTAGTTTGTCTCCAGACAGCACGCTGAAATAATTTATGAGCAAGAACAGTATTTTATCCGTGACCTTGGAAGTAGCAGTGGAACTTTCATTAAAATTTCATAAAAACTTTAACTTCAAAACGTAAATTTATAATTACTCAGGGAATGATTATAGAAATGGGCTCCAATCAGTTTTAAATCTCTTTGGACAAAGCAGGGAATTTGACTTTAAAAGTTATCGATGGACCAAACGAAGATACAGTCTACCAATTAATTGAACTATAAAATTATTCAGTAGGCCGCAAATAATCGAACCATATAAATTTTCCTGACGATCAACATCTAAGTGGAATTCATAGCAAATTTTTCAAGATAAAAGGAGAATGGTTTATTGAGGATATTGCAACTACTAACGGGTATACAATATTTTATCTAGAACATGGCTTAGACTTTCACGATAAGCATAATAAAGTCAGCCCTACCTGTTAGAAGATAAGTCGCAGTTTAAACTGAGTGCCAACCTCATATACGAATGTCAACTCAACATAAACAATCGCAAAACTTTTAAAATAGGTGAATAAAAATGTTACTTTTGCAAGGTGGAGTAAAGGAATTCCATCATAATGCCATGCAAGCATGCCATAGGTTGCTATAGCTGCTTGATTAACTAACAATTTTGTCCTATCTGCCAAAGTTGCGTAAATGAAGTGATTAAGATGTTTACGGCATGACTTATTTACCATTTTATTTAGATGCACTATTTCATTGAACATTTATATTTTGAATAACTTCTAATTATATCAATAAAATGGGATGATTTGTTAATATCGTTGATCATATTTTAATGATATTTCAAGGTTAGTTTCATTCTTAAAAATATAACGCAGCAGATGTAGGGTGACGACTATCACTTTAAGTTCAAAATTGTAATCCTTGGCGACAAGGCTGTCGGGAAAACTTCTTTCTTGGACTGTAATATGATATTTACTCAGCTATCAGTCAATCCTTTGGAAAGACTCAGTATTCATAGCATTCCTAATAAATGACTATCAAGTCTGTTTCCTTTACTGAAGAAGAAACAGTGTATCGTATTAACTATTGGGAAATTCCCAGCAGAATACGTAATGCCTAGTATACTTTCCGTTATTCTTTGGGATGTACTGCTGCAATCTATATGTTCGATGTAACTAAAAGACAAAGCTTCGAAAATGTTGAAAAATGGATACAAATCAATGAAAAAGCCAATCCTCCAATCAAATTATTGGTCGGAAATAAAGTGGATCTGTATAGTACATCCAAAAATACAGTTCCTAAAAATGAAGCCATAACTCTCGCTAAGAAATATGGAATGGAATATTTTGAAGCTTGCTCTATCGGAGATTCCTCCATTACTCCGATATTCGACTATTTATTCACCACGATAACATCTACGATTCCAAATCCCCCGACTCCCCAATCATTAGTGGGAAAAGGAGTGCTTTTGGGCAAGAAATTGATTAATTCTCCAAAGTATCACTTGGCCTTGTGTGAAATTGCAACTCTCTACGAATGATTGATTCATATGGATTACAACTTGCTAATAACATGATATTCATCAATCACTTATGAGCCTCCTTCTCTTTAATCTTATTAAGGAGGTATTTGGTCAGCACAATAATCGAACCATCAGCCGTACATATATCTTCTAATATCTAAATATTGATAAAATATTTACGATTTTATTGATAGGTTCCTTGGTAATGTTAAAAATGGCATCCTCGCGCAGTGAATTCCTTCTCTCTTTCTCCAAAAAATACAAGGCTTCGTCCAAAAGCGAACCAAATACATTATTAAGGTAACTTTTCACTGAAAATTTATATGCATTTAGACTGTGGTTATCTCTGATATAAAATATATTTTACGGTTCATAGTATTTATTTTGATTTGGATTGAGAGTTGCAGCTTTAAATTCATTTTAGATCTGTTCTATCTTCAAATTTCGGTTTTTATGGCAAATTATATTCATTTAGCTGATCATATCGTAGTGTTTGACCAAGTTGTCAGCATAAACGTTCAAAGCGAGAATTTGTTTACAACTCTCACTCCGACGAATACATTTCTGGAATATATTCTTTCCTTCTGGTTGCCACTTATGATGCTCATCTATCTAAAAATTGGTTTACTTTCTCCAAAGGAGACACATTCAATGTAGTGGCTCCCCTCCAAAATATGAGATAAATATTTAAGACTCTCATTTCCAATTAAACCGAGGTCGACATTAGTCAAATGAGCAACGCCTATTAATTCAATGATACGGCTGCATATCTTTATCCTTACTTTATGCCTCCTTCAGCTATATGTAGTTAGTGAAGATCAATTTCTTATATCTCGGGAAATTTTTGAAGGCTCTGGCCCAATTTTGCTAAACTTACAGCTGTTATTTTAGAATTTCCGGCAAGGCGAAGCTTCGTGAATCCACATTGCTTATTGAGATAAAGTTAGCTTATCTTAAGGATGGTTTCATCTCCAATATCCTGACCCTCGACATTGAAACCCAAGTGATAGCTTTAATCCAAGCATTCCCAAATCTAAACTAAATCTTGATCTGTAATTTTGATTTAAGAAGTATCAAATGAACCCAAAGAGAGTGAGTTTTCCCCCACTTCTTGAGCGCCCTGTTCCTCGGCATATGAAAGAAAGAGATTAGACAGGTAGTCGAACGAGAGATTGATTTCTTGTCTGGGATCACCATTCAAATCTAAAAGTATCCTTTTTTTCTTAAAGTGAAGTACATAATAATTGATCTTTTCTTTGATGAATTATTTAAAATTCATGCTTATGTTAGTTATATTTATTATTAGTCATATCTGTTTTATCCTTTAATCATTCTCATTAATCACTGCAAAATCCTCTTATCCGATAATGAGTTAAAATGATTATTAATAGTATATAATTTTATAATTAATTAGTTTTCTTCGCTCTTAATTATCCGATTGGTTATATAAATTTTATTATTAAATGAGTAAAGCAAACAGCCAAATCATAGACTCAGTCTCAGCCTCAGATTTACTCAAAGCGCTTAATACTCTTCAAAAAATGAATAGGTATTCTAATGAAGATGAAATGTCGTTCTGTGATGAAAATAAAATCATTCCCGAAGCCAATAATGCCAATTCCAAAATTATAAACTTTTAGCTTTACATGGCCAAAAAGACTGATAAAACTCAGAATAAAAGTCGACTTCAACCGCAACAAAAATCAATATCTCCTTTGAAAGAGCACAATAAAAATCAAAAAAACAATCCTTCAATATAAATATCAAATATTAAGAGTCGAAGTCACTCTCCTATCTTCAGGAAGTAGTAAAAAATAGAAAGATCTTTTGTCAATCCTCACAAAAAGATACATCAAGACATCAGAAAAAAATAGAATAAAAAAGAAGACGCTCACATTAAAACTGAATGCGGAGGATATCGCGCTTCATTTCAATCAAAGAAAATTATGGACTAAAAAGAGAAAAAAGGAGTGGCTTACGTCCCAATACAATTTCGCGCTTCTGAACTCATCAAATAAAAGCAAATTAAGTTGGCTAAATTACAAAGATAGAAAGAAATGGAAAAAATTCTGATTGATAAGTAATGTACCTTCAAGCCTAATATCATCAAAAATTACAAAAAATCGAAAATAGCTCCCAAATCATAAAAATAGCTTCAATGGATTGATGAAGAGACAGTTCGTTTTGAATGCAATAGCTCGGAAAATGAATTCCTATGCACTCCTACCAACCCAATGAGTATAGAAACCGAAGATAAGGAGACTGAGGATGAATTATTTCCCTAAAAAATAAGATAGCTTGAAACATTCGAGCGAAACTAATAAAAAGTAAGTTTTAAAAAATACAAAAATTAAAAATTTAACTATTTGTTAGACCTGATCCATTGATATTCTTTCCTGATTTAATTTGGATTACTTTGAATGTATTTGATGATTTATGACTAATTCACTTATGATTTAATTATCTAAAAAATGTGCAAATAATTATGAAAATATATTTATTTATGATTAACAATTGATAAGCGAATTTGTAGCATAATTAATTTAAAAATATTTCCTTTCTTATCTTTGAAAACTAAATTGTTAATGATATTATTTAATCTCATTCTGAGAGGTTAAATCACTCTTTATATTTCAGTTTAGTTAAATTTGCTCATTTTAATTACATTTTTTTCAATCATCTTTAAATTTTTCTGTAAAATTAAAAGGATGGGATACTCAGGTACCCTGCAACTTTTCGATCGGCTCTCTCCCACACACGTCTTAAAAGGCAGCAGAGGATCTTTGATAGGTGTTATCGGGACTCTCATGATCTTTTCTCTTTGTCTCAGTCTATATGTTCCTGCAGTGATAAGCTATTTCCAAGGAAATTATTACCAATCTTAGTACATGCGGGAATACAACTCTTCTCTTAGTCTCTACTCTGGAGATGATTATAAGATAGCAGTTGTAATTAAAAATAAAACAACTGGAGTACCGATAGATCATAATCAATTACTGAGCTTGTTAACTGTGCAAGCAACTTCATACAACATTGATGGATATTATTTTGAGAATATGCTAAGCTGTAACGCTTCATATTTTGCTGGGGATATTAATGGAGAACAATTTACTGATTGCATAGTAATTCCAGATAAGATTCAATTTACCACTGGCATGATCTCCTCTTATGGATTCGGATACATTTCAGTATATATTAACGCTCCTGTTCCTGCTAATCCCTTTTATTAAGCAAATTCACCTCTCAGTGTGCAACAACTGTTATATATCAACGTGCTTACAAACTGTTATTGCGAGTTTTATTTTACCTCTACAGTCATTGCTCCTGATAATACAATCAAATTTCAAGTTCATCGAATCTATACTTCCCAATTCGATGTGGGAAGCTAATTTATTTCAGCTAGCTTCTAGATATTTTCTGGAATTCGTATAACTAAGATGGATGATTCGATTTTACCTTGGAGAAACCTTCGCACTATCACTGCCGTTAACTGGATGGGTCAAGTCTCCTTTGTCGAGTTATATAGCAACTCTAGTGCTTTATCTCAAGGTTTTTAGGCTGGATTATTAGTATCTAATATATAGGAAGTGGCTGTACGATATTACAAAAAGATAGACTGGCTTTTAGGAGTTATTGGAGGGGGAATGTTTCTATTTTACTTGATGTTTTGGGCAGTGTTCAACTATGTCAATCGTTCTTTGCTTAAAATTGAATTAGCAAATAAACTTATACTAAAAAACATTACTACTGAAAATGACTATCCAGCTAATGATCAAGATTTGTAGGCAGTAAACATTTCACCCTTCTATATACTTAAAGACTTACTTCCCTTCTGCAAAAACACTGCAGTTAATCAACTAATTGATGAATCGGAACAGTAGAACGATATTGTCCTTCTCCTGAAAAAGATAAAAGTAGCTCAAAGAAATTTAAGAAAAAAGGAGTTGGGACCTGAGTTTCAATAGAAAATATTAAAATTAGAAGGAGGAGAGGTAGTATATTAGGAAAGTTAATATAATGAATCTGGATCTTAATATCCATCACATATGTTAAGTAATAGTCAAGCAATTCCTTTACAAGCGAATCGGGAGGGATAAAGCTATGCAAATATACAAGCTCCATCCAGTCACTCAGACCCATTGAATTAAGAAGAAAATATAAGTCACATTGAGATATAAAGTAGTAGACCGCAAAGAAATGATAATATTATCCTTCCTCCTCCTGTCATGGTAGTATAATAGGATAGGACTGGGCAAATTAACAATATTCCTGCCACATCTCTGTAAAATATTGAATATAATAAATAAAGATCATAGGACAGATAATACAATAATTAAATAGAGTTTATGCAGATAAATGAGATGAATCCAGTACCTAGATAAAATCATGAATAAATTATCATCCAGCCTGAACAAATAATTGAACCTCCTTATATAAATAATCAAAATGGACAAATGCAACTTGTTATACCGAATGCAAACTATAATTAGCAAATTGTTATTATAGAGGGAGGTAACACTTATCATGTTAGACCTAATCAAATTCCAATGGAAAATCCTGCTTAAAATACAAATATATCGCCAGCAATCGCATAACAATAATCAATAATGCCACAAAATACATACAATGTACTGCACTAGCCAGCTCACGTTATTATTCCTCCAAATCATCCAAAAGCACAAGGTCAAGGTCAAGGTCAAGCTTAAATATAAATCGATGATAAATTTAATCTCACATCGTAGCAGCTGAATTTTATTATGTCTGACCATGAAATAGTACCTCGTTATTATGAGAATAATCATACAGTCCTGGCAATGAGAGATCGAAAACCATAAAATTATTACAATTTAATGACTCTTTCGACTTACGATAAATGGGAAGGTCATTATAAGATCAAGAAAACTAAATGTTTATCCTCTCTTGGAAATGCAATTTGCAAAGGTATTAGAATGTTAGATATGTTCAGTGTGCGAGTTGATCTAATAGCCCAGCCGAACAATTCAAGTTGTGTCGGCTGCTGTTTCAGTCTACTGATCCTAGTTCTTTCTATCCTGACTTTTTACCTGACTTGTCAAAATATGAGTTATCTGATGTATAAATTTAGTTATGACTATATTCCTATAAATAATGTAAAATTCAGCAGAGTAACTGACAACAATTTTAATTGCATTGTCTGCTTTAAAAATCCGAGTTATATTCAAAGCGCTACCAGAACTGCTAATTTCAATTATTTTACTGTTATAAATGGGGTAACTACGATTATTTCACCTGTTCAAATGTTAGCTGGAGATAATACTCTTAATTTCAATAATAATTAGCTGGAATCACTTAGTAATCCTATTCCCACTTCATCATGCTACAAAATGCCAAATGGAACACAGGTTAACCTCGATCAAAATTCATATTTTGGGTATACGATTATGCCATTTTGTACAGGAACTACTAGCTATTGCAACTCAACCCAAAATATCACTAACTCCAATTTTGTTACGGCAATAGATAACACTGTACTGTTTACTATGCTACCTGGCAGTCGGTTAAATGATTCAACTATGACTCTAACAAATGACTTAGACGTTTTTCCTTATCAAACTTCAGATTTTATTTACTATAATAACAATTTGGCTTTTGAGGAAACCTTGGAAGTTGAACAAGTGGTTCTACTTGATGATACTAAATTTAGTTTCATGAGATCAGCACCGATAGTCAAAGATACAAACATTGCTGCTAATTTTGATACCAAAAGGACCAATTTCAAAGCAGTAACAGCCTCATCACCATCCTATACCTTCAAAATCAAACCAAATCAATCTCAAACCACCTATACAGTATATTGCAATAATATTGATTTCATTCTCGGTGTAATAGGAGGAGTATTTGTGATTTGGTATTCCATCTTTAAAATATTTGGCCTTGCTTACAACAGATTCCATTTCAACTCTTACATTGCCAAGCTGATTTATGAATAATAGGGACATGATGATTGTATTCCAAATAAAATGTTGGCTGCAATCAATTTTCCTGATTGCTTAGTACCAAAATTTTTTGGATGGAGAAGAGATATCTCTCGAATGAAAAGAGTCAACGCTAAAATATAAAGATCCATGCACCATCTTTCTCTTCTAAAGTATGTTGACATTTGCTTCCGTCTCTCATCATCCTTTTTCCACAAGATATAAGCCAAAAATTTATCTCTCCTCTATTTTAGAGAAAAAATAAATGAAAGCGATCAAGTGGAAGGCCCTGTTGAATCCAAACCCATTTAAGTTTTCAAGTAATAAGAGTTTGTTGATTTTAATGATGAAATTGACAATAGTGAGATGAATGAAACAAACAACAAGATAGGCAATTAAGGGCTGGATAACTAAAAGATGATAAATAAAGATGAGATGTCAAAACTTAAATATGATGGACCTCCAGCAATTATCGAGAATTAGTCTGAAAATATTATTCCCAATGAAGATAAAAGCATGTTTCTTGATATATTTGAAGAACCAGCCACTTTTTCTTTCCAAAAACAGAGACAAATTTCTTCAGTTTTTGGAGGAATTTGCTGTCTCATAATGATAGGGCTTGTTGTTATAGTTGTCAACTATCAAGTAGGGTTGTATTTGACCAACGGAGGAAAAACTGTAAGCTATGAGACTATGATTGATGACAGCATAACTAACCCTGGGGATGTTATGCTATTAACTGGCACCAATTTTAGATTTGGCCTGTCTTTTATCAATGCAACAAGCCTTGTGCCATTCAATATATCCTCATATATGGGTGAAATTGGTATTTCTGTTATTCTTCAACAATTTAATAGAACCAATGGCATTGTGACTCCTACAATAACAGTCGTTAATTTGATACCCTGCCCGACAGGCTATCTATAACAGTGGTTGAGCCAAACTGCCGATCCAACATACTTTGCAAATCTTAAATTTGCATATTGTATTCCCAATAACATGACCCTTGAAATATCAGGAATTCCATAAAGTCAAATTACAAAATCTTTTAAAGTATCCATCTATAATGCAATGGGCAACTCAACTGGATTCACAGCTCTAAATCAATTGCTTAACACTTCTTTTGTTCAGTACTATTTCTCAACTCCTCAGCAAAATTCAATCAATAGAACAATCACATATGAGATAGATACAATGATATTCGACTATTTCCCGATCACTCACTCTGTCATTCCAGTTGAACATAACATTACTTTTTGTAAACTCAATATTACCTACAAAGATAACGCTGGCTTGCAAAGTTGGATTAAAAATCCTCTTAACCAGATTGCTTACGCTTTTGATCCCTTCTCGACCTCACAGATTAAATATACATTCAGCGGCAATCCGAATACTGAAACTTGGTATAATATTTCTTTCTCGTACTCAAAGCGTATGGAAATATACTCAATAACAGTTCCTTATTTTTATTAGGTTTTTGGTATGATTGGTGGTGTCATGGCTATATTTTTTGCAATAATAGGTTGCATAGCTCGATCCTTTAATAATTACCGTTTGCGATATCTTGTCGGTCGATAACTGTATGTTTTTGAAAAGCTGCAGGCTACATTAGCCAAATAAAAGATAAAAAGAAAGGCTCATAAGACTGTAAGTGATCGGAAAGCACTTGATATCATAAATAATTTTAGTGAATGGGATGTTCTTAAAGCATATTTTGCTAGTTACTGGGGAGATTTCACAAACAATTATAACTTCTCAGATACTTTAAGGAGGGTTAGTTTAATACAAACTAGAGTTTAAAAAGATATGAATTTAGCTGAGTTTTATAAAAATTTATGTGGGGTAAGAGACGCATTGGTCAAGGAATTGTAAAAAGATCCGTAAGTTGCCAAGAAAAAAATTACCAACATATTTTTAAAACATATTAATAACCCGCTTCCCATAGGTTCCCCTAGTATTCCCCCTAAACTTCTTAAATATGCTCAATTTCATAAATTAAGTTAATATGAACAAATGGTTGCAAGCCAAGCTTTGTTTGCCCGGGTCAATATCAAAGACGTATTTGATAATAGATTTTTACAATAAACTTTTGATCTTGCAGATGATGGATCATCAGTACATTTGAGCAATATGGGAATGACATTGGGCTCTTTAGGAACAACAAGCATCAATATGAGCAGCGTCGCTAGTATCGGAGAACCTTCCGAAAATCAAGATCCATGATGAATTTGGCTATAATACTATTCTATTTGCTAAATAACCAAACATCTAAAATTAATGATATTATTAAGATTTACGTTCTAAGTACATTTTGAAAGATAACCTGAGTAAAGGTTGCAGCATGAATAATTTTTTTAACGAAAGCATTATATATATGATAATTACAATTATTATTAAATACAGTTTGGAAGTCATTTTGTTTATTTTTGTCAATGTCACTAAACCTATAAAATAATCCATATGTTATTCACATCATTTCTCCCCACTCTTCTCCACAATTTTGGCATCTGCTAGAAAAGGCTGTCGCAACATGGCTACAAAAAGGACACTCAAAATAATTACCAGCCTGCCCACCATTAAGATTGTTATCATAGCCTGTTTTTTGTCCATAAACGTCATTAATTGCTGGAAACTCTTCATCTACTCCATGGGTATTAGTTTATTTAATCTAAGTAGAATGTTATTCAATTTCCATTGGTTGGATTGGATTTGGCTTAGGCTTATGAGCAACCTCCTTTTTCTTAATTGGTTCAAGCAAACGAACTCTAAAATATTGTTCCTGATTTTAACAAAAAGGAAGAATCAATTCATAGCTTCCCTCCGCCAGCACAAATTTATAATCATAAAATTCAGTAAAGAAAATTTCTGTCTTTTGTTTAACTTCAAGCTGATATTCTAGGGCCTTGGGTATTTAAGTTTGGAGAGTTGCTTATAAAGCATATACTATTCGGTATTTAGCAAAAATCACATCCGTTTCGATATCAACATCATCAATAGGTTACATTGCATCGCTGAAGAATAAGTTTTAAGCTAAAGTTAAAAATATAGAGATCCATTACGAGCAATAAAGAACTTTTCCAATTTTGTAGAGTGAGTTTGTTTTATTTATCATCACCTCTCTTTTTTGTGCCGAGGTTTATTCCAAGGTTTCTAGTTTTTATTCACTTATTTATACTTCTCGCATAAATTATATAATCTTTTCAAGTAACATTTTTCGCTATTATAAAGGAACATCGCGGTGATTGCTTTCCGTCTTTATCTTGTTAACATTATAAAGAAATTAATTGTTTATCCAATTGATATATCTTTTAAAGGCTGGGCAAGGGCCAGGAAGTTAGTTAATATATTGCGCCACAACCTTATTTTGAGCTATTAGCTTCAAAAGACAAACTATTCCAAGGTAGGTAAAGTAGTTTAGATTATGTCTATTGATGTAGAGTATCTACAAATATGAGAAGATTATTTAATCTCCTGGCTTCATCATAGGATTCCAATATTTGCAGATTCTTTCTGTTAATTTAGCTGACATCTACTACTCAGATTAAATATCCCCATTTTTGACCATGATAGGGACTCCTAATAGTCTTTCAAGTCGATTTCTGATGAGACTGTCGTCAACATTCAGTAGGCCATACAAAATCTAAAAATAACTATATAATTACATGGATATAGATGTATACGTATTTATCTTCGTGACTGAATCTGTTGATGTTTTAAATGATAAAATCAAGCATTTTACTGTTAAATAGCTGATTATTCCTAACACTATAATTAATAATGTTGGTCAGGCATTCATTTTAATATCTGTCATTGAGTAATCTTTTATAGAATTATAAATTTTGATAGGCCTTTCTTTATAATTTGGTTTATTATCTTTATATACTCAAATCTGGCTAATACACTATTAGCATGTTAATCACTTCGATCATTACAGTGACGCTGTCTATCTTGCGAGCACCATTTGTAAACAGAGGATAGGAAGGCAATAACTCTTACATATTTGATTATTTCTGCATAATAAAATGGATCAACTTCGGACCGAGTTTATTACACTGAAACCACTCTATAAATCTTCGATCCATTGAGCATAGCGTATAAATAAGCTAAAAGAACTAATTCATTTTATTTGAATTTTTTCCCACTTCATTGAGACCATTCATAATAAGTTTCAGCATCTTTGTTATTTTTTAATTGTGTGGAACAGGCAATAGGAAACTGGTAATAATATTGGATGTTGCTATTGAAAATACTTTAATGAGTATTAATTTATAGGAAAGCCTCATTATCTTTTCGCGATGCATGTAGATATTTTTAAATAAATTTTAATCACCTTCTGCCAAAAAATGATCTAATGTGGGGAAGGCTTGTTGTGGTCGAACGTGAAGAATAAACACTAAGAAAGCAACTATCTTTTAGAGCTAGTGGATTAACACAATAGGCATTTCATTGTTATCTCTCATTTCATTTTCACCTTTCATAAGATTCATTTCTCTTGTGTCACTTTGCAGTTTCAGATATCTCATAATAACTTAGTATGAGAGATCAAGCTCCTTTTGCAATTCTTAGGAAACTTATTGGAAGTTGGGTTGATATGGAACAGCTATATCAACCACTGAATTTGACACAAATTTTTAAGGAATAACAATTTTTTGGATGGTATCAAGTAAAAATCGAGTAAATGAAGACTGTAAAAATATTCTTTCTTTTAGCAAATTGGCATTGTCTGAGTTGATTGCTTGCATCACAACAGGGTTCTATTTTTCATAAACTTATTCATCATTTATAGTTTGTTTCTTAACTTTCCTTTCATAGAGAAGCAGATAAGCGTGGTCTCTATCATAAGAACCAGTATTCCAATCCCAACTTTCGATTCTGGTGTCATCAAACTTGGTCCATGCCCCACTGCATTTGATTAAAGAATAGTAATGCCCACCCTCCGAGTTACCTTGATGAACAACAAATCCTTTCAGAACATATACAGTTTCTTACTCTGATTTTTAATGATTAAAATACTGTTGCAGGTTAATTTAGGTTGGAAACTCTAGAGGATGATCTAATTTAATCTTATTAAAAGTTTATAAATCAAAGACTAATCTTTGTAGATGTATGAAGAGAAAAGGAGGAAGGGACTGAAATCGATGATATTTTTGTATAGTCTCCACTTTAGATTCGCAGTAATCACAGTAATAATCGCAAATAATCTCAGGCTCAATCAGCTTATTGAGGCAATCCTTCAGATTACTCTGATTTTTAATTTCGACTGAAAGGATATAGAAATTTTATATTCTTTACTTTATGTGATAACATTTTTAGCAGCTAATTATATTTGTCATCTCACCACGGAAGTTATTACCGATTAGCTCACGTTCGTTTGTTCCTTTGAGACGGACCTCAAGACGATCGAGTAATTGGTTTAAAAATTCATCAGCATCGTGTTGCTCTTTTACATTGATGGGCTTGTTGTTGTTATCGACGTATGAGAGACAGAAGTTTTATGGAATTATGAAAGATCTATGGCCAAAAGTAAGCTGTCCGATTAGATACTGGAATTGTCCAAAAAAGTCGATTTAATTTTGAGGTACTTCTGCTACTATAATTCCCTTTCTAAAGGGTAAGATCATTTCAAGTTGTTGCAGAACTGAATTGATATAACAAATGCAGCCCAAATTCATTATGCCCATCTTTTTATCTCCGCGACTAACTGAATTTCTACTCAAGTGAATATTGCTCATGATCTGACCTACCAGACTTAAATTGTATATGTTGCCGCACATATTTCCACTCATTGAATATAAAATCTATCTCTACTATTCAAAAGGAGATGTTTAGAGCAGATACTTAATGCTTGATATTGTTGACTCCTTTATTTCTGCCTAGGGATTGCATAACTTTATCTCGTTCAGAATTTTTAACTTGCCCAATAAAATTTAATCTGGTTGAATACTGTTCTCAATGGTGGAGATTTCTTTTTCTAAAAGGTCACCTTGATATGCACTAAATATGGTTTTATAAAATTTATCATTATCTTCCACAAAGAGAAATTTGCTGAGAATCACAAAATACTCTTTACAGTTTTTGAATGATTATCTATTGTTTTTCGCGACAGGTATTGAATAATATGATAGTTTAATGGAACCTACTATGTCAGAGAGTAAATAATAAAAAGAATTGAAGATATTCCTAATGACAGCATTAGAATGAAAAATGAGCTCATTAATAACCTCTAGTCGAAGGAATGACTGGGGGGATTTTTGTATTTAATAAATGATGAGCATTGCTGCAAGGGCTACTATACTCTCAGCCATTTGCTGATCTCTCTTTCCTTTCACAATAGAAATGCATAAATGGCCAAGTTAGTTTATGTGCTCAGAAAGATATGATTAATTTTTGCTTTTTTAATGAGATTTTGCAACTTAAAATTTGGACAATAAGAGAGGAGTTAGATCACTACTGTTTACCGTGAGTAAGGAAGGAATTATTTTCATGTTTTAACGAACGACTGTGCTTAAATTTTAAAGGATAAAAGTTTAAATGGAACTATTGATTTGAATTGATTAAGGTTTCATCTGTAAAATTGTTATTAGGTAAGTCTAATACAACCCTGCAAATTTTTAATAATTTTATGAGTGCAGAAATTGTTCTTTCCATTTTTGATGATTATTGAGTTTAATGTTATCAGTGTAGATAGATTAGAGGATGCTAGTAATGTACCAATAGTACAGATTATTGGCAATTTCGTATTGAAAAATATCTCCATTATTTTGCTCTATCAGAGATATTATACTTAAACTTGCTGGAAGCAACTTAAGCATTGAATGCAGTTCACCTATTATATTCTTTTTATGCTCCAACTTCTAACCTGCAAAATTTTAGTATATTTTAAAGATCATATTAAAAATTCTTCCATCTTTTACTAGAAATTTTCTCAACTTATTCTCTTCTTCCAAAAATTTATCAAATTGCTCATCTCCCTTAAAATATTCGTTATATCCCAGCTTTCTAAGATTATCAATGACTAATGGGGCATTTTTTAGAGATGATTGATAATAATAATTTATCCATTCGTCAAGAGTCAAATAATCACCATTGTTGCTATAGTTGTTATAGATATATAGAATTCTCGTGTCATTTTCTTAAATTTTTTATGCAGCAGTTGCCTTCGCAAAAATTTAGGCTGCCTGAATTGGCCGAAGTTTTTCATTTTTAGAGGCATAGGTATGAAATATTTATTTAAGCATAGTGATGACTTCTAAATTCATCGATCCGTCTTTATCGAATATTTTCTCTTTATCATACCATTCACATTCTGATGTTTCATAAATATCTAAAGAAACATTTTTTAATCCACTGACGTGACATACCTTTTACTTCAATTAATTCAGACTTAAAAATTGAAAATGATCGTTCAGTCTTATCTTCACTTTTTCAAATGAAGTATTTACAATCAATAAGATTTGCTTGATAATCTAGAAGAGAGTGGTATAGCTTTTTACTTTTATTTCAAAAGACGGCGCAGGATCGAAGAGATTTAAGTAGTTTGATATTTTTATTGTTACCTAATAAGAATTTTTAATATACTCATAAGGTGGGTATTCGCCATAGCCTTTTTCATCTTATTTTATAATAGTCTCACGGGCAAGAACAAGCCAACTTAAAGATTATTAAGCATTGCCTTAATTAATCTATATTTGATTTAAAATATCCTATAATGTGTAAGGAGACAGTTTAAGGACCAGCGGGGCAAGGATATACTTATCAATTATCTTTTATGTCTTGTGATATTCATTTATTATAAGAGGTACTAACTCTTCTTTAACCTTTTTGTTCACCAGCTGATAGAGATCAAGTACACATTCAAGATCATTTGGAGATTTGTTGTCCATTGTCAAGAGTGATGAGATCATCTGCAATTGAATGTTTTATGGATAATGTTGGACAAATTTAGAAAAATTACGATCAACCTTTATCAACTCCCATAATTATTACTAGGTTAGCAGCAAATCCAGCTATTCGTAACTCTACAACAGTAGTTTTAAAATTTTAAGGTGTTTCTGACTGTCTTCCAGCTATAATCTATGTATTTTCTCCTCCGTCATGAGCGTTTTAATAGTTTTGTTTAATGCTTTTTTGCACTTTAATCCAGCTTGTTTTGAAAATTGTTCTTTAAGTTTGAACACAAAATGCTATATCATGAGTAAAAACAAGTGAGAAGATGGATTTATCAATATTGGTTTCAAGGCATTGATAGCATTTTAATGATTGAAAATTTATGATTATATTCCCATGATGAAGACTTCAAAATATATTGTGATTACTTTACTCTTTAGATTTTATTTCATTTTATTATAATTTTTATCGATTATCACATATAATAGATAAAGGCTTTGTTAAATATCTTCAGCTGGAGTAATCACCATCAATGATTCAATTAGGATAAAAGTTTATTCATTAAAGCAGTTGGCTCTTGGCAATTGAGATATCTTTTTCAAAAGATACTCTCTATTAATCTATAAATTAGATTGGCCTGTACTGATAAGAGTGGAGAAAAGTGATTTGGAAACATTCTCATGACATTTTTAGAGCAAACTAAAAATGAGATTAATGAGGGAATGAGAGAGGAAGTTAGGTTTGGTCATAAATTGGAAGACTTCCTGGCCTTTTGCTATTATTTCAGGATGGTTATCAGCCCGATATATTTCATCCAATAAATTACTATTGATAATAAACTATTTTATTTTGTCTTAGCTTATCTTTGATGAATAGTAACTACTCTTTCTGCATATTTCGCACAACATTTTTACTGAATGCAGCTTTTTCTGTGAAATTTAACTTTTAATCAGCAATGCTATTATTCTCTTGTCCATCTACCATTGAAACATCTATCGATTGGTCTCACTATTTTATGAACATCTTTCAGTAATATTATTGAATGTAGCAACCACTCCCTATATTTGATCCTTACTATATCTTTTCTCAGTTTATTTCTGTTCAAACAAAAATAAGAGTCTCTCAGCAATATTGGAGGTAATACTTATCAGATAGAAGGTATAAATGGGCTGATTTATGTACTCCAAGAGTTTTAGCAGCTATAGAAAAGAACTTGAGGACAAATTGATAAATTATTTAAGGATAAATTCTTACATCAACTCAGTGCAAATAATTTATGTTATCTTGGTAAACATCTCAGTAATTCCTTATCTTTTAACAACTTTAAAATGTTAATTAAGATACTCACTCACTCTTTCATTATCTTCCTTATAAAGTAATTGGGCTTATCCCTGCTTTTTCTGGTCATAAACATCACTCATTTGTTAATTGCAGAGAGCTATGATTGGGGGAGCTGCTGGACCATAATACACAGGTTCATATGGCAAAGCAATTGCTTCATCGCTATTAGGCACTGAAGCTTTAATGTTTTATTCAGCATGCATCCCATCACTTGTTAGTTGATTTTTTGCTTAGTATTTAGCATCAGGATTAATGGCAACTCTCATAAGGGTCAAGAGTTAAGGAATGGGAGTATATTTGAAAAGGGAGCAAAGAATTTTAACCAAATTAATTGAATGATTGTTGTAATCTTATGCTTTAGTTAGCATCAAGATATGTTCATACAAATTTTTATAGTTGCTTTGAATGGTTTTAGGCTAATGAATGGTTGTGAGATATGATAGAAAAGCCTCGGAGTCAATGGCTTTTTTGTTGGCATTGGATGTTGAAGTGATGAAGGTGGGAAATGTTTCTTACTTCATATCTTATAATATATAATTCTCT
>Ga0302188_10001539_pt1 | contig 18001 bp, 18 predicted proteins | sample II_Bog_E2_1_FD_198783 | JGI IMG/M metagenome (GOLD analysis project Ga0302188, IMG submission 198783) | Peat permafrost microbial communities from Stordalen Mire near Abisko, Sweden - II_Bog_E2_1 | ecosystem: Environmental > Terrestrial > Soil > Wetlands > Peat | place: Sweden: Abisko...
GAACTCAAAATTTTTGATTTTGTTGTCCTAGGCCAATGCGCGGATGACTAGGCATTTGTTTTACTAAATCTTTGAGATATGCTTGATGATTCCCTTGTCAAACTGGGAGTAGTCGACACTTTGAATATTGCTTAGCTTGATTTTTTTAATCTTTTTATCTTTCAAGTCACGACTGCATACCTCCATTTAGTTCTAGGACAGGTAAAGGATCTTTTAGTGAGGCCAGAAACCGTTTTATGAACATTTTGTTAGAATTATGCCCTTCTTCAGCTATTCGGCACGAGCTGTGTTGTCCTATGACTCGGTGTGGTTTTCATGCGATGAGGGGTCCATGTTTTAATCCGATTAAGACTCACTAGAAGAGTATGATTTCTATGACTTCTCAAATCCTTTATTCTAGGCTTACTACACATGAACAGGGATAACTGGAGTGCTGCTTCCCTTTTCAACGGGATTTAACCTAAACACAATGCCATTAGTATAGGAAATCTTTTGAGGGACATCGTACGAGACCTTAACCGGTAATCTGGGCGACTACTCTTCCGATTTCTCAGAAATATGCTCGCTTCTTCTTTATCCCTGCTATCCTTTCTGATTTTCACTCTATCTAAAGCCAGACTAGCTAAACTCCGATCCTTTTCCGGATTTGTTTGATACAATATTTGATGATTTGGATTTATTCTCGTCTTCCATTTCTTCAATACCCGTCCAACTAATTTTGTTTTCAAAAGCAAGGCTCGGCTTATCGGGGGTAACATTCAAACTCTGTCTAATGAGTTCTTTCCTCCTATCTTCCAAAGCCTTTATCCTGTTTGATTTTTAGTTATCAATGGGAGTATTGAAGTCTTTCTTATTCTTTTGTTCGGGTGTCTGTTGCAATTTCTGCATATGCAGTTTAAAAGTGGACTCGCTTTTAACTTACTCCTCGTTATTCTCTCGATATTTTTCCAGCATTTTCTAGTGGTAGGTTTGGTTAATGTGAGGCTTGAAGATGTCTTCGCTCTGCTTACGTGGATTAGATGGCTTGTATATTTTAGAAATCTCGAACGTGTTGTCTATACTCTCGGAAAATCCTCTGATTCTGCTGAGATTTGGCGGGCGCACTATGTCCATCCTTCTTACAAGGCTATGAGAGACATGATTTGTTTCAGGACTCATAGCGTTAACCAAAGACCTTTAAGTGTTCTTCTTCTCCATTGACCGATCTCCTCCAGACCTTTCCCCTGATTTATCTGCCAATATCATGCTTTAATGTGGTGATTGTGGAGACAAATTTTTTGTGGAAGAGCGGAAGCTCATGAAAGGCACTTGTTGCATGATATTATTATTGCGAGTAATATTATTGCTAATGCTAGGATTATTTTCAATGATGTTGCTAACCGTTAACAAATTTTTAGGGCTTGGCTGCTGCTACACACTTTTAACTTCAAACAATTTCTCCTTATTCTTTACACTACTAATAAGCATTCCAAACTTGACGCAAACAACCCATCTTTGTGTATCTCTTTCGTTTGCAAACTTCACCAGCACGTGCAAGTTGTATTTTTGTTGAAAATTGAAATAGGCGTAGCTATTTTTAGAGTCAAGAGTTAGGATAGAATCTATTGCTATGCTATATTTCTAATATCTGCTACCTTACACACTGTTCACCTGGATATTACTGTAATCAGAGGTGAGTGTGACCTATTAATAGTCGACTTTGCGTATTTAGTTTAGTGATACTGTCAGCCGCGACATAAAGATAGCAGCTTTGACTTCTTTCATGCATCGTGGCTACGATCCATAATCGCCGACCTTATTTTGTAAAGTTTATTTCTCTTGCTGTAGTTGTTCCAATTCCTCTTTAAGTTTGTTATTTTTGGCTTTGAGGCAATCTAAAGCAAATTGATTGGTGTGCTGATTAATGTCTTCTTTAAGCACTACCTTTTTGAATTTGGACATCATAGAGAGGGCTTGATTATGGTCGTTCAGGTTGATGATATCGCTCAAAGTTGTGACATATTGCTTGATTTGTGTTAAACGTGATTGATGTTATGCGTTCATCGGAGGAGCTATAATAATTTTACGGATAATATAATATGCTAAACCATGAAATAAAGAAGTCTTTATAAGAATAAGATCATTAGGGCAGAGAAGATTGATACTCTGTGATCTTCAGAAGCAATTTCTTTTGCTGATCTGACGGCAGATACTTCACAAGGTAAACTGAAATAAACTCTATGATTTCGGGGTCACGAAGGGATTCACTGTCATTGTCGCTGTTTCCATAAATATAGTCAATACAGCATTCTAGCATTAATTATAATTTGGTCAATTCTTCTGCAACAAAGATAACTGATCCCATACCGTAGTTTTTTATGACATTTCCCAACAGTAAAAACGATCTCACAAATGAGTGCTCCACCTTATGAATCGTTTATAGCTTCTATGCACTGTTATTCCACAAAAATTGCAATATTTTGGAACCAAGTGCTTAGCTCCGATCATTCATGAACAGCATCAGGATAATGTCATCGATGAACTCCTCATCAACTGCTGCCGCTATCCTTGTAACTAAAACACTACTCTTATGATCGTATTTGACTTTCTCAATGATGTAGCCTAATTTACGGATAAGATAAGGAAAAGAAGTCGATGAAATAGAGATATCGTTGGATGTAAAAAATTTGATGATTAGTTTAAGTAGCTATAACCCCTTGAACTCAGTGTCCTACGACTGCTTCTCAGGGAGATTCTCGATCAGTTCCTCAATCTTTTTAGCGACGTTATTGGGGATATCGCTGTTTAAAATTTAAGTGACATCCTACAAGTGGGCCTTTTAAACTTTTGTGCATGCTATTTACAGCGCCTAAACTATCCATTGTTTTAATTGTCCGTCTCCTTCTTAAACTAACATCTATCTTAAATCTTATTTCAGGGATGTCCACTCCTTGAGAGCGCGCATCAACTACAGTCCTTCTTTGAGCTCGTCCATCTACGATGACTTTAAGAAATTATCAAACTCCCATACACCCATCAATAGCCAATTGTATACCTATACATTTTATATAGACTGAGGCCAATTTGATTAACTCAGTTCTTTTAACTGCTTGTTGTTTTTAACCAGGGTCATGACTGATATAATAATTCCAAGGCGCATTATCTCCGAGTAGTTGAACTATAAGAGTTAATTTCTGATAAGGTTCACAATTCTATAAAGTTGCATGATGTCTAAAATCGATATGATTTGCGAATAGTAAAGCCGTCTTACAGGCAATGTGTGTATAAACCATTTTACCAAAGAGTGAGTTTATCTAGCGCTGTGCTTTTGAAATATCAACGATTCCAAGGGATCAACCGACATCTTCATAAACTATTGCTCCTTACGCATCCCGTAAAGAGTCAACATATCAGTTACAGGATCCTTCCTTTCACTTAATCTTTGTCTTACTCCAGGCAGAACTATTCTCGGTAAAGTATACTACTCAGTCATTGCTACTTCCTGCAGCAATTCGTTTTTATTCTTCTTATAATCCTTCATCATATTACTGGTCGGCAGCACGACTTCCTCCTGAGCTCCAAACAGTCTATTCACAGCAGGAGTCATGTAAAGAGACGATATCTCTATCTTTTTAGCAAGTCTGTTTGTTGGTTTGGAGTGTTTGTTTATAGACGTGCTTTAACTCGTCTCTTCCTAGAACTGCTGCTCGATATCGCTAATGTCTGACGTCTGAATCTGACTTAACTCAAAATTGTTGGCGAGTCCAAGATGAGCCTTATGATGAATTTTTTTAATCCAATTCTGCATATCTTGGTTTTATTTGCTCACAAACGGCTTGACCATGAACTTGTCAGCTGCATTCACAATTACATTTGGTTTAATAAATAATTACTTGGCTTATAGATGACCCAATCTGTCACCAATGATGGAGTCACTGATTTCACTGAACTTGTCCAAGATGAGCTGCCGATTTGTTTTAGCGTGGAAGTAGACTCCGAGATGGCGTGCTTCTAGCAGTAGCTGTTTCTGATTCAGGTTTGCGATTAGTGTGAGATATCTGTTTTTAATTATGCTCATTAATATAATGATGTCCATTTGGTAAAGTAAAATCTTAATAAACAGACCAATCAGACGAACCGCTCCAATTTTTTATGATAGTTTGGGGGTGGACGGACCACTGATCTCGACTACTCCGTGTATTACTTAGAATTATGATGCATGGCCTCTCTCTGCTGCGGTTAACAGTACCTATTTTTCCTCTTGACTTAGTCCCTGCGTAGTTCTTGTTTTTAATTGATAGGTAGTTTCTAAATGATAAACCAGTTACATAGTAGTAGTCTTTGAGTCGATCCTAAAATTCATTGGGAGAGACACGGTTCTACTCTATTTCCATAATGAATCCCTGCAATATTTTAAACTACGGTCCGCTCAGCAGTTCAATAGCATGCTCGGTGATTTAGACGCATTCTTATTCTTCATTGATAAAAATACACTTCATCTTCTGAAAGAAATGCTATTAGACCTGATTTAGAATATCCACCGATCGGTCCAGACTCACGAACGAACTGTTAATGGAGCTGGAAACGTTCAAATTCTATATCTGTGAATTGTTGTGGGTCTACCTTAGGCTTGCCTGCTTGTATCTGGATGATACTTTATACTTGGTAGGGATTAGCGTGGGCTTAAACATTTTTTGAATTTGGCCTACACCAAACTGAGGATTGTTCTCTAGCAACTTTATCTTTTATTTGCTTCGATTCACTTATTTCTACAAACGATCATAGAAAGGAATATAATCTTTGAGATAGGATTGACTCGAACTAGATTTTGTCTTTTCAATCGTTTTCTATTTGCTATCCATCCTTTCCATCTTTTTCAACTCATTAATGGCATCGTGGTGATATAGTCGAATATAAACCGGAATACTACTTTACAAACCAGTATCTTTATGTTTGTGAGTGTCTTTTATACTGGTTAAAAAGTCCATCTCCTGCTGCTACAACTCTTTCTTTTTGCATTCATACTCTTTGCATGATTTTTTATGACACGGGGGAGGGTTATAGAATTTATCAGTCAATTACTTAAGATTAATCTGTTTGGGTGCTTTCATCGATTTTTACTTTTGCTATATAAGTCTGTTTAAGACCTTCAACTTTTATGCAGCAGTCGTGTTGCTTAGACCGAGTGACTTCCTTTCATGCACTAATGACTATTTGCCAGTTTAGGGATTAATGGTCCTGCCTGTTTGAGTCCTTTGTAAACGATAACTAGAGGGCTAAACTCTCAGTAATGACTATTTGTTTAACTGATGTCCGTAGCTATGCTAACTCTTGCGGAAGAGCTAATCGAAATTTATTTTCATTTATTAATAATTGACATAAATCAGCTAAACTATACTCAATCATTGATCCAGAAGATATTGCGGAATCGGATCACTTGCAGATGTTGACATTTACATCCATGTCACTCAAGTTTTTAAGGGCTTAGGAATCAGATTACCAAGGTTAGAAGCCGTTGGCTTCTTTCTATCTAGAGATGGAAAGAGTCTGAGCTCGAGATGAGCAATTAGTGAATTTGCGAATTGTTCTATTAGAATGACTGATATATTCACGCTGGGTGGCTTTAAACCTTTAGAGTTTGACCTTTTCATTTCGTTACGAGCAACTCAAAGCCTCAATATGTCTGAAAGACAAACTGCTATTAGGCTAGATAGTTTAGACCAAGCTCCTCCTCCTCTTTTTGACTGAAAACAAGCCGTCGTCCTTGTACCTTGAAACACCAGAGCTGGGCCTCTTCTTCATTTAAAGAGTTGGTGAAAATTTCTTAGCCTTTGAAAAGTTCATCTTAGTCTGGTTACATGACCGTATGAGTGTTTTATTTGGACAATTGGCTATCATAATGTCGTGATGTTGCAGAGACTTTGACAAGCTGGACTTCTACTTGTTTTGTGTCATAACATTTTCCAGACCGTCTTGAGGAATACTATTGTAAAAAAAACGCTGTTTTAATAGGCCAGTAAATCTTTTGAATTTGACAGGCATGGTGAGCATTTCGTAACTACATTGATGAAGAAGATCTAAATGCCTTTCCAATTACTACGTAGTAATTGTCTTTTAGGATCCCAATCGCAATTCAAACTGGTCCTTTATTTCGTTTATCGTTCCACCTTCCAACCACTAGCTTTGAACCTATTTTTGTTATGACTTCTCAATTGTTTCAAAGCTAATTGTCACATTTTAAGGTTTACCTATCATTTCTAAAGATTTGTCGATGTTCTTATGCTGACTATGAGCCAGTGCCATAAATTTTTGTTTTTTAAGATGGTTGTTCTGTTTAAGGTTTATCTGCCTCCACGCAGTAGAATTTGTTTGCTGTTTATTGTTGATGTTAATTTTGTTCTTCTCTACAAAATTGATAATATTGAGTTCATGGAAGTCTTTCTGCATGTCTCGTGATAAATGCAGCGAGTGGTTCATAAAATTTATTGGATTTATAATAATTAACCTATTTTCTTGAGTATTGCCAGGCAATGGCCTAAAATGAGAATAGTAAATATGGACCTATCTCATAAAATACCTCCATTTTCCTAAAATATTCGAATATTATAAAATCGTTCCATAGAGGACTGAATTCTTGGCTGATGGAGTAAAAATGTTGCCGCTTCTGGTGACCTGCAAAATAGTTTTACTTTTATTTACACCAGTAATATTTTGTAAAATGCAGTAGGCCCCAAACCCCATGATTAAAAAATAGACCAAATAATTATCCAAAGTCAATAGGAGTAAAAAGAAGATAGACCTCTCCAAAGAGTTTGATGACTTCAAACTGCGCATCCAATCCTTCGAAAACAAAAACGAAGAAATTATAAACCACATCCGAAACGCCTATGCTGAGAAAAAGAAGGCCATCCAAAACAGTCAAATTCTTCCCGAAGGCGAAATCACAACGCCTAAGATATTCTTCGAATGCATCAACGAAGCAGAGTCCATCGACAGCGACGATAATTTTTCAAAAAAGGTGGAGCAGGAAGCACGGAGACGAACAATGATCCAAACTCCCCACTCAAGCTACTACGATCAAAGCAATACCAATTACAAGTCAAGTGCAAACATCAGCCAACAGAGGTAGGTCTCAACCAACCAACGATCGCAGGCATTAGGCGAGGGTTTCGCTGTTAAATCTTCAAAGATAATCACTCCAACAAAGGAGAAGCAGAAACCATTGATTAAATACTAGGAATATATGAGACATGCACAGCTCACCAATCGATCAAAAACGGAATAGAGAGAATATTAGACAGAAGAGATAGAGTTTGATAATAATTTGGGGGCAAGATAACTGAAAAGAACTGCTAAATTTGTGACTGACAGCGGCACTCATGACTTTAAAGATAAATTTCAATAGTCGGTCATGAAGAATCTATAATTAGAGGAGGAGCTCGAACTCAAAGAACAGGAAATTCAAAGGATCAAGAGCACCTAGATCCGATTCAAATCCTATACCAACAGCATCAAGCACATCTTAGAGGAGCAGATATAGAATGTACCATATATTATATTTATAGTATCAGGAGGTGGTGCTGGCTTAAAAGCTCAGTCAAATTGATAAATACCTCAAGAAGTTCGAGACCAAGTTGAAGAGTTTAAGTTTTAAGTTGAAGGATGCTCTCGAGGATAGAAAAGCAAATAAGTTAATCAAAGACAGTCGCTAAAAACGAAGATCCATTTCCATAACCAAGGCCGCTAAAAATAATACATTGCTCTCATTAGATATGAAGGGCTCGTGGATTGAGCCCAATATCAGGACGAGAAGTATCGCTCCTAGCCCTAAGAAGAACAGTGAGTACTCCAGCAAGCAGAGAGAGTTCTAGCAAATTGCAGCGGGGTATGAAGCCATGATAAAAACCAAAGCTGATTAGAATTAGAAATTGGAAAAGTTGTTGAGGGAGGAAACCATTCTTCGATAAACCTCTACAAGTGAACTTCAAAAGCTAAAAGCAATTCTCGAGGAGAGGCAAAAGGAAATTTATGATTTGAAACATATGAGTAAGCGAGGGGCGAAGGAGGAGACGAAGGAAGTGGCCTGCGATTTGAAGGAGTTCAAATTTATGAAGGAGCAGATTGCCAAACTGGAAGAGCAGATCAAGTCCAAGTAATCCAAGGAAAAGGAGTTGTATGAGTAGATGCAAAAGCTCTAAAAGCTGAAAAAGACAATGTACGATTAATGGATGTAAAATTATAACAAGAACTTGGAGATGAAGAACAACGCCATCGTTCAGCTATAGGCCAAGCTAAAACAAATTGAACAGCAATACGAGAAGGAGATTAACGATATTAAGGAAAAGCTGTCCCAATCTGACTGCAAGAACATGTAAAAATAATGCGAGCTCCTCTCACTTAATAACAAGGCCAAGAAATCATAATCCTAGTGCCGCCTCAAGGAAGAGAAATTGAAGGAGTTGTAGATTTTGTTGTTGAAGCAAAATGAGAGAGGAGAAAATCTAGAGAGAAGTATGTCTATGGATGCCAATACCTTTTCTCACACCGATGTGAAAACGTTGCAGGAAATCATCAAGAAATTAGATGAGGAGATTGAAGACAAAAGCAACCAGATTTATGAACTGCAGAAGGAGAAATACATCCAAGAAAACACTATCAAAGATAGAGAGGGGGAGATAGACAAGATACTCAAAATGAAAATGCAGTCTGAGGAGAGAGCCACTTTGTTGCAGAAATAGCTGGATAACAAAAAATAGGAAGAGATTGAGAAGGAGACCAGCAGATTACTATCTGAAAAGAATAATCTCATCCACGAATTTTAGGCTGAACGAGAGTAGTTGCTCTAGGAAAAGATGGAAATGATCAACAAGAACAATGAGTTGCTGGAATAACTAAAGAAAATCAAGCAGGAGAATCTTAATAAAAATCGAGAAATTATCAAACTAACTTCCGATTTGAGTTTCAGCCAAGATTAATACTTGAGTATAGAGGTTAAGTATCGCCAGTTGCAATAGAAATCCAACGAAGTTAAACTTAAGCTGACCTAGTTATAATAGAAAAAATCCTAAGAAGAGAAGCGCCTCTCACTTCAAATATAGGCTTATGTCAGTGAAATTTAATATTTAAAGGGCAGCATTATCGAGTTGGGACTCATGACAAACCAAAATCCAGACGGAGGCAAGGAATAAGAACAACTTTTCAACTCAGTGCATATATCGGACATCTCCTTCAGTAATCAAACCAAGAGATACCTCGAAGAATAGATGCAATTACTCAAGTAAAAGCTGAAACAGGTGGAGACAGCTATGGAAATAAAGACATCAATGTAAAAATAAGTCTAGAACAAGTATAAAAACAATTTGAATTCGATCAGAAACTAAATAATGGAAAAGAACAGAGAAATGGAAAAATACCGAACAGAAACTGAAAAAATTATCGAGGAGTTGAAGGCTGCCAATATTGAGAAGCGGCATGATGATACAAAGGAAAAAAATAAGCAGCAGTATGAAGAGAAAATAGCTCAGCTTGAGAGTGAGTGTGCGGCTACCAAGGAAAGTGAAGAGAAACTCAACGAGATGCTGTCTCATATTGTAGAAAATGTTAAAGCTAGAGAAGAGTAATGGGAGGATCTTGTAAAATAGCTTGAATAAAAAGAGAAGACCATTTAAGAGTTGAAGGAATTGCTTCAAATGAAAGATCCCAAAGCTATGGGCAAATTAGGAAAGGATGATGGCAATATCGCTATTTTCAATGGCGGCGGAGGCGACTAAATCATCGATATGGCAGAACTCTCCTTCTTTTCCAATATTTCGGAGGTGTTCAAACGTGATGATATAATATAGGAAAAGATCAAGAGAGGCCGTTCAAACCGCGATGAGCAGGCCAAGATGTTTATCAAGACATCAGCCTACATTAAATCTTTAAAAAATGTTCTATAGGCCAAGTAGAAAAGAATAAAACTTCTGTAGCGACAAATTACAAACCTTAAATCACAGAGCGTTATGAAATTAAGTAGCAAATAGATTTCCAAGGCGGAAAGGAATACTGTCCCCACCGATACGGTAGACGACATCGAATAGTGCAATGAGTTTAAAGACTATGACTCGCTTCAAGTAAATATTTACTAACTTAGTTGGATAACCATGGATTTAAGTATTTATAAGTCACTAAACAACTGCAGCACTAAAAAAATTTGGCAGTGGAGGAGAATATCGTTCTGACTAATCAGGTAGAAAGACTGCAAGACGAAATTGCCAAAGCGGAGGAGCAGTAGGCCAGTCTGCTGCAAATGAAAGACCTATATAAGGACGAGATAAGGAAGCTGATGGCTAAGAATGACAAGCACACGCACGATTTCTAGCTGCAGATTAAGAAGATGAGGGAATAAATGGAGCACAGTGATGCTTATCATAATTGGGAAGCGATTAAACAACTAGTTGTCAAGATAATAAGCAGTATTGCCATTCTGGATGACCCCACCTGCAAAAACAGCAAAAAGGACATGAAGCGAAAATAGTTGGAGGAGTACATAAAGGTAGTGTGCAGTGTGTTGAGGTTGGACCCTGCGCTGAAGGATAAGCTCATACTCGGCATTAAAAGGTGATATTTATTCCGGAATTATCTTTAATACAATTATTGCAGGGTGAGACTGACCTTATTATGCTGTCTATAGGTATTAATAGATTATGATATCGAGTGTATTATTATATTAAGATCAGAATAAGAAATCTTATTGCTTCACTTCGAAGCAGTAGGCGAGCTACTTTTATATTTATACGCCCACGAAGAAGGACTCAGGACCAAAATATTCGCAGTTTGTCATTGAATGCTTTACTCTACCTTGCAATTAGTCCTGCCACCAAAAAGTTATCTACCAGTTACCATAGCATCCATCCCCACTGTTCATAGTAGGAATACGACCGTATAACTGTTTGTTGAACATCTTTACACTAAAATTGCAGGTCTTTTTAGTTTATTTCTGCAAGCATGAAAGGAATTGACTGCATTGAGATAACCCCTTGCCGAAAAAGAGTCGGATGTTAAACTTCGCACAGTTCATTCTGCAGATGAGTGAGTTTTCGTCTCGATATATCTCGTCACCCATCAATTTAAAGTAGCCTTCTCCGGCAACGAAGAAGCCTTTGAAACAGCTATCAATGGCGATTCTTAAAGCATTTATGTGATCTATCTTTAAAGAAGTGACTTAGTATGTATCAAACCCCTAGTCTGCAAGTAAACTATTCAAAGCCTTCATATCAGTGATATCTTCGTTTATTTTTGCAGTCATTTTTAAATTTTAACTGATTTTTTCTTGATCAATGCACGCGATTGAACGAGCAACGAAGGAGTTGCTCTATGAAAAAGGTTCAATTTATTCGGAGTAGAGGACATCTACATTGGAATTGGCTTGGGGAATGACGATATTCGAACATTTGAGAGAAAGAAATGGGGTGAACTACTGCTTCTTTTTCAGAACAGCAGAAATGCGGCGGCGGGAGTATAGCCTTGCTTTTTTTAGAGTGAATTCAGTAGCCAGTATTTATTTAGTTTCATTACCAGTATAGTATATCTCTTGGGCATTGCTCATACGTTCGATGTATTAGATGTATTTTTGGAAAAGAGAAAGAGATGTTTAATCAGTGCAGTGTTAAAGGGGAGCCCAAAGTTTAATTAGGTAATCGCCCTACGGAAGAGCTATAGTGAGGGACACTGCTGCCAATTAGTTGTTAATTAGAAATTAGCAAAAATATGATTGACATTTCAGCAGAGATTGCTCCCATTGTGAATTTAGAATCGTATCTTTACGGACCTACTCGCTTATCTTTAAAGTTTTTAGGTACTTAAACAGATCAGGGTGTGAATATTTGCCGGGTCGCATTTTGACCTATTTCTTACCAACAGAACCCTCAATAGTATTTTATTTTTGCGGTGGAACCTCCTTCAAAGGAGATTTTGCCTCTGGACTTGCATCATTAATTTTAATTAACTCAGAACTCTCTAGATTAAGACTGGGCTTGGTAGTGATCCGACTGTTACGTTCCTTCCTCAGCTTATTCAATTGTCGATACTCCTATAACTCTTCAACTTCGCTATCAGCAGTCATATTGGCTTTACTTCCTTGAAGGGGTTGCAACTTCATAATAGCATTTTTAAAGGATCGATTAGTCAATGGATTGTTGAGTTAGTTTGACATTTTTTGATACCCCTATGACTGATAAGAATCCTCACGCTGTATTTTGTAATAATTTTTTTTGTGAATTTTAAAACGAATGGGCGACAATTTATCTGACTCTTCCTAATCCATTGGCAAAGTATAACTGGCTCGCTATTTGATCTGATAAAAATGAGGATTTTCTTGTTTGAACAGCTACTTGGATCTTCCTAAATCAAAGGCAGGATTATCTGAACTGGGTAGAAATGATAGTTTGCTTTTATTTATGAGTGAACTATGGTTTAAGGATACCTTATGAATAGATTTCTATAGGGCGTCCTTTTATTTGACATTTTGAAGGGATAGAGTCTTCTTGCGAAAGTTTAAAGAAGTTTTCTTCTTCATTTCCAAGTTATTGTCAGCATTCTTTACTCTTTCTGAAAAAATGGGATCAGCAATGGAAAAAAATGAAGTTAAAGGCATTGTATTTTCTTCTTTGTTGAAGCGACTCTTTCTTTGTCGTATAAATACACCAGAACTGAGTATATCCAAAACCTTAGCCCGAACTTTAAATAGTCTACAAGCGTAACTAATATTCAAATTGAACAGTTTGTCCACTAACGGATGGCTTCTAGCGACGCTGCGCTTGCCTCTCGAATCGTAGTGGAAAAGAAAGTAGGGATCGTACCCCTTCTGAAAGAGAATATACTGGCTGATTGCGCTCTGCTTTAAAAACGCATTTTCCTCCTATAAATTTACAATGACTTGTTTGTAATGACTACTCACACCTTGGTCCTTTGTTGTATAGCGCTAATGTAGTTGAATAAGCAGCTAAGACACCGCCAAATTACTGTTTCTCAGAAAATTCAGCTCATCGCAGATAAAAGACAACTATCGGCTCTCAATCCTTTCTCCAAGAACTTGTCTCTCGAGCAGAGCCTTTAGAATAGAAAGGGATTTACTCCGCCGAGTCATACTTTATAGTAGTTTGTGATGGTAGGTTTAGCCCTAGTGAGTTGCTTTGATTTCTGCCATAATCTATTGTTCCGCTTCTCGTGGAGATAGTGTATCAAAATAGGTCAGTACAATATCCTGATATTCTTCGCTCACATTGTTCTATGACCAAACCATAAGTAAATTTTTTTGCAAGGCGATAAACCTATTTTAATGTGGAAGACAGCCCCTGATGGAGGTTCTTTGAGAGTCGTTCATTGGGGATATAAAGTTGCACTGTACAAATAAAAATAAGACTAAATAATTCTTTCCGTTTATTTACAAGATGAAAAATCCTATTACAGTTCGGGCAAATGAACAGTTAATCTATAAAATATCAATAAAGCAAACAGAAGACAAAGTGTTTTGTGGACAGTTAAATTTAGGTGATCAACAGTCACTATAATAGATGATCAATGCAATAAATATTACGTCATTAATACGTGATAATAGATGACTATATTGGTTGGAGCTTCGAGGATCAAAAAGCTATTTGTGTGGGTTTGCCAAGAGTAAGGCAATAATATTGAGAGAGCGTCATAACCGCAGCTTTTGGTTGAGTAGATATTGAACCTAAGTTAATTCATTCGTTGAATTATCCTTGAAATGCCAGTTTCAATATCCAATCACATATTATTGATTTTCACTTGAAGTTACCATAATTTATGTTTGTTTTGGCTCATAATTTAGTAAATTAACAATCGTTGGCATTTGAATGTCAAAAACACCTATGCTTTTTATCTTTTATTATTTTCAAGATTATTCACATATTGCTTTATATAAATTTAACTGAGAATTTATGTTTTTCATAATTCCTATTAATCGCCAAGAGAAAGATTAATCATCTCTCCATCTCACTAGCCCACTAAAATGAATTATGAACCATTCCAAATTATTGATTCAAAAGTTTGTTTATTTATAATCAGAATGATGTCCCATCACCAATGCCTTCACAATGTAATCCTCCCAAAAAACCCTTATATTTTTTTAGTCCCGTTTACTGATAGTAATCATGCTTCTTTTCCTTTTAAGCACTATATAAAGACACACTCATTTCAAAAAATAATAAAATATCCAATTAGAACAAATGGACGGTGAATATCCTTTTACTCCAAATAACAGATTCGGAACTGCCAAGTGGGTTCGCGAGGACGAAAAGCCCTATGCTTCCCAACTCCAGAAAACACGCTAACTCAACAGATCCACTGAGGGAAACAACAATTCTCCCCCTGAGAGAACCATCGCAGTTTCAAGGTTGGAAAGCGCTCGTAGAACCATCGACGAGGTTATTGTTCAACTCGGGGATAAGAGGGAAATGAACGATGAAGCCCTTAAAGAAATACGCAGTGTCAACTCAGAAATCATCGAAGATTTCAGACATAGCGCCTACAATGATCCAAGAGAAAACTTCAAAGCGGCAACTTCCACCTACTACGTGCCAGAAAGTAGGCCTGCTCATGCCATTAGCGAGTTCCAAATGGGAGCCATGCGTCAAGGACAGGAGGAGTCAGCAATGCTGAGAAACAGGCTCAACTAAGAGATCCAAAGAAACAACGAGGTGATGCTACGTCTCTCTCGCCTTGAGGAAGAGAACAGACTATTGAGAAGAGAGCAACAGATGAGCTTCGGTCCAACAACGGGCAACGAAGCACTGAGGGTTTAAAACTAACGTCTAAGGCGCCAGCTATCCGAGGCGATGAACTTGCCTAATAGTCTTGCAGCCGAACTCGAATAGCTTAAAAAAGAAAATCAAGGATTGCGTGGAGATACAATACGTCTGCTAAAGAAATTTGGGCAGTATTGATTCAACTCATTTTATGGAATTGAATAGTCGTATCATGACATAAGGGTAAGGTCAATTTATTTTTGCAACTGGCATAACAATTATATAAATCAATTGATCAAGATGCAGTCTTAAGAAGAGGAAGTTTTGGCGACTTCCAGCAAAGTCAAGGAGATGCGCAGGATTGGCGAGAGGACAGAGGCACCCACAGATAAAACTGAGCTGATACAATACCTTTCCAGTAGGATAAGCCAAGCCGAGGTAGTCAATCCTTTACATAGGACGCTCTAAATGATACTGAATAACTACTGTAAACGTAAGCGAAGTAGCGTTAAAAAATATCAGAGCAGATTGAACAGAGAAACAATCAGTTATAAAAATTGTATTAGGTGGATCAGCGTGGGTTGCCTTAGAAAATACGGTAAAAACTGACGGAAATACTCACAAGCACAGTCAACCAGAAAGTGGAGGCGTAGGAAAAGCTGTTCTAGGAAAAAAGTAAGAACTACTAGTTTAAACAAATGTAGTGCGTCTTTTATGCAGGTATGACGAGCTGAAATGGGAATAAAAAAATATTGCCTACCGCCTCAATGAGCAAAAAACCAAAGAAGATGGATTGAATGGTGATATTGTTGAACTTGAGGCCAAAAACTCAAAGCACGAGGCTGACCTCAAGGCAGACCAAGAAAAGTTCACATCCTTAAAGGAGAAGAAGGAGTCGCTGGAGAACAAATACCTGCAAATGAAAGTGGCCTTGGAAAGAATGAGCGACCTGAAGGCAGTGCTGAACAGATTCTTTGGAAACTAGGACTTGTTTGACGAAAGGATGGACTTGAAGGAGCAGCGGGTCCAAAAGGTGGAAGTGATTGCCCGATAGAGCCAGCCCAGACTGCCAAGCCGAGAGACGAAGGCTCAGCCTAAGCTGAAACCCTTGAACTACGCCAACAGCAAAAACGAAGATTAAGATTTTTGGAGGGGCGACTTTTCTAAGGTTCGAAACTGAGCTTTTTTGTGTACTGAATGATCATGATGACTCATTAGTAATTTTGAATAAGTTTTTTAAAAAAACAATTGATGCCTATAATCCGCGAATTACATATCTATCTATCTAATTGCCAAATTTGGTAGAAAATTGATTTTTAGTGTCTTCATCAATACGGTCACCGGATTTGTTGATATTGGTGACTATCGTTTAAACCGACTCATGTCCAAGCAAACCCATATTTCAGAACAGTCTTAATAATAAATTGAGGATGACAATCAATTATAGATCTTCTTGATGAGCTGAACTACTTCTTTTCTTTGGAGTTTTCCGTCATGTGAAGTGTCATATTCCGCCATAAATTAGGTCACTTCAGCCTGAAGCTCTTTTTAACTGCATTTCCTCTGACTGATCATATCTTTCACCATGTTATAGACCTCATTTCTCTCCAGAGTTCCATTTTTGTCCGTATCGTACTTAGCAAAAATATTATCAACCATGTCCTGGAGCTCTTATTGAGAAAGGCCAGACATATCTTAACTAATATAATAAATTTAATAAAATATCTTGTTATCCAGTTATTAATACAATTAGGAGTAATTCATTAGTAAGTTTGAATAGGAAATTAACTATTTATTATGAATAAGTTTTTTTTAAAAAAATGATGCTTATAATCCCCGAGTTGAAGAGAAACTATATCTATCTATCTAATCAGTAAGTTGGTAGAGAATTGATTTTTAGTGTCTTCATCAATACTGCTACCGTATTTGTTGATATTACTTAGGTTAAGCCAACTTATGTTCAGTCAAACCCGTATTTTAGAATAGCCTTAATAATAAACTGATAATGATAATCAATGTAACTTCTTGAAGATTTTTTAATTGGATTTCAGGTGACCGAGCATATCACTCATCATGCTATAGACCTCACTTCTATCTAAATTGTCATTTTTGTCGGTGCAGTACTTAGCTAACGGAGCATCAACAGTTTTTTGTCGTTGGTTTTCAGAGTACTTAGATATCTCTTAATTAATTTAATTAATATAGCACAGCACCTTTTTATTCAGCTATCAATTCAAGTACTGAATTCATCATGATAATTCATTAGTAAGTTGATAGGCAATTAATTTTAGTGTCTTCATCAATATGATTGCAAGATATGTTGTTGTTAATGATTATTGAGTTTAAAACCACATGTTTAGGCAAACCCATATTTCATAACAGTCTTAATGATAAATTGATGATGATAATCAAAAATAGAACTTCCTGAAGATAGCCACGACTTCTTCTCTTTGGATTTTGCCGTCATGTGAAGTGTCAGTAGTCCCCATGAATGTGTTCACTTCAGCCTCACTAACTGTTCTATTGGATTTTACATAACCAAGCATATCATTCAGCATGTTATAGACCTCACTTCTCTCCAGAGTTCCATTTTTGTTCGTGCCGTACTGAGCGAACGTAGCATCAACAGCTTCCTGGAGTTGTTTTTCAGAAAAGTCAGACATATCTTAACTAATAGAATAAATATAATATAATATTTGGTGATTCAGTTATCAATACAATTAGGGAGTTAATAAAAATCTATTAATTCTAGGATGAGGGAAGTTTAAATTGGTATTAGGGTTTTAGAAAACGCCATCAATTGGGAATGTTTTAAATTTATTGTTGACTATACCATTCTATTTAATGGTATTAAAAAAAATTTCAAGATCGGGTACCCACCTGTTGCAGTCATTCTCCTCGTTAAAAAAAAAAGGAATATTTGAAGCGTTATGAATAAGATAGAATAGGATAGTATAAATAAGATAAAATAAAATAAAATAAAATAAAAAGATATTGGCTACTCACGCAACTAGCAAAAACCAAGGAAGATGGATTGAGTAGCGATATTGTTGAACTTGAAGGCAAAAACTTAAAGCACGAGGCTGACCTCAAGGCAGACCAAGAGAAGTTCACATCTTTGAAGGAGAAGATGGAAACTAGGACCTGTTTGACGAAAGGATGGACTTGAAGGAGCAGCGGGTCCAAAAGGTGGAAGTGATTGCCCGATAGAGCCAGCCCAGACTGCCAAGCCGAGAGACGAAGGCTCAGCCTAAGCTGAAACCCTTGAACTA
>Ga0302188_10001541_pt1 | contig 17996 bp, 42 predicted proteins | sample II_Bog_E2_1_FD_198783 | JGI IMG/M metagenome (GOLD analysis project Ga0302188, IMG submission 198783) | Peat permafrost microbial communities from Stordalen Mire near Abisko, Sweden - II_Bog_E2_1 | ecosystem: Environmental > Terrestrial > Soil > Wetlands > Peat | place: Sweden: Abisko...
TGTCTAGATTCCCGACCTATTGCTATCCCGACCGTTCCGGCGATGTGTGGGCTTATCAGTTTTCGCCCTATGTGTGGGTAGTTATAACACGTGACGTTGCTCCTGTCTATTCTTATAATATAAAAGACTTCAAAAAGGATATCGAGCGAGTCAAGCTATCAGGAGTCAACTTCCCTGATTATGAGATTGTCATAAAATTGATTGACTCCAATATTCCCGCTTGACACTTATTCCAAACTAGGCTATAGTTTGAATAGGTTGAAACGCAAAGGGGAATTATTATGGAATTATTCGATCCTGCCCGCAAGCTTATCACGTCCGAGCAATTGGTGGCTTTTGTCAATGAGCGCGCCAACTATCCTGACCGCATGGATTATTTGCGCTATGGTGGTTTTGAGCGCGGTGCTGCCCATAGCGCCAAGAACGATTTTCATGTTCGCGCGAAGTATCTTCGTCGCGCTCGCCATTGCGCCATAGGCTCCAATACAAAAGAAGCAGGGCTGGCGACCTATAGCCATGACTTGCGCGAAATGTTAAACGATTATGTCAAGGTTAATGGTCGCATTTATTATAATGAGGCAATCATTGACGAGGCGGCTGAGATTCTATTCTTGGCTTATCAGAACACTTATGATAAGCTGTCCGACGCCGACAAGTTGCTGTTGACCTATAACCTGAATGGATAAATCCAATGGCTGACAAACAAACATATAGCAAGCTGAGTGCGGTAGCCAAGCAACCTTTCGAGAGACGGACGCGCAATTTCATTTATACCGATCTACGCGGCGGATACACCAATGGCAAGCGCATGGTCGAAGTCTTGGCGAAATGTATATTCGATCTGGAACAACTTGCCGCTGGCGAAGTCCCGATTCAATGCACTCATAAGAATATTCTTGAAATGGGCGCATATGATTTTCCGAAAATAACCGATTGACAATCAATTCAATCTATGTGATAATTCATATAGGTTGAACAAGAGGGAACGGCTATGACCGCTGATACGCTTTACAGTGTTGAAATCTTGGTTGGGGTTCATAAGGTTAACGCCAAAATGACCCGCGACGATATCGAAACCTTTTGTGTTGCGTTCTATAGCAAATATAGCGGGCTGTATGTTTATTATAAGCGTAAGCAAGTCGCCTATTCGAACACAAGCAGCAATCAAGAATTGATCTGGAAGGATTGATGATGGCATATAGTCAACCATACCAAACACGCACCGCCCGCAATAAGCGAAAGACGCTTAAAGAAAGATTGCCAGTGCGTGACGATGTTGAGCAAGTGACTTATCATCGCCCTCCGACTAAAGGGGAGATTGCCTTTGGGGAAGGCGCAACGCATTATCTTGATATCGCTATCGAGGAATGTTGCCACAAGGGAACGCGAGTCCTCAAGAAATGGCTGGTCAAGGACGGACTCCGTTACTATAGATAATAGATAGGAGTATGCGCTATGATATCAATCCCGATTGCTGGCGTATTCTTAAGAAGCGCCTCGCGCGTCCCTCATAAGAAAGACGGACTGCGACCGCGCCACCATTATCCGCATAAGACGGAAGCCTTGCGCTGGAAAGAATTCAATGAAATGCAGCGCCGATTCGGGCGCATCTTGGAGCTTCGCGTCAAGCTTGGAATTTATGATTATCGCAACTGGCGAAAGCATTAGGGAGTTAATGAGATGAAAGCTAAGTGTATTAACGCCTCTGGAAGTCAAGGGCGACTGACCAAAGGTAAAGTTTACGATGTTGAACGCAGCAAGGGCTTGCATCGTTATTATACGTTGACCGATGATACCGGGCATACGCTTTCAGTTCCATCATGGCGTTTCAAGGAAACGTCTAACATAGACAAATTGATTATGGCGGCAATTGATCGCATTGCCAGCGATCACACGCAATTTTATAAGGGTAATATTGGACATGCTACGTGTGTGGCAATCGAGTCCGAAATGCGCGCCCTGCTTGCGGCGGCTGGACTTAACGAGTCTGAGCCTATCAAGGAAGCTAAAGCGAAAACCTATGTACGCTTTGAATATGGTCAAGAGGACCACGGACCATTTGAATATATTCAAATGGTCCGTGGTTGCTTGCGGGTTGAGCCAGTGGGCGGCGACGGGACCGCTCCGCGCGAGCTTGCGCGGTATGATTTGCAACATGGTATGTGGCAAACGGACGATGGTCAAGTGTGGTCTGATTTTGTGGTCTATTCGGAATGAACAGGGAAACGTGCGCTTTGCGTCTGTTAGCAGATGCTAAGAAGCATCTAAGAAACGAACGCAAAGCGTTCGTTAGCAGTGGCATAAATATCACACTTCTTATTCTGCAATAAGTCGGGGAGTATATTAGGGAGATATAAAGATATGTTTATATCAATATGGGTTTAATAGCGGGCATAACCATATAAAGATATCTTTATATTCAAAATAAATTACAAAATAAAATCCTAATTTAAATCGGAATCTTTTCTGAGTCAAATTAAAAATGAAAAATAAATTGAAAAATATTTGATAATTTTATCGGTTGACTCTTTTGTTCTAATAAATTATAATTCAAATTAAATCAGAGCGGAATATCAGCAGCGGAGAAAGATCATGTTGAAAACCCATTATGACACTATGAATTTAAACTCATTTCTCATTGTGTGGTCGGTAAACATTATACTATCATTAGATTTGAATGTGCGTTATAATGAAAATCTATTAATGTTTTATTATGAACAGATTACTAAAGAGGGAATAATCTTATGCTGAGGGAGGATATCATGCTTAACAATAGTCTTAATATGAGCTTTCTAGGGTTTATAACCCTTGGGCGAGCGGCGATCCTGTTGAACGGCAATCCTCATATCGAGCTTTATATGGCAGTTGCGCTTTATTCATTGATTGACGAGGCAGGATTAATCATGTGCTAACCATCATTTCACCATAAGAGATTACATAGATTGACTCACTGAATCAATCTATATAGCCTTTCACCCTGCCCAAAATCATGGTCAATGTCAAGCCCAAATTTTAGGCACAAAAAAAGAACGGATTCCTCTCCACGTGGCTCCCCGTTCTTACCCGGACCTCATTATCAGAATACCATATCCCTGCGATAAGTCAAGCGGTTTTTTCATTTTTTTTGATATTTTTTTAAAAATAAGTTTCCTCAACACTTCCGGCTACCCGCTATCCCCGGACTTCATTTATAGAGTACCATAATTCCCTGATAAGTCAAGCGATAATTTTAAATAATTTCGCTTGCATCTTATCCCGGTTTATGCGATAGTACATTATCAAACAACGGGAGACAAATCATGGAACTGATGCGCTCTTATAAAATGGCGGATTATTCGAATTTCCGCTATTATATCGACGGGAAAGAAGTCACCAAGGAAAAATATGATGACGCCAGCGCGGCGATTACCCGCAATGGTTCCTATTCCTGCTCATATATCAAGGTTGTGGGCGATAGAGTCCGGCATTATTGCAGCGGGCGCAAATAATATACATTGATTCATGAGTCAATCGGTATAAACTTGTTGAGCGCGAATTTTAATTCGCTAAAGAGCGCCACAGGCGCTCGACTCATGATGGTTTCCATGCTAGATTTAATCATCGGCAGCAGGGAGGCGAAAATGCTCGGATCGTCCTAGGGAAAACAACCTTAAAAATCCATATATTCCGGGGGTTCCGGGGGATACCCACTTTTTGGGGACCGTGCGCCAAACTCACCCAAATGGGGGGTTTTTAAATGGATTCCCCCTGCTTCCCGCGCCAACCGGTCTGTTCGGCTATTGCCTACTGTCCGGGTCTCATTTACAGAATAACAGAATCGTGCTATATGTCAATGACTAATTTTATAAAAAGGAGGGGGCGACAATGAAACGCAAAAAACATCGTCGCCCCTATTGCATGAATATTACGAAAGGACGGGAGTCATCACTTCCCGGTGACATAGGACGCTTACTCCCTATTCACCCTCACAATCTATCATAAGCGGGTTATAAGTCAAGTGGTATTTTTGATAAAAATTATAACTTTTCCCCTTGACACTAATCACGGTCTATGGCATAGTTCATTATCAAATGTGGAGAGCGATCATGTACGTCATTGAATATCTCAAAGTCGGCGCTCATACAAGCCAGACTCTTTGGGAAATGACCGCCAAGGAATTGCGTGAGGCTAAAGCCAAGGAATTGCGCGAAAACGCTGGCATTGAAGGCGGCGCGACTCGCTCCTATGAGCGCGTTTCGGGCAAGGAAGCGCATGATTATGTTCGGCGCGACGGCGTTCATAATACCGGACTCTGGATCAATTCCGAGGGACGGATTCGCTACGCCAAAGAAAACGATTGACACTATGCCATAACTAGGTCATAGTTCGTTATCAATGGAGGCGAGGATGGAAAAGCGCAACTTGAATTCCGATGAAGTCCTTGCCAAGGCGGTGGAACAATTCCCCTTTCTCAAAGGGCGAATATGGGACCGCGCAAAGCACAATGGGCGCGACGTTATCGCGATCTTTTCCTATTGTGAGCCGTCCCGTAGCATGGCACAATCTGTGCATATGTTCGATAAAGACGGAAATTTTGTTGGTGAGGGCTGGCTTTAACGATTGACACTTATCGTTTTCTATGCGATATTAAGACATAAACCGGAGGACGGGACATGGCGAGCAAGAAAAACAAATGGCGTCGTATCGGTAAATCCGGCATTGAAGTCTGTCGCGAGACTGCTCGCTACTATGACAATTCGCCCCGTGGTGATAATCTTTGGTTCCGCACCGCCAAGGGAACAAGCGCATGTGGAACCGGAAGGCGCGTGGCGTGGGTTTACAAGCCCACTGGCGAGGTTGCGGTACTTGGGCTAGGTGTGTACCTGCCAATGGGCGCAAGCGGTCCTGTAGCGATGGCTCACGCTATCAGACACTATCTAAAAGACTAAGGGGGAAGCTATGGCTTGGATCATTGTTCTGGAATTTCCTAAAACCGCCGAAGAAACGGACTTGACGTGGAGCAATGAAGAAGGCTTCACGGGTAGTGACAATTATGACACATTCACCGATGAGGAAAAGGCGACACTGAGCCTTCCGATGGGCGGCGTTTGGGCGGAAGTCCCTTGGACGGCTGAAAAGAAGGCTTGACAGTTATCCTGAAATATGGGATAGTACGTTATCAGATCAAGCGGGAGACAGTCCAATGACCGATGCCATTTCCTTCAAAGGCGTTCCTGAGAGACTCCATTGCGCCGATAAGCCTGAACTTGGGGTTGCTAAGGTCCGAGGCTGGATTGAAGCTGCGGTCAAGGCGAGTCCTAGCCTAATTCGTCCTAATGCGCCCTGCCGCCTGTTGACTAAAAAGGCGCGTTTTCTTGGCTTTGAACAGTCGGCGTGGTCGGATGACAATTATACGGTTATTCCTTATGAAGGGGAACCGGACGCCGAGTCCGAGAAAACCCTTGACAAGTTCTTTTATAAGGGCATGAACGGCTATTCCCGAAGGGCTTGGATTGACCGCGATAATAAGCATATCGTGATTTACGAATATTGCGGTATTGGCGATTAATTCCTATTGACACTATCCCTGAAATATGGGATAGTGTCTTATCAATTGGAGGGCGCGGTTATGAAAATTGGTTTTTCGGTTTCCATGTGCGTTATGGACATTATCGAGGGCAAGGCGAAAATTGAGGATGTTACCTGCATCATTGCCGGAACAATGGCGGCGACTGAGCACGATTGGCTCGGCGTGGTGGAATCCTATTGCGTGACATATTGGCGCAAGCATGAGTTGTCGGCGCGCATCATTGCTATGGAGCTTTGGAATAGCAAGCGCATTGTGCAGCCGCGCGTTCTGGATCAGGACCCGCCAATGGGGCGCGTTGGTCCGAATAGATGGCTGGAAATTTAATAATATCGCTTGACACTGATATCGTTCTATGCGATATTAAGGCATCAAACGGGAGGCAAACATGGCGCGCTGGAATTATTCGGGTGATATCAATCTGGAATATGGCGGATTGTTCTGGCGCAAGGACGGGAACGCAACCGATTACGTGCTGGCGATTGAAGTCACGCCCTGCTCAAATGGCGGCGGTCCTGATAACAAGTTCGTGGTGGTGGATGGTTCTATCTATCTGCCGGAAAACAAGTATCAAGCCGCGCTGGATTGCTGCGGTTATAAGCTGGACGAGAATGGCAACATTGTCGATTGCCTTGGCGATGTCCATAAGAAAGGCTCCAAAGGATATTGGTTCCTGCTAGTTGACGCCTTTCGCGCCTATCATGGAGTCGAGGACGATTGCACTTGCATAGTGCAAATCGGCAAGGCTGAGGCTTGCGGCGGGCGCGGCTATAACCCGGAAGTCACCGATCAATTGCGCGCCAATGCCAAGCTGAAAAATTGGGTTCGTCGCGAATTCATGGCGGGATAATCTCTTGACACTATCCCTGAAATATGGGATAGTGTCTTATCAATTGGAGGGTAGGTTATGACTGATACGGCGATTGTTAAATGTCGGTCGCGTAAAACGAGCAATCGTTTGGGTTTTCAGGGCGTTATCATTGTCCGCGTATCAGGACAAACTTGGCGCTATTATACACCAATAACCCGACTGACTCGCGAGGATGCGATCATTGATGCGAAGAATTTCGCTGAAAATGATTTAACAGGTCCGCGTGAATACAAATAATATACAATGATTCAGTGAGTCAAGGGGAATAACTTGTTGACTCACTCCATTTTATGTGTTAGATTTGAACAATGGAAAGGGAGGCGAAAATGTTCGATTCCTCATAATGGTTTATAAGCGAACTCACCATGTAATAAAGATGCTGCTTTTTGATATGCTTTAATAGCATCTTCTTTGTTAACAAAAAGTCCAAGGTATGTCTGTTTTTGATTTACCTTTATGTTTGCTTCCCATTTATTAGTCTTTTTGTTAAACTTTACCCCTTTATGTCCCGAAGTATTATCTTTTCTATTAGGTTTATTCATACTATTTTGTGAGTTAGTAGCCTCACGTAAATTAATAATTCTATTATCATTCCTGATGCCGTTTATATGATCTAATTGTTTTTCTGGTAATTTACCATAAACATATAACCATGCCAGACGGTGCGCTCGATAGCAATGCTCATCTATTCTGATTATTATATAATTATATGGATTTAAATTTTCAGGATTGTAGGTATGTGGCTCGCCTTTTCTGGATTTAAACCGTTTAAATATCCCTGTTTCTGGATTATATTCTAATATTTCTTTAAGTCGCTCTTGTGTTAAGGGTTTCATTGTGTTATAGTATATAAGGTCGGAGGTCGTATAAATCAATCGGAAACGCCTAGAGAAAACAACCTTAAAAAACCATATAAATCAAGGGTTACGTGGGATACCCACTTTTTGGGGAAAGTGAGGCAAACACGTCTAAATCATATTTTTTTAAATGGATTCCCCCTGCTTCCCGCGCCAACCGATCTATTCCGCTATTGCGTACTGTTCGGGTCTCATTGTTAGAATACCATAATTCATGGATGAGTCAAGCGATAATTTTAAAAATAAACGATTGACTCTTATCCGGGTTTATGCGATATTCAATCATCAGCCGATGGAGATTCCTATGCCTGTCACCGAAAAGCTCTATGTTATGATTGCCGATAAGTTCCGGGCGTATCTGAATTGCGTTGAAGGCGACGTTCACACCAAATGGGAAGCGCGCCACATGGAAGCCATTGAACGGCTTTGCAAGGAATTCATGCCGCAAGGTTCCGGCTTTGACAACGGAACCGAATTGGACTTCGACAAGTCCACCAAAGACAAGATTGTTTTCAATACGTCCTATCACCACATGGGCGAACATGGTGGATATATCAAATGGACAGAACACGCCGTCATTATCACGCCCGACTTTGGCGGCGGCTTCAATATCAAAGTGACAGGGCGCGATTACAACGACACGAAAGGCTTTTTCGCGGAAGAATTCGCCAATGCGTTGAATAAGCGCATTAATCAATCCTATGATATCGAGACGGAAGAATATACTTTCGTTGAAATTAGGGGTTAATCATGAGCCACAAAATCGAAGTCTCAACGGATATCATCAATACTGCGACCCTTCGCTTTTGGGTGGATAAGGATGAATGGGACGCGGCAACTGAGACGGCAAGGCGCGCGATGGTTTATGATGCCTTCAAAGCCGCGCCTTTCGTCCTGCGCGACGATTATAAGGCGGAAGGCGCTCCGGTCATTGTGCATGAACAGGAAGGCGCGACTCTTCCCCATGCGTTTGAAATTCTCGTTTATGATCCAAAAGCCTAAAATTAGGGCTTGACACTATCCCTGAAATATGGGATAGTTAGTTATTGAAACGGAGGAATAAAACATGGCTATGGTCGTTGTAACCAAAGGCGGGCGCGAATATGAGCGCCATATTGGCGGCAAGCTTGACGGGGATTTTCCGGGGATTGATTTTGTTCAAGCCGATGGTCATGAACTTGAGCGCGCCATTGAAATCACTGGCTTGCCAATGCCTCCGATGGGCGTTCGCACCATGAAATTCCCGCAACCGTGGGCGCAATTGATTATCATGAACTGGCGATAATATCCCTTGACACTATCCCATATTTCAGGGATAGTGTCATATCAGTTGGGAGGTAATCATGTCAATGTTTTCGCTAGTCGGATATAGAGACAAAATTCAGCCTATCGCCCTGAAAATGGGGCTTTTGGGCGTTCCTCTTGAGCCACATATTCTTTGGAGCGGCGACGATTGGAACGAGGGAAAAGTCAAGTTCGTTCGGGAGTTTATGCCGGATCGTCGGCGCTCCAAAGGGCGTTCTGTCGTCCTTAGCGCGCCCCATACACGCGCCTATGATGGCGGCAAGGAAAACGATCAATCCAAGGCGATTGAATATGCCGAATGGCTTGCCAAGCGCGACAAGATCAAGCTTCCCAAAAAATGCGACGCGCCAGTGGTGGAATTCGAACAAGTCTCATTGGAGGCGTACAAGACGGATATGATACGGGCGAAGTGTGTTCACTTTGGGAAAGTGGTTATCCATATTCCCCATGTCCATTATGATCCAACAAAAACGCCGCGCGCCTATTGACACTTATCACAATCTATGGCATATTAAGACCATAGACACAAGGAGACAAGAACATGGTCGAATTCACCCGTCAGGATCGCGGCGCTTCCAAGAATTTCCGCAAGGAATGGGAAGAAAAGAGCCGGATCACGTTTCCCGACTCGAATCGGGTTATCAATATCACCACGTCCAAAAACTCGCGCGGCGCGTTGACTACTTCGGCGTCAGTCTGTCATATTAACGGCGACTTCGAATCCCATATGCTCTATCAGGATTTTTCCGAAACGGTCAAGCTTTCGCAGCCGGGTCGCGTGACGGAAAAGGTTGTGACGGAGCAACACGCGGGCGTCATGGCGAAAGTCAATGAAATCATTGACAAGGTGGCGGCGTACTATCTCAAGTCGCAAGAGGATTGAAATTAACGCTTGACACTATCCCCGAAATATGGGATGGTGTCATATCGAAACGGGAGCCAAACGGGAGCCAAACATGCGCCATGTGCTTTTGACTTGCACCAATCATCCGAATCTTCGCTGGATGTGCAAGGAAGTCGCCGTTAATAATGTCGGCGCTTATAATGGGTCGCGCAATATCTTTTTCAACGGACCAAAAGAGGGAGCATATGAGTCGGAATGTTCCTGCTCGGCAAGCCTCTTGCGCTTCGCCCCGGAGGAACTGGAATTGCAGAAAACGCAACCGCTGGAACGGTATGGTTAAGGATAAGGGGTTTCCCCCTTATTTTTTATAAATTTATTTTTTTAAATGGATTCCCCCTGCTTCCCGCGCCAACCGGCTTCTGGACAATCTGTCCTCTCCGGGTCTCATTTATTACAATATCAGAAATGGGGTATAAGTCAACTGGTATTTTATAAAATTATCAAAAATTATATCGCATAGTTCGGCAGATAGTGGTTGACGGATGAGCGAAATATGCTATTCTCTAATAGTCAACAGCGACCAAGCAGTGTTCAACGGACACGGAGAAAGTGGTATGAAGTAACACTTAAAGGCTCCTCGGACGCGCCTCAACCGATGTTTGTAATCTTGTAGATTGGTAATTTGGCGAGCGACCGATAAACGGCGCATAATTTTAATCGACAGGCGGCACGGCGATGCCAGCCTACAACAGAGGGAGAATCCCCATGCGCGCTCGCGACCGACCGTAAAGAGAGCATTACCCTTATAGAGAAGGGTCTTTGTATTAGAGAGTGTGAAACTTAGAACAGTAGTGAAGTGAAATGAGGCTTTCCTAGTTGTGCCTAGAACAACTAGGGCTTATTCAGTTTCCCCTGTGCCGTGTGCGGGCAACCTTGCGTCCCTCGTTTATTCGAGGGACGCAAGGTTGCCCGACTTTCCAAAACGCCTTATGAAACGTAGAGGAAAGACAATCTTGTAGGGAACAACACCTTGGCGGCGGCTTGAGTCCTATGGATTCGCCGCCGTCTTTTTATATAAATCCCCTCGATTTGTAAACAATTCCCCTTGACTATCTCGCCACTTATGGCATAATTCAATCATGGTCAACCGGAAGGAACTAAACAATGTCGCAGAACGGACTTGAAATTGAATTGATGGCGAACAAGGATTTTTCCAAGCCCCGCCGCATCCCGGCGCTGATAGATCAAGGCAATGGCGAGGCGTTGCCCATTGGTGAGTTTGTGTTCGATCCTTCGCCGCGCCGTTGGCGGGTTAAGGCGGAACTTATTGCCGACTATGTATCGGCGCATCATGGCTCGAAAATCTCGGACGCCGAATTGCCCGAAGCGGCGGAAGTGGTGCTTAACGACTTGGGCTTCGCGGTCCCTGTGACGGCAAAGGCGAAACCGGAGGCAAATGATACCGATGATGGCGATAAACCCGCCACGGCGCTTGCTGAGGGCGAGAAAGGTAAACGTGGGCGTAAGAGCAAATTCCCCTATAAGACATGCGCGGTAGGCGAGTCTTTTCTTGTTCCTGCGGAAGCGGTGACACTGACTCACTCCATGGTTGGCGATAATAAATTCGCCCTGTCCATTGAAGGCGGAAAGTTTCGGTTCGAAAGAATCGCGTAAGGAAGGGGGCGAAAGCCCCCTTTTCTTTTTCCTAAAGAGTGAAACGAAAAGAGAATTGCCGCGCCGATCAGGCGCTTGCCGCGATCTTTTCGTTTCACTATTAGATATTATATGAACGAAGTGAATATAATATCTAATAGTGATTGAATTGATAAATTAAAATTATTAATAACTTTTATAAAGGGAATCCGTACTGAATCTAATAATAGGTACGGATTTTGATAAGTCAAGCCCTACTTTCGTCTAATACGATTTATAAACAAATGCGCTTGACACTTAAATCATAATATCCTATAGTCAACTATCAGAGAAAAGGAGTTTAAAGGGTGTTTACGAAACCGGGATTTTGGAATGATATCGAGAATATACCGGAGCCGGTAAAGGTTCAAGTTGTTCTCGCTGGATTGCCTAGCCTTGATAAAGTGAACACGATTCGCTTTATCCCTGCGTCTCGCAAAATCCCTGCGGTGGCGTTCCTTCGCAATCATGAAACCGGCGAACGTCCGGTTCAATATAAGACGGATGAAGGCTCTTTCTTTATCGAATATTAAAAATAATGATTGACACTATCCCTGAAATATGGGATAGTGGTTTATCAAATGAGGGACAACATGACATTCTGTCAGTGAGATACGCAAATGCGCGCCGATGCCGGTCAATCTTTGGGCGATATCCTGTCCGCTGCGCTGGCGAAGCGTAGTGCGATGGACATGACCGGCAAAGCCGATGTTTCGAAATATCTATTAGAGGAAGCGGCAAAGTTCGCCGCCGCCAATAGCAATAAAATCCTCGCCATTAAGCTTGTCCGCGAATATAGCGGTATGGGCTTGAAAGAAGCCAAGGATTTTGTTGACAATGGCTTCAAGTTTATTTTGAGCAATGGGCAACGTGTTCATTGTCATGCCGATGATGAATATTATTATATCACAAACAGCATGGAAGTCGGCGGCGCGCGGTGCTATGTCTGTGTGCCGGAAAATGACACGTTGGCGCGTGGTCACGATTGGACCCCCGTTGATATCTTGAAGCGCGCAACCGCCAAGCCGCAAATATTCAGCGGGGACGAAATTCGCGCCTGTCACGTTAGCGATTAGTTGTTGACAACACGGTGTTTCTATCCTATAAATAGGGGATAGGAACAACGAACTAAAGAATTTGCTTGACATTCATGTAGTGATATAGTATATGTCAAGTGTAATGCGGGTATGGTGAAATTGGTAGACGCAAGGGAAGATCAAGTAGTTTGTCCCCCTTGGGCAGTAATGTTCAAGTAAACTGTGGGTGAATTCAGGAGAGTCTAAGGGATTAACGTCCTATGGCAATCGTGAGCCAAGCCGTTGATATATCAGCGGAAGGTGCAGAGACTACCGGAGAGGTTTAATCCTCTTAATAACCGGCTAGAGCGCCCACTATCCAAACAGGTTATGCTGTGGATAAAGAGATAGTCCGGGCTTTTAGGAAACTAAGAGACATGACCGCTTAAAATCCCTCGACTTCGGTCGTGCCAGTTCAAGTCTGGCTACCCGCACGGAGGAACGGAGCCTAAAGCTTACGTTCCTCCACCAGTTTTTAAAAGGGGGAAGCTAATTAGCTTCCCCCTTTTTCTTTGAATTTTAGTCCATGTGTTGCCATTATATTATAAACTCTTTTAAAGTTTCCCGATCCTGTGCTCAATCCTAATTTGTATAATACTTCATTGATAGTATAATTATCAATGATTACTTCTATTAATTTTTCATCAGGTATGGGAATAATGTTCTTATTCCGGTTCCTGCCTTGGAATGTATCAGTTTGACTATGGCAATTGTGACATAAAAAGCGTAAGTTCTCTAATCTATTATCATTTCCTATCCCATTGATATGATCTAATTCTAATGATAACGGTCTACCGTGCCATTCATTAGTTAATCCGCACCACTGGCATTTGTATTCTAATAAATTATATTTTATAATATATCTTTTAATATGAATTCCTCGGTATTGACTATTTTCAGTAAAAAGCTTATCAGTATCTTTTGTTATCGACAATCGTTTATCTGAAACTATATCACGCCCCCGTCTCCATGCCATTCGGTCTTTTGCACCATGATCCATGTTTTGATAAAGTTCAGCGCCAGATTCACGCTTCCCTGTACTATAAGCTTGCTTTAACCCTTTCTTATTTTTCGTCTTTACTGCCTCACATTGCGTTGAATATTGCGAGCAACAAGGCTTTCCATTCTTTAATATATGTTTGGCGATTTTCCCGCAGCCATAGCTACATAACACTTGCGTTTCTATTTCGTTTGTCATATAACTATTTATGGGAGACGAAACGCACCTAACGTAGTTTGTCTCCCCTTTTTTATTAAATTTAACTTGACATTATTCCTGAAATATGGGATAGTCGGTTATCAAATGGAGGGCAGGATATGAAAGTTTATATCGCCACTATTCAGGTTGCGCTTGCTGTCGATAGCAAGACGGAAGCTTGCGACGGGCTTGCGGAAATCCTACGCGATAACCTTCGCCTTTATGCGCCACAATCATGTCTCATTGATTGGTCCTATGTTGAGACGGCAGGGCGACATGGGGTGGAAGATGAATGGAAGGAAGGAACCACGGTGGATAATCATGATCCTCATGAGGATCATTTTCCGATGGTTTCCGATCCTCGCCGCGAAAATACCATTTGACACTAATCCCAAACTATGAGATAGTGTCTTTACAGTCAACTACACAGAAGGAAATCAAAACATGACCGACGCCGTTGTTGCCAAGACCGCCCGCAAGCCCCGCGCCGCCAAGGCGATTGTGGAAGGCGAAGTCGCCAAGGTGACGAAACCCCGCGCCAGCCGCGCCAAGAAGGCGATTGTCGCCGCCCCGCTTCGCAAGGCGTTGATCGCCCCGCATATTGCCGCCGCTGCTATGCTCGGCGTGTCCGCGACCGCCATCCGTTACGGGGCGCCCCGCCGCTAAAAATAATCATTGACACTATCCCTGAAATATGGGATAGTGTCATTGTCAATTGGGAGTGTGTTGGAATGGCTCGGAAGGTTACTTTTCATATCAGCAAACAGGCAAACTTGGTGACTGCTGATATCATACCGCTTGCCGATTGTTTCATCATTTACCCCGAAAAATTGGGCGGCGCGGAACATTGTGTGTCCGTTTTCCGGGATATGTTTGAGGCGAATGACAAATCGCCCTTACACGTTATTACTTGCCGGGATGAACTTATCAACTTTGCGGGGCATTTAATATACGAGGGAATACTTGACTATACTCAAGTCAAGGTCAAGATACACGATGAGCCGGGAGCCAAGCCCCGCGTCTTTGAATTCGACGCTCAAGGCTCGCTGCTTCGGTGGGAATATGGGTTTTTCAACGCGAATTATTGATTGACATTAATTCGCTTCTATGAGATATTAAATAACGGTTAGGAGATTAGTATGTCACTTAGCCAAAAACTCATGGAGGCGGATATGCCAAGACTGAGCAATCAAGAATTAGGTAAGAAAATTCGTTATGAATATCAGCAATCGTTGCTTTATGATAAGCTGATGCGTCTTAACCGCGAAGAAAACCGCGAGACTGATCGCGCGTTTGAAGATTTGGTGGATCAAGAGCTTGATGCCGCTCGCGTCAATGCCGACGATACCGTGTTCGTTGAGCGCGTGTCGGAAGATTGGGCGGCTATGTTTAAAGGCACATTAATGGATGCCTTAGCATTTTGCAAGGATCAAAGAGTCATTGATTGGTTTGCGAAACACGGTATTAGGGGTTGACACTTATCCTAATCTATGGCATATTAAGACCATAGAGACGGAGACAGACAATGTTCGCCACCTTGAAAACCAAAGCCGCGAAAATCGAATATGTCCGCGAAATGCTCAAGACCAATGAAGCATGGATGTTCCGGGGGCTGGTCGCCATCTATCAAAAGCAAACTTTCGATGAACAGAAGTCGAAGGTGACGGCGCATAGCAACGGCGTGGGGTTCACTGGCTCGGATGCGGCGTGGTTGTCGGCTATGGCGGAAGCCTACCTTGCCAAACGCTTCTTTTCTGATAAGATGCGCGCGGGCGTAAAGAAAGCAATGCCGAAGTATGCCCGTCAACTTGTTAATATCGCTGAGGAAAAGGCGATTATGGAAACGAAAAGGGCGGCATGATATGGAGAAGTTCGAACAATTAAATTCGAATTCTTATGATTATCGTAGGACTTCTACTAATTAGTGCTGGGATAGTTATAGATAATCTATATATTTTCTCTGCAATTATAGGATTTATTGGTGGACCTGGAATGGATTGATAATATGACGGATTGGGAACTAGATGCTGACGAACTACACCTAATACGTCAGGAAAAAGCTAGGTACGTATCACCTACTGAATGGCGTAGTCGAGGTACTAAAGATGCGATAGATAATGTTAAACCTAGATCAGGTAATAGAGACTACTTGATAGGTTATGGTCTAGGATGCAGATTGAATAGTGGTAGGTATAAAGAATGAAGATAAGTGTTAATGGTGAACCGTTTGATACTGATGAACTTGACTTAACTAATATTAATAATACTAGAAATTGGCATACTAGAGAAGGTCAGTTCATAGAGGCTCTCAAAACTGACCTTCATTTACTAGGTAAAGTATATAATAAATGTTTCTCAAGCTCAGAAACCCGCGCAACCTACCGACGCGGTTATATCGGGGGAGAGGGAAGGTTTACACCTTCCCTCTTTTATTTTTATATTATTAAAAAAATAATGGATTCCCCCTGCTTCCCGCGCCAACCGGTGTCGAGGCAGATCGCCATCTCCGGGTCTCATGATTAGAATACCATAATTCATGGATAAGTCAATAACAATTTTATAATTTACCACGAAATAATGCCCTATAATACATAGCGATATGGAGAAAGGCACGGTTGCCATGCTTGGATAAACTTTTGTAATAGCTCCATTGTTTGACTTCATGACATGCCATTTTATGATTCCTTATGATAATTTATCATACCATAGATTGAGAATAATGCAAGTGTTATTTTTACAATTTTGTTGTTGCTAGGCGTATAAAACGCCTTATAAGAGTCTTTAGCTCTTGACATTTATAATCAAATATGGGATAGTACATTATCAAATGGGAGACGGATCATGGATCGCTTTGAATATAATGAAGCCATTGAAGACGCGATGCAGTATCATCGCTCCACCATGCCCGCCAATGTCAAAGAGGCTATCAGCAAGGCTAAAGCTGATTTGTACGCTGGTCCGACCTATTACGACAAGGACGGGAACGAGGCGTCTTGCTTCGATGAGGGCGCAATCCCTTTCGACTTCAAAGCCGCCTGTTCCCTCATTTCGGAATATACCGATAATATTTCCGACTTGAAGGAAATCGACTATTATACCGACGAGGACGGGGAAGAACACGAACAGGAAGAAAGCATTGAGGATTCGGCGCAAGCTATTGTCCGCAAGCTTTTGGGCAAAGAATTAGCGCAGCATTGCTAATTCGTTATTGACCGCGAATTTATTCGCAGAAAAGGGGCGAAAGCCCCCTTGACTCTTTCCCTGAAATATGGGATAGTGGGTTATTGGATGGAGACGGTGTTATGATCCTCTTTAACGTCACTTACGAAAAGGTCAATGAGGAATCCGCCGCCGAGGGCGATGCTTTCGACCGTGGTTTCATTGTCCATGACGTGCGCTTGCGCGATGCGGTGTACTATGTTTGCGGCTCGACGGAACCGCAAAATCTGTCATATTGCGAGGCGAACGACTCGCGCCACGAAAGCGCCCGCTGGTTCGACTTCGCCAAGGTCAATGAGGGAACCCGCGAGGAAATTGAGCAGGGGATTGAGGAAAGCCGCGCAATCCATGTTCCCGATAAAGTCACTGGCGCAAGCCGCAAACGTTTGGCAAAACTGTTTCAAGCCTACGGAGCAAACAAATGAACAAGCTTCCCGAAATGTGCTATACACTCCATCCCGTTGATAAACAGGTCATTGCGATATACCGTGATGAATCGGGCTATCGTGGTACTGCCGAAATGACGGTGGATAACGCCAAACACCTTATCCCGCTACATCGCCTTTTATGTTTTTACCGCCTGTTCGTTTGAGCCATTTGAATAAGCCTGTTTTTGGATCATATTCTAATAATTCTTTAAGCCTCGCTTGAGTCAATAATTCCATTTAGTACAAAATTCCTATTGTGTAATTTCAAATATATGGTATTATATAGACACGGTTGGAAAACAGTCCATAAGGAATTTGTCATGGCGCGCTCAATTATCAAGACAGTTTATCCTTTCAATGAATTGTCTGATTCCTCAAAAGAAAAAGCTCGTGAGTGGTTTCGCTTGTTCAACACGTTTGAACCTGAATTTGACGACTTTGTGCAAGTCGCGGCTATCCTCGGAATTACGTTTAAGGAAGCCAAAAGAGGCGGGGTGGATATCTTTTATTCTGGATTTAGTTCACAAGGCGATGGGGCGTGTTATAATGGGAACTATTCCTCGCCTACCACGAATCCCCCGCTTCTTATCCGTGAATATGCGCCGCAAGACGCCGAATTGCACCGCATTGCGGACGAGTTGGAAAAGATTCAGGCGGCGCACGACTATGATATCGTTGCCAAAACTTGGCACGAGGGGCATTATTACCATGAATATTGTATGGACACTGACGTTCATATGTTCGACGGCGACGACTCGCCCGTAGCAGGGACGGCTGACGCTGTGGTAAAGCTCTTGCGCGCCTTCGCCAAGTGGATTTATAAACAGTTAAATGATATGTATGACTATGAACAGTCCAACGAATACGTGGACGAGGCTATCATCCTCAATGAATATGAATTCTATGAGGACGGAACGCATTTCAAAGGCTAATACCGCTT
>Ga0302188_10001548_pt1 | contig 17949 bp, 15 predicted proteins | sample II_Bog_E2_1_FD_198783 | JGI IMG/M metagenome (GOLD analysis project Ga0302188, IMG submission 198783) | Peat permafrost microbial communities from Stordalen Mire near Abisko, Sweden - II_Bog_E2_1 | ecosystem: Environmental > Terrestrial > Soil > Wetlands > Peat | place: Sweden: Abisko...
ATACCGGCTACCCCCGAGTGTCTGCCCTGTGCCTTGGAGTGCCTCCACTGTACGGGACCCACTAATCTTTAGTGCTCATTATGCATGCCCGGCTTCTTCCGAGCCAATGGAACAACCAACTGTCTCAACGACTGTCCCGCTGGTCAGTTCAAAGAGCTGGCGACTGGCACCTGTTCGAACTGTGACTCTTCCTGCGGCAGCTGCGACTCGATGTCAACGAAGTGCACAGAGTGCTTCTTTGTCAATGGGGGAGGGACAACGATGTACTTGCTCGGAACAGAGTGTCTTTCGTGGTGTCCGCCAGGGTACGCCTGGAATAACGTCACCCACACCTGCGACGTGTGTGCGCTCTATACTTTCAGCTATGTTGGTAAATGCGTAAAATACTGTCCTACTCTCTACCAATCGGACGAAGCCAACCGTTCGTGCACTCATCTGTCACAAAGTGATTTCACCTTCAACCTGACCATCGCCAGCATTGACATCGTCCCCCATGGAAAACTCATCAAATTTACAATATTGGTTGAAGATGGGCTGAATAATAATAGCCTTATTTTTATTTTAAAGCAAAGCTACTTTCTTGTGCAAATTCTGTGTTTTAACTCTAACAATATTGCCTTTACTGGAATTCGTACTCTTCAGTAAATAAATCTTGCCATTCGAAATGTTTAATACTCTAACAATTATATTTCATACTACACGAATATCCCTGATTTAGATTATCAAAAATCCTTTCAAATTGTTTTTATGCGAACTATTACAAGCTCTCAAGGAATAGATTATGCTAATATAACAGCAGTAATGCCTGTGAGCTAGAATCCTAAGCTCATCAAACAGTACTTTACTTATTGTATTCGCAATTACTACAGCGTAATTGCGATTCCTCTCATTATGCTGATTTTGCTGTTAATTCTTTTACAGCTGAAAGGAGTCTACTAACTATTGATGTAATTTCTCAGAGTTGTGCAGATATTGGGACTGTTGGCTTATTCATCTTTTCCTGTGAAAGAATATATCTTTAGTTTTTTGATAGGATGCTCTTACTCCAATCTTGATTTTATTCCCAATCTCTACGCTCTCTTTGCTCAACCTGAACCAAAGAATGTATTTGCCAGTTATTTTCTCATGAGTGACGATATGGATTTTATTCGACTCAACGGCTCTATAATATCTTTTATTGTAATTTGGGCCATAATATACTTAGTCTGCAAATATTTCTTTTCTTTTCGAGATTCTCGCCTTGATTTTATGATAAGGTTCGGGTGTGATCTCTTGTAGGTTAAAATTCTACATTCTTTCTGGAGTTCTTTTCTTTTTGTAATTATAAACTATAAAGCAACTGATTTTGCCATTTATCTTACATTTGGCTGTGCTTTATTGTTTTTTATTGCAGTGATAGCAAGGCGAGTAAAGATATGGAAAGAGACCAATGAAATAAGCCCATTCTTTTTATGGAGGCTACTCTCAACGCTGCTGATTTGCTTTGTTTCTCTAGGCAATTAAATCATATCAACTCTCATCTTTTTAGTATCTATAGTAATTGTGCTTTGGTAATTTTATCTTCTTCACTCTCATAAATTATTAACAAGTATCCTCTATCTTGATAGCTCCAACTATATGGACGAACATACTTTTAAAGTTATTACCACTTATGAGAAGGATGTAAAATATTCTTTTGCAGTCACAATCAGGAACATCATCTTCACCATATTTCCTCTCATTACTGCTATTTTAGCTGCAATTACGATACTACTGAAACAAGTTTAAATAACTGTAGTTATAATCGATGCTTCTATTTTCTACACTCTATTTTTGTTCATCATAGTCATAACCATTTTAGTCTACCATTTCTTGTAATAACGTCGTAAATATCTGGTTCAAAGCAAATTATAATATTTACAAAGAAAATTTGCAAAGATATAATCCAAGAAAATATAATCTCACTCAGAAAGAAAGAGACCACGTCTAGATAATTCTAAAATAAATGATACTGAAATTTTTTTCTCGACCATTAACAGATCAATGATCAAAAGTTTTGACTGAGCATTTCTTCCTCATGATATTATCATTCAATTCATAATGTACTAGATTTATTATCAAATAAAACATTTTATACAAATTATTGAATTTTATGAGGATGAATTTTCATAGCTAAGAATTATAATAATATATTAATGAGTTAGACTCCTCAAAACCGCAGCGATAAGAAGCAATTCAGTGCTGAGAGTAAAATAACATTAATTTAGACTGCATTCTACATCGCACTGCCAATTGTTATGGAGTTCCACTTAACTTTACTGATAAATGCGAATGTTGTCAACGATATAGCAACAAGCAGTCGCTCTCTTGCAATTTCTCAATTAATTAGCTTTCTTATTGCGGGCCTCAAATGGCTTCCTACATGGTAACTCTATAAATTTTATCTCTGTTTCTTTTTTTATTATTACTAACTTATGGCCTTCCCCTATCTATTGTGAATTATCTTGGGAATAGCTGCAATAGTTTAAATTGTTCTAAAAGTATATTTCTGACATTATCAGTCTTCAATTCCTCTGATAATTTAAAAAACTTGGTTTTGAACAGCTATTTACTGATTGCATGTTATAGTATATTTATCCTGTTTTCTCTGTGTATTCGATTCAAATTAAGAGGCATCAAAAGAAAGGCGAATGAGACAAAGTACTTTCCAACAGATTTTGGAGTATTCTGTAAATTACCGACCAATCATATAAATGAAAATGAAATAGCTGGAGATATATAGAATTGGTGGAAAAAGGAACTTAAAAGCAATAAATAAGTAATGATCCGTAAATTCCCTTAGCTATATTAAAGATAAAAATATTCTGATGATCGAGCATCCTAATTACAGTAAGATTCATCCACTATTAAAACTAACCCTGAAATTAGAAACTCTCGCATTATCTAAAAGATCTTATTTTCATATAATTATCCTGATTTCTGTTCAATGAAAAAAGAAATATAGGCTTTGGTTGAGGAATTTATATCTCAGTCAGCTATAAAAGATCAGCAAGATGTTCAAAGATTACTCAAGATGTACGAGAGAAAGAAAAAGATATTGCAGGAAATAGAAATCAATGCATGCTGTTTAGTAATTTTTAAATTATAATAATACGCTAAATATTTTCATAGCAAAACAAGTCCAAACTTCATTTAACAAATCATATGTTTTGAGAATTACAGAAATTTGTAAATTCAAAGCATTCCTATTTAAACTATAATGGGAATTTTTCCTACTGAAATTTATTGGAATAATCATCATTTAACCACATTTTAAATGTTTACAAATCAAATTATAGGATGGATAGCATACTTTCTTTTGTTAATTATTGGTAGTGGATTGATTTTTCTGTCATCTTACCTTCTCAAAAATACCATTTCTTCTGATACTGTGACTGCTTACTATTTTTTAATTGTGGCAACTTTCATTAATATTTTTATTGTCTTGAGCAACAAAATCATCCTTTTGATCCATCGAGGATAAAATTATCATTTTTATGCTGAACAAAAGTACATTTTTATTATCAAAACAGTATTTTTCCAATTCATTCTTTTTGTTGTCGCTCCTCTTTTGAGTTACAAATTAACAAATTTAGAATTATTAGCAGCAAATAGTAATTTTCTTTAAATTTCAGTGACTTCAATATTGATATTTATGTGCTTTACTCATATCAGTAAATATCTCTCCTCTTAATCAATATCTGTATTCTATTTTTGGATTAAAATGCCAGATGTAGAAAATTGTTCTCAAAATTAAGCAAATTAAAGGATAACGAAACCCAATTTGCAAATCTAATAGCAATATTCTTCTGTAATATTAATTGTCTCCGCTTCATTTTTTTTAGCTCCCTTCAGTCCATATCTATTACTTTATTCCTTCATGTGGATGTTATTTCAATTTATCCTTGAAAGAATAAATATCGCCTATTTTAATCGATAAGATACATTTCATGGAACCCTTCTCAACGACTATATGATTTCATTGTTGTAAAAATCTCCACTTTTATTAGTATTAGGAAACGTGACAGCTGTTTTTCTTTCTAATGATAATGAGGACTCGTCATTATTCCAAACAACTCTTATAATTAACTCAATTTTATTCGTGTTTTTAAGTTTAAGCTTTATCCTTCCATATGAATCAATAAATGAGTGGATTTTTTCTTAATGCCAAAAAGAAGAAGAATAGAATCAAATTAAATTAAACTATCGATAAATAAAATCTAATTTTCTCATATTATATGAACAATTTAATGAAGCTTATGCTTATGGAATGAAAGGAAAGTCTTAACCACTTAGTACAAGGGCCAAAATATATGAAGAAATGAACACTATGTCCAAAACATTAACACTATCTCTCAAAGAAAGGCTTATGAACAACCAAAGTCCAATATATAATAATCTGGCCCGCATTATCTAACCTTAATCTGTATAAATTAATAATTTGTATTTTGAATATGAGAAGAAGGTACATATGAATAAACCTAAATCTAAAGTATAAATTCCACCCTTATTTTAAAAATAGCCTGAGATTCCCCAACAATGTAAATAGTAGGATATTTAGAGATGATTGACTTTTATAACGTCTTTTCAGGAAGTGATTCTGAAGCTAAAAGAATTCTCAAGTAGAACATAAAAAATAAATTAGCTAAAGATTTTATCAATGAAAGACCATTAAAATGATAATTTTTCTTTAAAGATTTTTTGTTCTTTTTTATGTGTTCTTGTTTTTTATTTCAAACAATTATAAATTATATAAATATGAAATATCCCTATAAAATTCTCTTGAGTTTATAATGATTTGATTATGTATCAAACTTTAAAATAAGTTTATATAATTCAATAGTTATTTTTAGAATACAAATTATTAAAGATAAAATTAATTATTCAGGATCTTAATGGTTTCTTTTCTTTCCTCATTAATTGTAATTTCATTTCCAATAATTATGCTTCTCGTTACTAATCTCTTTTTAATAAATCATTAATTTTACGAGTGTTTTGCTCAGAGTTCTAACTATAAAATCGAATACATGCTTGATTGCTTCATTTTTTTATAGAATCTAACTCATGCATTACCAAACCAAAAGACAATTTTGTTACATAAGTTTGGTTTTCTCACGTAATATTGTTAACTCTGATTGCTATTTGTGTTATAGTTGAGATGTCCTAGACTTTGATTTGCTTTTATTTTTATTAATTTTATGCTTTGAAAATGACATTGTTGAATTTGACTGGGAGCAGCTCTTAGATTGTATTTATTGAATTTAAAAATTTCTATTTTTTTTTTATCTTTGACTCATTAGAGATATAGTCATAGTATTTTGAGGATGAAGAGGTGGTTTTTTTGCTAAATTAGGTCTAAAAAATTGATCAGTTTTTAAGAATTATACTTGTCTATTGACTAAATCTCTTAAGTTTTATTTGTTTTAATCAGAGTTCCGCTGTGAATAGCTTCCAGTATCTGGTACTTCCATTATTTAATCCATTTCTGGAACAGGAAGTCTTACTTTTTAGGGCATTAATCCTTTACCAAAACAAAAAAAATCATCAGATTTACAGTTATTACTGGAATCCTCAATATTTTCAACAAGTACTCTCTTTTTATTTACTTTTCGAGTGGATTTACTAATTAGCGAACGAATGGTTTGTGATTCTCTAACTTTGCTATTTTTACAAGATTTTGCATTTGTATTCTGCATTTCTAAAGAAGCTCGTAACCTCTTCTTTTCCTTCAAAGAACAAGCGCTAGTATATATATGTAATTAACTGTAATTACTATGATGTTCCTTGGGAATTTTATTCATTTAAATTATATGATCGTTAGTCGATTAGTATCATTATCATATTTAGCAATCAACAGATATATTTGTGAGCTTTACAAATATTATTTCCTTTTGTCACTTCATTTGAAAAAGAAGCGTTTCATTGTATTTCTCCAATAAAGTTTATTCAGTTTGATATCAATTTAATAAATTATTGCCTAATGATTTCCATATAGGTTATCTGAAGGGATAATATCTATTTCCTATTTGTTATTGTTTAGAAACAATTGAAAATATAGATTTTATCAAATAATCAATGAAAATCAATGTGACTACCGTAAGATTTCTATTTTTTTGAAACTGGAAAATAGTGTTTGATTATAGGTAAAAATTCCTTCTGGTGTTCTTTCTAATTTAGATTACCTGGTACTTGATCTTGTGATTTAAACTTTCTCATCCTTTTCTATAAATCTCTATTGTAATTTTTCCCGTGATATAAAGCGCCTAGTTGATTAACATAAATTTTTAGAGGAGTCGTTGAATTGATTAGATTATAGTTATCTACATTACATTTTTTGGGCACATTTAAATTTATTTTAACTGATTTGTCTGAAGGAATTTTATGCATTTATGGTGAGATAGTTTTACTACTTTTCAGCTCATTAGTATATGGAGGCTTTTGAATATTGGGCCAATGCTCTGTTTATTGCCTTTATGGAGACTCATTCACGGAATAGTTGATTCTTCGAGCTTTTTTAAACTGATTATTATCAACTTGTGTCTGATGAGGAATAAATGAATGTATGTATTTGAGGCTAGCTTCGCCGTATTCTTGAATAGATGTATTTTCTTGTTCGATATTATTAAATTCAATGGATTGACTTCTTTGATGATCAAAGCATTTATCTACTAACTAAGATTTTTTTCGCATGCTCAATACAAATTATTTTAAGTTCATTCCCTTATTTGTTTTTATCTCATTTTCAGAATGATTAATTGTTTTGTAAACGGACTTCGGTTTGTCCTTTTTATTATCATATCCGAGCATGGTTCTTATTATCTTCAATTTTAAGTTCATTTTTTCTTTAGAGTTTAAAGGCTACTCTTAATTTTTGGATTTTAAAAAAGCTTACTATATATCATTAGAAGTCTGTCTTTGCTAAATCATGCTTGTAAGAGCTTCGTCTTCGAATTTGTATTTATCGGAGAGTCTTTTAGTGGCCTTATGGGTTAACTGTTGCAATTGATCAGGAAAATGATGGGATTTACCCTGCATAAAATAAAATAAATCATGATTTTCGATTATACTTAACAAAATGGAAATTTTCGAAATATTAATTAAGAGAGTTAATTGTTTGGCGTCTATAGCGGTCATACTATAATTACAAAGGTCAATAAATGATTTCTATTTTATAATTCTAAACATTCATAGAAAAGCAAGTCATGTAAGAGGAAAATTCACCACCCATCCCAATTTAAGATATGTACAATATCAAAAATCGAAACTACTAATGGTAATCATTCAAGTATTAGATTCCAAGATCATACCATCAAAATCAGCCAATCAGATAAACTTTGCAAAATAAACCTAAGCACAAAACAAATTATATCGATTCTGCCATCAGCATTAAAAAATTTGTGCCTGCACCAAATACTTACGAACCAAAAATACAATCAAGACCTGTTTCTGGGAAAATGGATAAAAATCCAAGAAAAACAATTGCTTAAACAATCATTAACCAAGCTAAAAGATAAAAGACACCAGGTCCAGCTACTTATTTTGCCCGTCCCAAAACAGCAGCAGCGAGGATAAACAAGAATACACCAGAATACAGAGAGCACTATCTATACTAGGTATAATATCTTTCCTCAGAATGTCCAGGTGTAGGAGAGTATAATGTAAATTATTTCAAACGGAAGCATGTCATCAGTCCTAAATTTCATAGGTAAATTTCAGTCAGCAAAAGCTCTAGTTTTTTGCTTGATAAATAGCATTAAACTAAAGAGCTAAAAAAGAAACTTTCTCCAACATTAGTGATGGGTACTTTTGATTGGTTAGCTTCGCAAAAGAAAAAATAGAATAAAAACCTTTTTGGTAAGAGCAGCCGTTTTACACAAGGCAGTAAATTTGATAGAAAACCTGGTCCAAATTCATACAAGTTAAATTTAAAGTGGAACGATTCAAAAAATATATTACTGAAAACTTGTTCCACAGTGGCCAATTTAAAAAGTGTCTACTACAACTGATAATGATGTTTTTGCCTACTAAACTCAAAATTATTGGATTAATAAATTGTATTATGACCCTATTGAAAAGATATTGATTAAAATTTATTTTCTAATAAATTCAAATCAATCTACTTTCTTTCATCAATTTATATTATATTTTTTCTTGCAACAGATAAGCGCTTTATTGAATATGCTGCAGATAATTATTTTATATGCCGCAAGGAAATCACAAAATATTCGTTATCTTCTACTTCATGGCAATGATCATAGCCATTGAGATTCGACATCAATAGACATTGACAAATCATCAATTATTTGATGATTCTTGGGGTGGGTCTACTTGTAATGATGCTTGTGAACTTGAGGGAGGAACCGTATGCGGACACTTTGATAAGGAATGCTGCCCAAAGTGTTCGGGTTTCCCCAGTTACTCATGTGAAGGAACTAAAATTACAGGGTTAAATTGTTCTTACCATAAAGATGATAGTGGAGTTGTGGCAAAGATCAGCGGCAACTCAACATGGATTGGTAAAGGGTGTAATGATGCTTGTGAAATGAACGGTGGGACTGTCTGTGGAACAATGTTCAACTCATGTTGCAGAACTACATGTGAAACGACGGCTTTTATCTACAAATCTTGTGCTAGTGATAAAATTTAAAATTTGGACTGCTCTTATCGTAAACCAACCACTGCAGCCTCAACAATTACTAGTGGTTTCAAAAGCTTTTTCTGTTTATGGTGTTGAGATCATATGATTACTTGACTTTATTTCATCTTCACATATAAAATTAATTGATGCTTTCAAAATAAAGCATTAATATAACATTTTGAATGCAAATGCTTTATTTATTACTTCAATGCCAAGGTAAAATATCGAAATCGGAGTGAGAGTACGTCCACTAATGCCTGAAGAAGAGCTCACTGAAGAAGTCTGCGTAAAGGCTGAACCTTCCAAAGTGATAGTATCGAATCAACACAAACGAAAACAATTTAAATGTCAACATGTCTTTGATCGAAATAGTAGTCAACATTAAATTTTTAAAATATTTTGTGAGCCTCTCATTGAGGAACTACTGAAAGGATATTCATCAACCTTTATTGCTTATGGGCAGAATAAATCAGGCAAAACATATACTATATTTGGAAAGGACTCATAGGAAAGTAAGGGGATGATACCGAGAATAGTGGATTATTTAAGCTACAAACTCATTACTGAACCAAAATCAGACACAACTTATATTATTCGCGTGAGTTATGTCTAAATGTATAAAGAAGAAATAATAGATTTGCTGAGTATAAGGAAGGGGGCTAAAATAGAAATTGTGGAAAATAGGAGCAAGGAAATGGAAATGAAGAATGTATAAATGAAATTTATTAATAAATTAGAGGATATTTAATCATATATACTCATGGGAAATCGCAAGAGACAGCTGGCTTATACTAAAAAATATAGAAACCCCTAACAATCCACCACTGTATTTACCCTTTACGTTTAAAGTTTGACAAAGATTTAGAATCAGTCAGAGGTGTTCAAGAGCAGATTAGATATCGTAGATTTATTTGCGTCTGATATAATTAATAGATATGAATCAGTGTCATTCACAGGTAAAAAAATAGACCAATATGATCTATCTCATAAGGCATTTTAAAATGTAATTAACGGCCTTTCATATGGTAGCAGTAGCACATTTATCCCTTATTGTGATTCAAAAATCACAAAGCTACTCAGAAATAGTTTTGGAGGCACTTCAAAGGCAAAGATATTGTTGCATATTTTTCCAATTGTAAAATTCTATGAAGCTTCTATCAACACTATGAAGATAGGCCTTGCAGCTTCTGTTATCTAAAATACACCTTCTTGCCAAGTGGATCTTGCTGACACTTCAATTCAAAAATATATGGAACAATTAGCAGAAGCAAAAATTGAGTTAAGATAAATTGAAGATATTGTAAAGAATTACAATTCAGTTTAGGATAATGCCAATACTTTTAAAACTAACTAGGTAAAGGAGATGATTGAAGGCAACTAGTTTGTCAGCGAATCTTTGCTGGTAAAGCGATAGAAGGAAAGATACCTTTAAAAGTTATAGTAATTAATTGCCGAAAAGAAAAAGGTTAAGAAAAAGATATAAAGCATATGTTCGATATTTTTAATATTAAAACCCCTCAAATATCAGCAGCAGCTATTATTCATCAAGGACAACTATGCCCTTCCATAACAGCAATTGAAGGAAACTGCATACATTACTCAATTATCTCTGACGCCTTAAAGTAAATAAGTGCTGAGTAGAGAGAATGAAGCAATAACTGCAAACTAAAGTTAAAGAGAACGATCCTATAAGCAGGAAATATCGGACTTGCAAAAAGAATTTCAGAAAGAGCGCGAAATAATGACTACAAAGATTCGATAACTATAAAAAGAATCGAGATTCTATACGCAAGTGGCTCAGAGAGCAGTTCGTCAATATTAAATCGATTTGTTGAGGGTTAACTCAAAATATGACTCGACGAAGAGATAGTATTAAATTCCTCTTTTTGCAGTTAGGAACAAAACAATCAGCCCAGGTTCAAGACTTTATTACTCTCCCAGTTATCACTTAACTCGAATGGGAAACAGTCAATCCATTTCATAACGTAAGTTTATGATGGGCCAGCTCAGTTCATCTAAATTAAAAAGCCTATACGGCTCCTACAATAAGAAGAAGACTGGCGTAACTGAGATCAAGGAAATCATCAGTAACGCATAGAGAGGATCTGATATGGACCCTTACTTGCAAGTCCAAGAGTTAAAAATCAAACCAAACAAAAAATGCAATGCTGATCTCCATGAAAGTTAATACGAACTAAATAAAATTATTTCTAAACCAGTTCATCGTCTAATATCAGCAAATCGATTGACAAACAATTCGAGAGGCTAAAAACATATGAAAGAATTTTCTCCTCGGCAGTTCAAGTTTAAATGATATTACTTTTTAAAAACAAGAATTTTGCTTATTCAAACATTTTAATGATGATTGATGATTGAATCAAAGCTCCTCAACGTTGTGCTTGCTTGAATCAACGACTTAGGCCTCCGAAGATGACTCAGATTATGTGGTGGCTTCGGGCTTATACCCATCTACTTCTCCTTTCTGTACGGAGATAAGCCAAGCAATGACTTCATTTACGTTTAGGTTATCGACATCTCCCTAATAAACATACTTTTCTAATGGTTCAGGAGAGATGACAACCAGACGATTCGTAATTGGATCTAAATCTCCAATCCAGTTTGCCAAACTTTCATAGTCATCAGCTCCCTTATTAGCGTAACCGCATGCAAATAAAGTCTGTCCTTTACAAAATGCTGTCAAAAAAGCAAGCGGTTTTTCTACAGATTTTTCTCCCTTGTTAATTAAACCTAAAATGGGCAAGTGAGATTATATTACTTTTTTCAACTTTGGAGAGGGAACGCCTGCCCCTAGATCCAAAAGAATTGGAGATGTTTGTTCTTAGAGCCACTGAATTACTTAAGTTAAGGATTATTTGCCTTGATAACTTTCTACACCATCCTCATTGTGAATTTAAAGACTGAATTCTTTATCGCCTTTGATGAGATAAACAGGGTATAACTTAAAGAATCCAGATATGAAGTGGAGAACACTAGTGCTACTTATCCCTGATACAGTTACTGCTGGCTTGACGATATCCTTTTTCGAAGCCACAACTATCTCTTGCGACTCCACAAAATCATTAATAAAACTAACCACTTTTTTAACGCTGCGATCACTCTCATAAGGAATCTTTACTCCATGAATAAAGAATCTTAGAGAAGGATAGCCTTCTATATCTTCTTGAACGGCAATGGCTTCATGTTCTGATACGTCAACAGCTGCGATAACAACTTCTGATTCTTTGAAGTGAGCTCCAATTTTATCGTAATCTGGGGCAAAATTAACGCAGTGCTTGCAGTTTGGAGAGTAGTATTCCACAAAAACAAATTTGTTGTTCTTTAAAGTCTCATTATAGTTTTATTCGGTCAGTTTAATCACATTGGCGTAATTAAACTTTTGTCTTTTCTCTCGATTGGAATCAAAGAAACGATCCAATTTATCAGCTTATCCCTCAGCTACAAAGGAGGCGACGGCAGTTGGGGTGATCTAAGAGGTGGAAAAACGATAACCAACTGTAAAATCAGAATTAACGAGAAACAGTCCGCTTGTTTTTTCCTTTATATCGAACACACTTTGAATTATCTTAAAGGTTGCATCCGTATTTAAAATAATAGCGCAAAGTGTCTTTTGGCGATTATCAGCGCAATAGCTTTATAGAGCAGCTTGTAGAGATAATGAATTCTCATCACTGAAGGAGACCAGCACTAGGATATGACGAAAATCACTTTGCTGCCTTATATAACCAAAATTTGCTTCCACAGATAATGGTAAAACTGCAGGTCTAGTCTAATGGAATATCCAAGTTGATAGATCCGAAGGGATTATTTTTGTTTAAGGATAATCAATTGGCTCTTTATCTTTAAGATAGAGGCGAATGCTAGTTGTTTCAGATTCAAGAGTATAGAAATTAACTGAATCCGTGTTAAAGCTGATTCCTTTAAGCGCAAAAAGCTATGATTTGCCTAATCCACTTGCCAACACGAAAGATTATGTTTCTTTTTTGGCCTCCACTTATTAAGATGTTATCGTGATGATTTGTTTTAAAGTTATTGCTTGAATCCATTAAGCCATAGCAGATGCGGTTCTCTATCCCTCATATTCTATGGGATTTCCTCTCATTAAAAGCAAAAGTGTTGGGTATCCGTTGACATTATACTGCTAGCAGAGATCACTAGTAACTGTGCAATCAACATTAGCCACAGCAAATTTCTTGCTTTCAGTGAGAGCGTACAACTTTTCAATTTCAGGAGCAATAGCCTTGCAATGTCCGCACCATGGAGCAAAAAATTTAACGAACACAAGTTAGTGTTCCTAAATAAACTTGGGAAAGGTGATGTCGTCTAGAACTGGAGACTGTGCTATTGCCAGGAACAGGATGGCTAAAATAGTAAAATATCTTTTCATATTAATTATGGATATAATGACACGTTATGAGATTTTAGATATTTAAAGATATCCTAATCATAAGAAGAAAGCTGGCTAATTTGAATTCAATTTTAAGTTTAGTATTGAAAGTAATAGTACAATACTGAAACGTGAATAGGAATCTTTCGCAGTCAATAAAGTCATGCAGTAGAGTATCATTCATAAGAGGAAATTATAAAAATAAATTTAATCAAGGAGATGTTTTTGAAATCCTTAAGATCAATATAAATTTCATAGCGAGATTAAAGTTCCATTGTAGTATCTATGGAGTAATATGTCTGACCTTAAATTCATGAAGCCATTTCTGACTAAAATCAACAATTTATATAATCCTTCTGTGAGAATTTTAAAGACAAAGGTTGATAATGATTCCATTTATAATGAGAGGTTCTGTATTCATAATCTTTTTGAATACGAGAACATTATAAGATGGTCTGAAAGTAACTCTCTTCGAGGGACAAAGAAAATATAAACTGAATAAGCTAGACTTAAATAAAACTCAAATAATGTAATTGATCGTATTTCTATTATATTTTTTACTACAATACATGCTCTAGGGAGGCGGTCCCAAAGATCAGCCACCAACTAAATGTCTAATATGGGCTTATGTAAGTATCTTTATATTTGTATATCTTGGTAAGATTGCTATTGCTCTTTTTGCAATTCAATTAGTTCCTAAAATTTTCATTGAGAAAATGCTAGTTTTCCTTCTCGCATTTATTTTTACATATGGAACTAGTTATGGCTCTGCTAATTAAACTCGATTAATTATCGAAGCAATATTTCCACAGTTTTTTAAAAATCAAACTGTATTTGTCATGACCAAAAATTAACTTTAATAAATATCTCAAGCTGTTGACTCTAATGCTTAAATTGAAAGTTTTAAAAATAAATCTTTATAACTGCAAGCAAAAAAGAAAACAGATCAAGTTGCTTTTATTAGAAGATTATTTTATTTCGTGGCGAATACTTGCATGATGGGATCTATTTTAGTGTACAATCAGTTCAACATCCTTTAAGTTTGCTTCTTCTTGTTTATTGGGCAAGCAATTATCAATGATTTCATTTAAATAGCGATTTTCAAATTGGCTGTTAGCCCATAAAAAAAATGGATATGGCTTATCTCTCTATTGATGACTATTACCTTTTGTGTATTAACTTTCAGCAGAAAAACAAGCGAAAAATGAAAGAATACTTGATAGCTGTTTATCATTATTGTTATCATTCGTTAAAATTATCTTACTATTAGTGAAAATTCATCTTTTTATTTACAAGAAACAAGTTTCTATTTATTACAAGTATATTCAAACAAATTAAAGAGAAAATTGTTGACTCCAAAAAGATCTATTAATTTCTTCCCTCCAATATGATGGAAATAAATGCAGGCTTAAATTAAAATAACAGAATCAAAATATAGACAAATAGACATCCCATCCTATTTTAGATCATCACTTATATTATGAAGATTTGACAGCTTATATTGTCCGAATTAACATTTATATTTCAACAATCAAATGTAGTCCACCATCGACTTCAATACACTCGAGCCCACCCAGGTGCTCTAGCTGATCCAGAATTCTTTATCAGGTGACAATTAAAAGATCAAAACATCAACCCGAGTCCTAAAGGCTTACACCAAACATAAGAGCTCGATCCGCACTCTTACTTACATTTTGGTAAACTCTCCACAACTGGGTCACCGCCAGATGGCCACTGTTCTACTCAAGCGCAATGTAGTTGCTCTCTATTCTGGCCTTGGAACGCAGGAACAAGCAGAATTCCGTGGTCTTCTTCTTGCTCAATATGTTAAGGAAAATCAACTCCTTATTCAACGAGGTATTGCCACACTTATTAGCATGCTACTGCCAGTTGTGGAAATCAAGAATTGGGTTTAACTACAACAGCTGTTGGACCAAGCCATAAAATCAGCTCCAGAATCTGCAGCAACTTTCGTATTACTTAACAGTATCCTCTATCATTTCAAAGCTCCAACCTAACTTTTTGGATACGTCCTTAACGCATTAAAAGACCCCAGATTGGCAGAAGAAGCCATAAAATGTGTGGTGAGTTTAGTGTAAAGTCAAGATGTAGATCCTTCATTTGCCGTGTAGTTCATTCGTATTTGGTAACAATGTGACTGGCCTGAGGAGATTGCTTTGATAGCGATTGAGGTGCTGAACACTATGATCGAACGTAAGATAAGATTGGCTGATGAAGTAACATTTTGGGTATGTGATCGAATCATCACTAATAAACAATTGAGCAACAAGTTCCGTACTGCTGGCTGTGATTACCTTTTTTCATTCACTGACTACAATCCTAAGCTGCTGGCAAGTCGTGATCAACTTCTTAAAAAAGTAGTATAAACTGCCTGTCTTACTTGTAGTGAACCTTATAAACATAAATAGGATTCAGAATAAATGGGTGAATTTGTGCAAGAAATTGCTCTTTGGCTGGTTGAAACATTGGCTGTCACCCTAAAGCCTAAAAAGATATATCCTGTCCTCTTTGAGGCTGCAGTGGCTTTGATAAACTCTGAGGACTGCGATAAGATGAACACTGGTTTCTTAGTATTAGGATCTGCCTGTGAGGGGTGCGCTGAAAAGGTTAAACGCAATCTTCCAAATCCAATAATGAATGTTCTCATTCCTAAAGGCTTGGCTCACCCAGCCCCTGAGGTACGAGGAGCTGCTATCAACGCTCTTTGCTATTTCTCATAACACCTTGTGCCTGATATTTTCGATTATCATGCTGTAATCATACCAGCTATGATGAAATACATTGGAGATTTATCCCCCAAAGTGGTCAGCAAAGCACTTATTGCAATTGATGTCTTCTTTGATGGCATGGAGCAGGAAGATATTTTGCAGTATTTACCAGTAGTTATTCCACGACTGATCGAAGTCCTTGGAAGCAATAATGCGCTACCACTCATGAAGGCAGCGGCGATCAGTGCCATCGGCAGCGCAGTTACAGTTTCTGAACTTCATTTCTAAGGGTATCTTGCGCAAGTATTGCCAGTCTGCGAGTTTTTACTAAAAACTCCACCCTCTCCTTAAATTAATACTGTTAGATCTGAAAACTTAAATGTGCTTGGTAAGCTCGCCAATGTCTTTTGCAAGGAAACTGCTCCTAATCACATTGAATTCTACTAAAAATATATTATGAAGACAATGGAAATAGTATATGGCTTCCTCCTCAATGAGACAGACCCTGAAATTAGAGAATCTGCCTTTGCCTTCTTTTATCTTATTGCCAACGCTATCGGAAGTCGTTTTGAGATAGTATTTGATCAGCTCATCGGTATGGTTATCAGTGCCTGCCAGCCTAAAGCTCCACCAGTTCCAAAGAAAAATGAGTTCAGTTTAGATTCAGACTCTTAAGAGGAACAAGAAGACATTGCTCACCAAAAAGTAACTGAGCATGACTAAAAAGCGGCTGCTATTCACGCACTCGGATAGTTTGCTAAGGCTTGCCCCTTGAAGTTTACACCTTACTTTTAAACTGCATATAAGTTGTTAGATTAGCACTATCAACATTTTTACGAAAATATTCGTATTCAAGTTTGTCACTGCTACACCAATCTGACCTTAGGTCTTGTTAAGTCACAGTTTGGTGGTAATTTACCGATAGTCAAAAAAGGATTGCCTTGTATTGAACGCTATAGTAATCAAATATAGGAATTGTTCCGCACTATGCTTATACCAAGATTGCTGACTGTAATGACATAGGACGATGATAATCGAGTGAGAGGTGCTGCAGTCGAGAGCGTTGATGATTTAGTCAAAGATTTAGGCCCTGCTTTTGTTGATAAAAGCATTAATCCTTTGAAAGAGGCAATTATGAAACTCTTAGAGGCTGAAATAGATTAAGATGATGATGAAGATTAAGAAGATGACAAAGAAAAACAGGAAGAGGAGGAAGATGAAACAGATGTGCACACTTTTGAGGCACTTTGCGATCTTATTCCAAGTCTTGCAGAAAATTTAAAAGTTGGCTTCTAACCCACTCTCGCTGAGCTGCGTATTTTTTCCATAATTAAGATCCCTATCTCCTTCGCTATCTATAAGAGCGTGAGGAAGCTAATGATAATGTCCAAATGACAGGATGTCTCTCCCAGTGCTTTAAATGGGTTCCTGGATATCCGGCTGCTCACGCTGAGGAACTCTTTCGTTCTTTGGCTGCCCTTGTACCATTGTGGAACACCGAAATAAACCGAAACGTCGCTTACTGTTTAGCTGAAATGTTTGAAAAGGCTAGTCATGGAATGATTGCATACTTGCAAGACGGTTTGTTGCTTCTTAAGCAAATCTTTGATCATGCTGGTTCATCACAGGCCTGCAAAGATAACGCTGTTGCAGCTATATGTAGAATTATCTACACCTTGAATCCTCCCATGCCACATCAAATATTCGTGGATAATTTAATTCAAATGATGCCCTTCAAAGGCGACTAGTAATAAGAGGGCTCGGCTATTAAGGCTCTTATTTACCTTTCTAATTCAAATCCCGTGGTGCTTCAACCTCACAGGCAAGCGATGATAGCAATTCTTGAAAATGATCTGAGCAATCCGAAGAAATACCACTTAAGTGAGCCATTGCTAAGCTAGAGTCAGATCTTCCTCAGCAGATTACGCAACTGATGTACCTTAACTTATCGATTCTTAATAATTTATGAAGAATAATTACTGACTTATTTGTTCAAGAAGCTCCATATCTATGCCTTCAAAATATACTTACTTTATTAAGGCTCATATATTTTAATTATAAAGTCTGCGAGAGTATTGATATTGGGGTTGGGGTTGGGGTTGGGGTTGGGGTTGGGGTTGGGGTTGGGGTTGGGGTTGGGGTTGGGGTTGGGGTTGGGG
>Ga0302188_10001550_pt1 | contig 17945 bp, 14 predicted proteins | sample II_Bog_E2_1_FD_198783 | JGI IMG/M metagenome (GOLD analysis project Ga0302188, IMG submission 198783) | Peat permafrost microbial communities from Stordalen Mire near Abisko, Sweden - II_Bog_E2_1 | ecosystem: Environmental > Terrestrial > Soil > Wetlands > Peat | place: Sweden: Abisko...
ATAACTAATCACACATTGAGGGTTTTCTTACATAATCGAAATTACTCTGAGTTTCTAATAAACAACGAAGCAAAAGTGCTTGAAATTATTGGTAGCGCGTCAGTTACATCCGTATTTGACTATGCAGTATCTTTTAATCAACCTCATAATTTGACATCTAATCGAATAATGCAACTGATTCTCGACACAATTCGTCAGAAAATAACAAATTTCTCAAGACTTGATTTGGTAGGCTTTTTCCACAACGCTTTTGAGAGAGACTACATTCATTTTGATCAATACAAAAATATCGCAGAGAATATCGCTCAATTTATTTAAACAAGAATATCCACATACTCTATTGAGACCCACATTTAATTCATCAAATTTATCATATCGCAGCCAGGTGTGAACCCAAAGGATTACTACTCTCGATTAGTCGATTATTTTAACAAGCAAGGTGATTTCAATACTATGCACAGCTTATATTATTGGTTATCGCACACCTCCTACTAGTTCACTGATTAAGAAGCTAAAATGGTTGAAAAAATAATGAAAAGAAATTTTTACCAAGGAATTTTTTATTTCTTAATGTTGGAAACTAAAATGGAACCACCATTTCGATCAGAAATAGTTACTAAAATAGCGGACAAAATCTGCAAGTCAATATCGTAACATTAGGAAGCTAAATAGTTGGAGAAGGCAAAAGATGACAGAGAATTTACAGTTCTGAATAAAATTTACTACCAGTATTTAAAACTGACTTATCCAAACTAAACTAAATCTCTTGAAATACCTTAGCATCAGCTCGGCAAACACTCATTTGCATTTAAATTTTCAAACATTTTAGCAATATTAGTATGATTTACTATATTTAGGAATCAGTTGCAAAGATTACTCAACATCAGCTTGAGAAACTTCCTCAATTTGGCGAAGAAAACCACGTTTTTAGGATTGAGTTTTTATTTTTTTTAACTTAGACAATTTGTTTTCGTAATCTTAAATTCAAAAAGAGTGGGAGCGATCTATGAGCACTAATTTATAAAGCGAGCAGTTGGCTTGCTGGTGGGAGAACCCGTCTAAGTGATTTTACTACCCTTCAACAAACAAAAATCTACTTTTTATTTTCTCAAGCAAAGTATCTAATCTTCTATTTAGAACTCAATAAATTTCTGTCAATTTAGCAAGTAGCTTAACTAGAAGGCCTCATCATGGGAGAGAAGGATAAATCAAAATCCATGAACTAACCAAATTAGTCCATTGAAATTTGATGACTTGTGCCATTCAAGATTATTATATTTAAATTCACTCTTTGATATCATAAACCTCTTTTATAGTTAATGTAATCAGAAGGGCCTTGTATTGAAGAGGGTGAAGATTTTATTGTGATTCCTGAATGCAGTGAAGAATAGCAAATTCAAATGGAAATAGAGCATCGCCAACGTCTTGAGCTTTTCTATTCTGCGTCAAAAAAATATGCGATATAAAATTGGTATGACTAACTTCAGAAATTGACATTTAAATCAATATCTTTCACCATGACAAACATCGAAGCATACTATCTAAGTTCTCGTTACCATTAAGAGATCATTCAATTAAATAAACCACAAATTAAGGATGCAGAGAAAAGTCTTATCAAAAAGGTAGATAACTTCATATTTTAAAACTTTCCTAATGGCTGCTTTATGAAACTATCAACTCGCAGTCCAAAGGATCGAGGATGGGATTATCGAGAAGAAAATATTAAAAATTACCATGTAAAAAAGCTAGCAAATGAACTGCAGGGAACAGTTAATCACTTAGATAAAGTTGCAATCAACAAAATATATCGATATTTTCTTTAATAAAGCAAAGATCAGCTTAAAGTAACTTCAGGGGAGCAATTTATTAACATTTTTAGTCGTAGCGACAGAATTCAGATTGACATTAACGATATGGCATATATCCATCAAAATATGTTTGGAAGGTTTTCTAAAAGCGATTATGAGCAATCAGATGAACCCTTTATAGGAGTATGGGGAAGATAATGGGTTGACTGTTCTTGGATGGAATAGTTCAGGTGTTTTTACAATAACTATACACTCACAGCAATATCTCAATATGATCAACGGTGTTTCTTTCCATAGTTACAAAATAAATAAAACTATATTAAGGATAAAATTTACCTGTTTTTTGAGAAGGCAAAACCTCAGCTTCAGGCACTGCAGTTATCTCAAGGAGTGATGGATGTTATTGTGAGGCTTGATAATGATAAAGATCCAATTCTCATTTAAATTAACATCTTCGACCATAACTCGCGTGGTAGTCTTTTCAGTTGGGAAACTGATCGTAAGATAATAGAAGAAGGGCCCCTCACTGTTCGAATATTAAATGAAGAAAAAAGCATTCCTAAATGGGAACTGACTAAGATGATGGGAATGATATAGAAAGGAATTGATACAGTAATTGAGTAAGTTATGAAAAAACTGGAATTAGAATAATAATGGAAAAATTACGAATGATTTCATAAACTCATACTTAATTGAATCATTCATTTGAAGATACACTTCAATACTATTAAGTCTATTAAGTCTATTACTCGAAAAAATGCTTCTTTGACATTTCCCATCCAACTACTGTTACTTTTTTTAGAGCAATGCCCATCAAAAAGGCAAATATCATTGCCACTAATGCCACATAAAGCATAAAACGCTTCCCTAAATCGCCTTATATCTACTGGACTGATTCTTCTGTATCTCCTTCTCAAGATATTCTAGCCGATGCCTTCGTTCCTATACGTTCTTGACAACATCATCGAGTTGTTCCTTGACGTTTATCCGTTCAGATTCTCCTCCATCCAGAAGATAATTCACCAAATGAGAGTTTTTCATCATACTTCTTTTAGCTACAGACAAAGAATGTCCCATAATGGATGGAGTAGCAGTCAAAACAGCTGAACTTGACGTTTTAGATTGCAGTTCCAGCCGACCCAATTCCTTATCTTTAGTCTTAGAAGTTTATTTCTTGTAGTCTCTAAGTGAAGAGTTGAATACATAATGACTTTAAATTTGCGTTCTATGGGTGGTTTATTGGGAACCGTGACTAACAGTTTAAATCGATCGTGAAGACACTGTTCAAGTGGGGTTTGTTCTTTGATCAGAATATTGATATAACGCACGGTCTGAGATTGAATCATATTGCCAGACGTTTCAGAGACGAGATATGCATTACGATTGGTTGTTTGAAGCTGAAAATGTAAAGGCCCCTCTACTGACAAAGGCTTGATGATTTTTATTGTAGAAGCAGATTGAAATTCGTTTCTATAGAACACAATTACGTTCTACGGTTCAATTTGTATTAGTTATCCACCTTATGGTTCGCATTTCTGATCAAATCCGTATACACTGAGGCGAGAGGGACCACTCAATAGTGAGGGAGATCCTTCTTTCATGCGCTTTTAATGATAATTATATGCTTTTGAACTGATCAGTAATTAATGGATCATTCTATAAATTACCATATTGTTTAAGCAATCTGACCAGATTTGAATATTGTGCTTTTATTAAGCGAAAGAGTGATTATATATTGCTATAATTGTAAAATATGCAAGGAGAGGAATAGATATATTTTGTCTTACCTTTACAACAGGCTCATTTCAGATTAATTCCAGAAGTTTCAACCGTAGTGACAGTGGATATGATTCAACAGGATCACTCATCTGAGGCTGTTTTAAACGCACTTAAGTATCGATACCCATTGAAATGGCTAGGAAAAGGAGCATAAAATCTCACTGTTCTCTGTATTCCAGCTCGCGAACATAGGATATGCTATGAAAAATAAATCAAAACTACCTATCCGGCATTAATCAAGATTTAAAAATAAGGTGATTTAACAGGATATCTTTCCGGACGTCGCTCAGCACTTCTTGTTTATAAAGATAAACTGATTCGATATAAAGGATGTGGCAATGATCGCTAAGGATTTGTTCTATAAAACAATCAATTAAGAGGAAGTCATTTCATACACACAGCCAAGCGATAACTCTTCATGACTAGACTCATCAATAATATCTTAATAGAAGAATTCGGGGAAGCTTCTGCCAATTTCCCTGTCTCCTTCTACGAGTTTCCCTCTCATTTTAAAGATTCCATTTTACGAAATGATCTCCCTCTATTTAGTAAATATTGCTGCGTCTTCGAGACACGTGGGGATCGAAGAGTTGGCACTCATCTCATCAGTCCACTTGAAATACTATTTTTAAATATAATAGACCTTGCAGATCTTCAATTAGAAAAGTTTTTCCGAGAACGGTCTCGCTATGATGAATTTGGCGTTGTATAATTACTAGTTGATTACGAGCTTTCTTTATCAAATGGAGAAACTTTTTTACAAAAATATGATCAAAGCTAGTAGTTTAAGAATTATACTACTCTTTCTGAATTGAAACAATATCAAACTAAGCCAATCAAAGCAGTTAATAATCTTCAAGAAATTATTAAGAACATAGGCACAAAATTTAACGGATAGAATAGCAAAATTCATGAACTTTTAAAAGGTGAAGTGAACTGGATTGACATTATCAGGTTGATTTTGGAGAAAATGGGATGGGAGATGGGACAAGTCAAGCGTACTTTCTGTTAGAAGGGAATTAACTGGGGATTTTTCAATGATCATGGATATTGGCATTGCAACGCTCATCTTAATAACTTTGTTATTACTCCTCCAAAAGATAACTCAAGATTAGTTCTACCACTTGATTTCGATCTCGCATTCACTGAGGAGGAATATATCAACATTGATGAGGAGACGCCAAGCTACGGTTCAAATGATGATGCCAATTTTCAACAACTACTTTTGTCTGAATACAATGCAATGGAGACATCTCTGTCGGGAGTAGAGGTGATGAACTTTAAGTATAGTATTGAGGAAGCGGCAAAGGAGCCTAGTCTTGATATTCGCATGGCCAGAGTTATATTTCGAGATACACTGATTCGCAGTTTTCGCTGGGGCATGCGTAAGGAAAAATCAGAATATATTCGTATCAATATGGAGTGGAATCAAAACATTTAAAATATTCGAAGATTAGTAAAGAGTTGCTTATAATTATCCGCTGATTTTCAAACTTGATAAGAACAATATACTTTTTACATTTAAAAATTTTGATTTATTTGTTCATTCTCATCAGTTGATATCTGTTCGTATGAGATTGGAATTGATACATATTCGAAAGAGAACGAAAAAATATTAGATTAAAAAAATATCAAAGTTTTATTCTTAATGCCTTTTTGTTGATAGTTGGGCAGCATTTATTATCCATGACATCCGTTCTAAATCAAGAAACTGTTCAAAAACACGTACTCGAATACTGCAAGCCTGATGACTACAGAGCCTGGCTTGGCCTATTTCAGTCACTAGCCATTTAATTAATGGCTGTTGCCCTCATACATTTTTAGATGCCCATCCTCGGTTGGACTCTTCACAGCTTGGTGACAGTGAGATTATTTGTGCAGTTTCATGATATGGCACATCATTCATACTTCTCATCCATGACCTTAAATCGCTACATTGGTAAGTTATTGGGAATCTACATGCATTTTCCTTTCAACTCTTGGAGAAACGGACACAATTATCACCATAAGCATTTTGGGAACTTGGATCGACTTGATCTCTCTCAGACCATACTTTTTACTAAAAAACAGTATGAAAACATGTCACGACCAATGAAGATTCTGGTTCGCATAGTGAGGGAACCAGTGATCTTCTTCTTCGTCACTGCACCTTTTGTTTGGTTCGTTGGACTGTTCTACGGCATCAGTAGAAAGGAGGGAATAATAAGCGCTTCTTTCATCGAGAAAATGCTCTCAGTAGTAATTTTTACTTGGGTTTGTCCCTTATTCGGAATATCTGCCCTCGGAATGTGGATAACAGTCTACATGACCAACATAATGGGCACAATGCTGTTCCATTTGCAGCACTCAGTGAATCTACCCTACCGCGAACGCAAAGAAAAATGGAATTTCGCCAAAGCTGCTTTATAAGGGAGTACCTTCTTGCCGATGCCTCAACCCTTAAAGATCTTTACCAATGGCATTGAATATCACCATATTCATCATCTCAACACCAATGTGGCTTCTTATGCTATTGAAGCCTGTCACTATGATCTAGAAAGCAAGGCCAGTAACTCCTAATAAAGCCAATGGGAACTATTAGGCATTAATAAGGTTGATTTTCTCTTAGCGATTAAGAGTTTGTTCAATGTAATGCTTGATGAGGACACTCAGAGACTAGAGCCCTTTTCATACGGCAGATGATATGAAGGATTTTAGTTATTAGTTAAAATTAAGTAGAAAATTATCAGGAGAAAGAGATAATAAGTTCGAAGATTATCATTATGGGTTGTAGTGAGTTCGGTGTGTTGATACGCAGGACTCAAACTCTTAAAGATAGTCTGAATGAGATAGAATTACATTTGCAGTAATGGTCATTGAACCCATATTTTTTTTAACAGAGATGAAAATCAATTTGTTGACGGCGACAAGGATCTTTTTTTCGCTGAAGTTTATCTTTTGATATTTTGTTTTATGACTCAACAGACTTATCCATTAAGGCTATTATAAGCTTCAAGTCAACTATTCAATTATATTCAATTCAATCGTAATTTTGATCTGAATTAAAGATATGTTTTAGGTATAGATATGTTTTAGGTATATCAATCAGAAACCCTTGATGTAGCTCTCAGCTTTGTATTTGTTGAGTAATCCTCTAACAACCTCGATGTATTCGAGCTCAGCTTGACCTTTGGCTTTGCCTTTTTGCCCAGTCCATGCAGCCCACTTGGCTTTGGCTTCGAATTGGACTGCCCATGGTTCGGCGGTTGTGTTGTCTCCAATGGTAGCCTGTTTGAACAATCCATAAAGTGACAATTTCTCATCATTGGTGATTTTCTCCAATTTTGGGTCGTTTTTGGTGGCATTGATAGCTGTGACTGCGTTGTTGAAAGCTTCTGTCATTAGTAAGATATGTTGATGATTAATTATTTATTAAAGTAGATTATTAACAAACACATATCATGATGACGCTGATAGCATAAATAATTATAGTTTTGAAAAAAAGGGTGAAATCTAATCTGCAGCAATATACCAGCTATTGTTGACCTTTAGTCGAAGTACTATATCCCAAATGCAATCAATGAATATTAAAAATATTTAGTGCAGGTATTTTCAAGTATATTTTTTAAAAATTGATCTTGAAGGACGATATAGCTAAACCATAATTTATTGCATGATAGGATTCAAAATATTTATTTCCATCCTTTCAAATAGCTTTGAAATATATATAACTATTGTATCCGTATATGAAGGAGTCTAGAAATTTAAAGACTTTCGTATCCAAATTTATCCAAGAGCGGGAAGTCGAAAACTTTCCTCATCTTTACATAGTTGGTGAGTTTATAGAGACGCAGACAAGCAGACAGGACCCTATCGACGTATTCAGGAAGCTATTAATGCGGCAGAACCTAAATCTCTTATCAAAATATCATAAGGATTCTACTAATAGAATCTGGTAATCACGTAGAGTTGAAATGAGTCAGTAAACCCCTTAGGCTTGAGCCTTAAGATACAAGGCAATAATAAAAACGAGACAAGATAGGAGTGGTGGTATTAGCTGGTGAAGGAATAGGGCTGCGAATTCGGCTGACTTAATTTGATGAAGAGTGTTAATTATCGGGTATTAAGTTCTCTCACTCTGGTAATTCCTCAAATTCACTGAAGAAGTAATTGATGCAACATGAACACTTGCTCCATGCATTTTAACCTGAGAATGGTGTTCACTAACTGGAGAGCTAGTTTGTTAATCACACAACGCCTGATAAGATGGAAAGCATAATCTTGCTGCTCGAACGAGGTAGGGCAAAAGTTGATAACTGCATATTCAGTTTAAACTATCTTGTTAAAAGTTGCTCTTCTATCATTCCGGCGTTATGGATCGAGAAAGACGGTAAACTGACTCTATCAAGCTGTGAGATTAAAGGTCACGAAACCAAAGAGACCATCGGGATAGTTTGCCGTATGGGTACTCTTTTAATGTAAAATTCAACAGTAAATCATCATCGAGGAGGAGGAATACTAATTTGGGGTTTGAGGGATAATCATTCCCGTATTATAAAAAATATAATTGAAGACAATGAGTAAGTGGGTGTGCATGTGGTGGGAGAGGAGTTCAAACTTAAAATTATTAGTAATAGTATCCACAGAAACGGAGTTGGTATAAAAGTAGGATTAGCTTGTGAACCGTAGGTGAGTCGCAACCTCATCAACTAAAACAAAGAGGGAATATAAATCTATTCTTCATTTCCTAATATCTCATTAAACAAAATCGAGAAGAATACAGGAAATGGAATAATTTGCCGTAGTTATAAAAAATTCATCTGCAAAGCTGTAATTAGGAGGAACGTGGGCATTGCAGGCAATGGATTAAATGGAGTTGTTTTACAAGGTGAAAATAACCGCAGTCAGTTACTGGAAAACCATTTAATCGGATTTAATGGAGAGACAGGAGTGAAAGTTGAGCACAAAGCTTTTCCAACAATCAACGGCAACAAAATATATAAAAACTATAAATAAGGATTGCTGGTTGTATAAGATAGTAATGCCATCATTTAGCGGAATGAGATCACTCACAATATCCTTTGCAACGTTGCCATCGGGGGAATCAACTCACATCACTCCCTTTTAACAGAAAACATCATTGCTGACAGTCCCAGTGCAGGCTTATACATCATACGGTCTGGACAACTTAAAATTATGCGGAACGATATTACCCGTAACCAAGATGGAATATTAATTTGTGGAGGAAAACCATAGTTGAGGCGCAATCATATTTCCTAAAATCGTAACAATGGAGTTGTCTGCTAGCAAATGGCGAATCCTCATTTGATTGATAATTTTGTTGTGCGTAATAGCTCTGTTGGACTTCTACTTAGGGACACCAGCTGTACACAAGGAGCAGTGATTCATTCTAATATCCTGTCGAGCAATGAAATCGACCTTGGTTTGCAGGAATGTAATTAGAAGCTCATTGCAGAGCTGTCCTATAGTAACACAATCGAAGGAGATGTATACTAACCTGAAGATGTACCCTGTGAAATCATGTGATGCCTATATTTGTGAGTATTATTATTTTAAGCTGTTTATAAAAATTCATTATTTATATCCAATTGTCTGTTGTGCTCAGTTAGTAGTCACTATTAACCACAACAATGTGCGAAGAAAGTGAGGCTATATTTTATCCATTATGCTCAGAAATCAAAAATTAGGAAATTCAATTCAATAGTAATATTGAAGACAAAGAAAAAGTTAAAATTTAAGAACAATATGGAAGACGAATCAAAGACAAAAGTAAAACAAACAAAGGAGCCAAAAACTTAAATTCTGCACTAGAATAATAGATAAGCAATGATAAATCAATCAAACGCTAATCTTAGCATTCTGAAGACAATTCTTTAAAAAATAAAAAAAAGCATAAGTCGAAATCATCAGATCCAAATGAACGTGATCTTTGCGAAGCCATCCTCCTTATTAAAAAGAAATTGCCAAACCGATCATTGGAGAGGACAATCAAAAGATTATTTGAAAGGGTTGAAGAACAACAAAAACGAGATTAAGCTAGAAAAATACTCAAAAAAGATAATACTAAAATATAGGAGTAACAAATTGATAAAGTCTCCATGGATGCTATCAGCTCTTAAAATTAACAATAGTTTTTAGAAAGAGAGTCAAATGCTAGTGCAAGTGACTGTGGTTTGATCAATAATTCGATGTTTCAACTAAAACCCGATAAAGTGGTGCTTGCTGGCAGAAAAGCTTCATGCTATCATGATAATGCTGGTCAAATTGCAGCGCTATCACATTAATTTTACAAGGTGAATAGTCCAACTGCTGAAGGGTTGGAAGCAATGCAAAATAATCTTGCTAAACTTCCCATTTATAGCAAATCTCGACCTGAAACCATCGCCATTCCAGAGTAAAACGTTTATCAATCAGCAATAAATCATAAAAAGAGACGCAATATCATATTTCACTTTAAACAAAGTGAAACACTCAAAACTGAGTTTCACAATCCCTCAACTGCATAAATGTATAAGCAAAAGCGAGAGCTTACTCAAACTTATTTATAGCGAGGCTTAGGAATAACTAAAAAGATTGACAATGAACTGCCAAAGATTAATATGAGTCTCAAAAAATATAGGGTATCTTTAGTGTGTGTGGTTACTGAGGCCTATCGCAGATTGGAATCTTTTATATCTAAAGAATGTCAGCGTACAATCAAGTACATCAATCAAGAGCAAATGCGTTCAATCCATAGCATTTTGATTCACTGCAGAGTCAACTTGGACCCAAATTCTTCCTAAACTTTCTTTAAATTTTTAAGAATTTGTTTTGGACTGGGAGATGTTAGCATTTCTGATGATTAGGCTGTTTAACTCTACGTTAACATACACAGACATCTTTTTGGAAAAAATACTACGATGTAAATGCTTTAGCACATGGGGCGTGTCAGCAACAGGAGATAGTTGCAAACTGTTATGAAATAGCTTTCCCAAAAAGTGGCTTATGATCAGTATAGGCATTCAAAAGTTGGAAGCAGCAAATATGATTCATCACAAATCAATTAAAGTGCAGCTGGAGAGAAAAAGGAAGATAGTAGAAATAATTCTGAAATCGGGCGTGATTACAGGCAAGATGAAAGTTGTATTAATAGTTCTTTTCTTAAAGTAAAAGGCAACAAAATGAACACAAGGTCAAGGCAATAACTCTATCAAGGTTAAGACAACTCAGGAGATAACTAAAACGACGATAACAATAATTTCGACCTCTAATGCAGTGATTTGATGCTAAACAGCGATGTTGGAGATGAAAGTACGAATTATTTACCAGACTATAGTGAATTCGCTAATGGTCCAGATTGGTATTTTGGAGCATAGTGATTAATTGATATGCCACCTGAATTAAGAATTAGTATATAAAATATAAAACTTAAGACTATGTTGGATACATTTACGACTAGTATTTCACAAAATAATATACCTTTGCATAAACTCTAATAATAAAATTAAAGACGCTTTTAAATCAATGAGAATAGGAGACTTAATTTAAAAAGGATGCTAAAGTCTTTATATTAGCTCACTTATAAATTTCAGAGCAAACCCTATTTCAATAGAATTATAATTATTCAATTTCTATAAATCTAATATAATTTCAAAATGAACAGCAAAATTTTCTATAAATTTTAGCAATTAAACTCCGTCTTTCAGATGCAGTAGGAAAATTTAGAGCCTGATGTAAGGGGGAAGCTGAGATATATTGCTTCGAGGATACATCATCAGCCTCTTCAATTTTCAGAAATGGCAACTTTTAGTCAATAGGAGATTCGATAACTTGAACACCTTGACGATCACTCGCTACTTGTCATCTTCAATACTCTTGTCAAAAGTCTACTTGTTGATAAAATAATTTCCGACCACGAATGCAAAGTTAAGTACTCTGGTTATTTTTAACCTTGGAGCAAGGCCTATCTGAATTTTCAAGAAAAATATTTCACTGTTCGCCATGACAAGGTGACATATAAGTACGAGTTGAGATTTCTAAGTGTTGACAACATTGTCAAAAATAAAAGGACGTTTGAAGTATATTTTAAAAATAAGCTACTATTCGAAGTCAAGTTTGCAACAGATGAGATCTTTCAAAAAGAGGAGAAACTTTTTAAAGAAGAAATTTAAAAATTTCAAGATCGATTTATATTCGATACCCATGTTTAAATGAAATAGAATGAGTTTAATCAAAGGTTATTAAAAGATTAACAACCATTGCCAAAACCTAAGTAGGATTTTATTACGTAAATGAAAGAGATAGAGAAGGTTTTCAGCCATACTATAAAGGAACAAAGCCCTAGATCAGAAGAATAAATAGATCAAATTACTTAATTTACTGGTTATCGAGTTATTTAATAAGATGCACAAATACTCATCAGCGTGAAAGATAGTTAATCAAAATTGCATTGCTCTCTCATGCTTTAAATCGGCAATTCTTTAGAGAAGATTGCTAGCTTTTTTATTCAACAAAAAGAATGGAATACTGCCGTTGGTCAAGAACAAATACGCCAGATATAACCCAATACTTTTAGTATCTATCGTGTTTTTAAGAAAAATACTTCTTTTTTAGAAAGAGAAAGAGCTATCTTAACAAAACTAACCGTTGTCTGCACTAAAAATAAAGCTACCATCCAAGAATAAAATGAGTAAAGTGAATAGAATAAACATACTCTTTGCTCCATTAAGTGCACAACAACCTTCGTGCGCTGCTTAGGAGCAGTGAAGATGCAGTTGGATTGCTAATTTGACGGAAAAGGTTATTACACAAAAGAAGATTCAGTATCCATGATTATCAAAATATACCAAGACTTAAAATATTTAGAAAATAACTTTAAAATATATCAGTTGCAAAAAGGTAGATCTATCATCACCATACAACCGTCCAAAGAAGAAGGCATTCATAATCAATCCGATTCATCTTGTTCACTCACATCATCAATATCTCCTTAAATATAATATCAACTCAAAAAATCAAAAGATTAGTAGAGGATTATCAGAATGTAGAAGTCGGCTAAAGATTTGTCTCGGACTAATCATTCACAAATCAAAAATAATTAAAGAAAACCATCCTAACTTATAAATTCATTAAGACCACTAAGCCCTCTTAATACTCCATCTTTGGATTACATTTAGCTTGTTATGCATCTTTAAAATGAGCGTTGCTACCTTTCCCATCGCTTTTAGCAAACCATCCTTAATCACTACGACAGTTATACTCCATAATACTCTCTTTCCTAAATGTTGCGACGTGGTGGTTAGTATAAAATCACCTAAAACAAAGAGTTGATATTTATCAATCAAAATCTTTTGAATAGTCAGAAGGACACACTCATCTATGTGATTAAGCAGATTGGCGCTAATTTGTTTTCGGGAAAATCAGTTCTAAATGTTTCTTTACCAGTTAACATCTTTGAAAGTAGATCTCTTCTTGAACGTTGTGCTGCTTCCTTCGGCAAGGGACCGGAATATTTAATGCCTGTTGCTGATTGCGATCCTTTACAACAAATGAAGAACATAGTCACATTTATAGCAACAATTCCCACTCTAGAATTACTCATGCAGAAACCCTTCAACCCTATCCTTGGAGAAACTTTTCAAGCATATATTAAGGGTATTCCCATCTACTACGAACAAATAAGCCATCATCCACCAATTAGTTCCTATTATATGACCTGTCCGGAGTTCACTCTATATGGTAATTTAGTGGCATTTGCTGACGTAAGCTTTAACTCAGCTGTTGGCGGAAATGAAGGAGTTATGCACATTATTATGCGTAATGGGACACACTTTCAATGTTATTTCCCTCCTAGCCAGATTACAGGACTTATTTTTGGTGATCGTCAGTTTAGAGGTTACGGTAGAGGTTATGTTCTTGAGAAGAAAGAAAGAATGTTTGCTGAATTCAGTATCTAAAATTCAAAAAAAGGTTTATACGAAAAAGGCGAGGGAAAATTACGTCCAGGCGATATTTTAGGTGGAATTTTTAGAGTGACTCCTTAGTTTATAGAAAAAGTGATTAAAGAGCAATCATTGCGAAAGTTTAATGGTCTCAGTAAGAAAGATGCGGTCAAAAAACTATCAGTAATTAAAGGGGTATGGTTCGAAGATATTGTTATTGATGGAGAGATAGTGAATAAAGATACTCGGATATATCCAGTGGAATATGCCAAGACAGTTCTCCCATCTGATTCAAACTACAGAGAAGATATTATGTATCATAAAATAGGAAATATAACCGAGTCACAGCATATGAAGTAGGTGCTGGAGGTCAAGCAGCGATCAGACCGCAAGCTGAGAGAGAAGTACGCTAAAAGCAGTAAAAAGCGGAATTGATCAGTATATTTTAATAAATTAAAATAGAAATAGGATAGGAATTGATCAGACTGATTGATATAAAGGAGAAGTAATTTGTCTGCCATCAATTAAATGTTAAAAGATAAGCATATTATCAAATTTGAGACTATTAAATACGGCAATAACTACTTTATTTAGTAGCAGTATGAATGGCATCGCCTCAAATATTACTTTGACCATCAAATTGATCCTTTTAACACCCATTATGATTAGTTGCACAACTTGCTTGCTTCAACCTTTTAGCATGCTCGGAGGAGAGAAAATTTCTTTACCAATATCGATCATCATCCAGATTTTACTCTCAGATGTGTCTATTCAGGGACCATACTCAGTGATATTGAAGGGCAGATGCTACAAAAAGCAAATGAAGAGCATTCCTTTCCTCAATCATTTCAAAGGGGATCAAAGGCTGGCACTGGTAGAGATATGCATGCTATCTTTGCAGCAGCTACTTCAGCTAATGGAAGTCGTGGCAACACACCATTTGGAAATAAAGGTAAATTAGTAGAAGAGGATGAAAATGGAGGAACCTATTTCTTTTAAGGCCGTAAATATTTTTAACCCCGGATAAACAAAGGCCCCTTAGCTCGAGCCAGCTTATACATCCTTGTGTGCTACAAACATTGCGCTAACGAAAAATATCTGCCTAAAGCGAGTCTGGAATGGATGATATAAGCTGCCCAAGAATAAGTGAGCCTTTGGGAAAAGCATCGGAATCAAGAATTGTTTAAACTACAAGGAAACCGTAATCCTTTTATTGATTATCCTGAGTTGGCGAAACAAATTGATTTTTCGAATGGCTGGCAGGTCTAATGATTGATAAACATATATTCTTCCATTCAAAGTTTATTTAAAAACTGTTAGCCAGCTCTATGTACTTTATTATTGATTTTGCTCTATAAAACCTTAGTTTTATTCGAGGATGGACGATAGAACATAAAAACGTAACAAGCGTAAACGTATACTAGGGTCCAGTTCCTATGTATCTGTGGAACCAGATTCAATTCATTTACCAAAATTAACAGAGCGAGAGTCACGAGTAAAAAGGCATAGTCAATCATTAGCATCATATCGGTTGATCGATTATTCAATGGAAAACGTAAAGTATAAAGCAGCGCCTCTTCAGTATCTGTGTATTATGTCTTTGACATAGCCAGTAAAATTGATTTTTTCAATGCCGAAAACCAGCGAAAATTAGACGTCAGCAAACGCAAAATATTATATTAAGTAGGGGCAATCCCTAGTGGTCCTAAATAAAGACCATTGTATGTAAGACGCAAGCATAACCTCGCCCCATAGCTGCATTGTTTGGTTCAAAAATATTTGCGAAAAAAGGAAGAAAAAGAAGAGCGAGATAGTTCCTTCTTCGTGGTGGGTCCTGAAAATTTAATGTATTTATGATCGGCCCTATATGATCGACTTTATTACGCTTTAAGGAATACGCTAATATATTTAAGAATGGGAAATTTATGTTGTGTTTCATAAAGACTCCCAAAACCCTCAAAAAAGCTATAAATCGAGGATCCTACGGTTCCTGCGACTCCTATGATGTAATATATTCGTTAGTCAGTGTCTTTAAACTTAAGTATTGGCCTAATAGTCATCACGTTAATTTCCGCGACACATCATCAGTTGTGAGTAAATAGTTTGAAGTGACCTTAACTGATGGATAGTCGAAGTTCTATGCTCTCAGTGATCACAAGGTAAAAGATGGAGAAGGTAAATCAAAGGAAGTGGGATGTATAGTAAAGAGATTGTAGAGTATATACTCCATTCACTTTGATGTCAAATAAATATGGAGGTTTGCTGACGATTGGATCGAGCTAGATGAGCGTGACACCTACATCATCGGCAATACATCATACAAACTAAGCAAATTTGTTCGATAAAATAACTACAAGTAAGATTAAATATCGGCAATATCGGCAAGATTGTCTCGGCAAGAATCAAAGATTTCCATCTAAGATGCAAACCGCTGTAGAATCTGTATGTCTTCTAAAGAAACGGAGGATAATCCTCTAATTAACCCATGTATCTGCATGGGTTCCATTCAATTTATGCATCTAAAATGTCTCAGCCGCTGGTTATTTGGCGACATAGCTGCCCAAACTAATTTTATTAGTCTCTAAACCAAGAAAGCGGTTTGCTAACTCTGTAAAACTGATATATCGGGTACTTATCAAGATATAAAGACAGTGAGGCATACAGCAAAGCCATTGCGAGTGTCCTTTCTGGATAACATTAAATAGCTGCTCCGTTTATAATTTTAGAGGGGAGAATGCGTGGTCGTGATGGTGAAAATCTTAAGAATTACATGATCCTGTCTTTCGCAGAGAAGAAAAAGCTGACAATTGGTCGAAGTAAATAAGCTGATATTTGTGACAAAGCGGATCCCTTTGTTTCACGCATCAATTCAATTATTTCAGATATGGATGGTAATGTTGCTGCTATTCAGATCGTGTCTACGTTCGGGATTATGAGTCAAAACATGGAACAGGCGTTCTCCTTTAGAATCCTATTGTACTGTCATCTCATCATAAAAATTATAGAATATTATTTCTAAACGTCCATGTATAGATCACTTACAAGGGCAAAAAATGATTTGTACTTCCCTCTTATAAATTGGCAAACAAACATAACATTCGCTATCGACATGAAAATGTCTATGCGAAACAAACATTCTTCTTTTCCATTAGAATTAGCATTTCACTTTATATTTATGTTTCCTCCTGCTAAATTTTGATTAATTGGATTACTGAAATTTTTCTCAGTGCTTATAATGATTTTCTATAATAACATTCTATAACTCTTATTCTTAATTTATTAAAATAACGTATAATAAAAAAGAAAATAGGTTTTATGTTACTTACCAGCTCTAATTTTGATTGGGCCAAGCAACTACTTAACTATGGGTATGTAGGAATGACTCTTAGCCTATCAAATCCCATTGATTTCATTCGTTTTCGCATGCAAACCATGCAGGAATTGATCTACCAAGGCAGGCTTACACAGCCATATCGCAATGTTGTCGACTGTGGATACAGAGTCATTAAGTAAGAAGGTAAAAAAGCATTCTGGAAAGGAAATTGCTCCAATTTGCTTAAATTCTATCCTTCATAAGCCTTGAATTGGATTTCTAAATAAATTTTTCAGTCTGCTTATCGTAGGACACACTAAAACAATAAAAGAAATATTAAACTGTAATTTCTAATCAATTATATTGGAGGGGCCTCTGCAGGTCTTTTCACAAGAGCTTTACTTTATCCATTTGAATATAGCCGTAACAAGATGAATAATGATATCGGCAAGACTAAGGTGACTATATGGGAGTGTCTTAAATAAGCCTATTTGAAAGAGGGTCTCAGAGGTATATATAGAGGAGCACTGATATCTTTTGTTGGTGTTGCTATTTTTAGATCAACTTATTTTGGTATTTTCGATACTTTCAAATAAAAAACACACTCATCTATTGAGAGATGGCTAATAAGCTATGTCAGTGTATTTGCAGCCATTATTTTAACTTATCCCTCTGATACGGTACGCAGACGAATGATGCTGACCAGCTGTCAAAACTATAAATATAATGGTTTTTTAGATTGCAGTCGCAAAATATTAGCTAAGTAAGGGCCTCAAGGCTTTTTTAGAGGAGCTCCCATGATATTTCTGCAGAGTGTAACAGGAGCAACAATCTATTTTTTATTTGACAAAATTATAAAGGACTTAAAATCTCTTGAATCTCACTGATCAAGCAATCACTTATCCACTGATTTTTTATATTTTTAATTGATAACATTATCTAGCAATATTTTTGATTTAAAAATCACTTAAATTTGCCAGTGATAGCATCAATATATTATTTTAAGCAACATAGTGAAATACCAAATATCTGAAACCATCGAAACATACTCTTGTTTCTTTGTTCAATAAATTAAATGAATATAAATCTGAATGATATGAATATTAAATTTTTTTTTAAATGTAC
>Ga0302188_10001551_pt1 | contig 17944 bp, 9 predicted proteins | sample II_Bog_E2_1_FD_198783 | JGI IMG/M metagenome (GOLD analysis project Ga0302188, IMG submission 198783) | Peat permafrost microbial communities from Stordalen Mire near Abisko, Sweden - II_Bog_E2_1 | ecosystem: Environmental > Terrestrial > Soil > Wetlands > Peat | place: Sweden: Abisko, Stordalen...
GATATAAACTTTAAATAGTGTTTTGGATATTAACAGAGGAATATTTTAGATATATAATAAATGAACCTTTGCTAGAAATAAATTATTCCCAAACATGTAGTCGATTTTACTTTAAAAAATAACTTAATAAATTAATAATCATAGTAAATCATATTGAGGTCTATCAAAATATATGAAAAAAAGAGCTCCTTAATAATCAGGAGACAATTTTTTAGAAGTCAAAGTTTAATTTTCAATGTCCTCGGCTTATTAAAAAATTCCGCTTTTGAATCAAATAAATCAGAGTTAATTTCAAGTTAAGCAGTGCGACGATCTTTATTTAAGATTTTTTTTGTTTATTTAAATATACCATTATTTAATACAATTCTAAACACTATATTATTTAACAGAGAACGACAGCCATAATTGCTAGAGAATAAATTTGTTGCTTGAGAATAAATTTATATTGCCTTTATCACTTTGTCATAAGTGGTCATTTTTATCGATTCTCAAACTCCTAAATAAATTCTTTTCTTATATTTAAATACACCAAAAGTGTGTAGGCAAAATTGATAATTTATTTTATAATATATTAGTATTTCTTATAAGTTATTATTTGGATAATTAATCAATTAATAATTATAGATTATCAATCAGTAAATAAGTTACTTGTTCATTAAGGAAATTTGGCTTCCTCTTTTGGACCATCGAAGAAGTTATTTTTTACGATATATCGAATTGATTGCAACATATAGGAAGTATCTCGAAAGATACTATCTAACAAAAGGTTTGTTTATAATGTTTGATGCTGATATCTGAAGTGACAGGAGTTACTCTTATAATCCATCAAGTTCTCCAACATTTTTACGTCCTATTGTTGTCTCATCTGTAGGTGCTTGATGATAACATCAACAGACAACTATTCACGACGATGATAGCTGTTTTATCTTTCATTTACAAATGGTATGGACTGATCACTCTTAATGGGGATCTCCATAGCATCTACTTGCTCCACTTGTCCTCCTTATTCACATTCAACCTATATATTTGATTATTTTTATATAATTTTTACTTGTTAAACCTCTAGAATTTATTTTTCTTTCTAAACTTAGATCTATTCTTTTTAAGCATCGGGGGCTTGGACTATTTGCTATTTGCATTTATCCTTTTCATCTTTAGGCTGCGCATAATAATTTTTTGTTGGCAATCGTTTATTTTTGCGATGGTAAAGCATAAACCTGCGTAGAATATCAATGTCCTTCATTTTTTTCAGCATACTGCGTGGGTCAGCATTGATAAGACATATTTTTTTGCGTATTTTCTTTTCCAATATGCTCAGTTAGAGTTGTTCTTTCTTCTTTTCTATCTACTCTGGCAAAATGTTCTTTCTTGGATAATTTCTTTTCCTGGCTTCAATCCATTTTCGAATCTACTATTTGCTATCTAACACGGGATCTTTCTTTTTATACACAACTTTTCGTTTCATAAATATTTCTTCTTCACTTTCTGATTGGCTTGACAAATAGGAATTTTATTCATCAGGTATAATTTCCTCATCCTATTACGACCTGTCTTATTTTTATGGTTTCCGATTATAACTTTTGTTTGGCGATTCTTTTGCATCTTTTTATATAAAGGATTATCTTTTATTACCACTTTTACTGATGTACTATTCATTTTTTGTATTATCTCGCGGTCGCTCTTTATGAAAATTGGCAACATTTTATCGATAATTTTGATTATCTCCGTAGTCTTTCCGATAATATTTTTCTTCCTTTTCCTTTCTACTTTAATTACTATAACTATTTTCGGGATTGACTAATTTTGGAGCTGGAACGCTTCTTTGATTATAATTAGGTGGAGACTGCTGAGAGTAATTCTGAGGATAATTTGACATATAGCCTTGAGAACCTTGAGGATACGGTTGAGGATAATTCGGATAATAATAGTAATTATTTTGAGGAGGTTGATGAGACGGTAGCGGATATATAGCTGGCCCAGGAGGCATATTTTTTGGAGGCCCATACATTTATTTACCATTATTAGGTGGTGGCTGATTTTGGTAAATGGGATATGGAGGCGGAAATCCTTGTGGATACTGTGGACGTGGGTACTGCGCATTGTTATTTGGATAGAATTGTTGTTTTGAATTGTACTGCCGATTTTGCTAATAATTATTCTGCCCCTCTTTTCGATTGTTGTTGTAGCTCATCAATTGATATAATATAATCACTTTTATGCATAAAAATAGATAAGAACTTCCAAACTCATTTTTTTATGTGGACTATGTTTTTCCTTTAGAATAATAATATTTCAACTCTTGAAGTGAATATAAAATATTTAGCAATGAGATTTCACTCGAAGTGACCGTTTAATATGTTAACCAATAATATTTAGTAATAAATCAGTATTCATCTTTTTTTATTAATATCAATAAAAAAGAATGAGCACTAGATCTAGTGGAATCGAGCATGGGGTCGACCTTTTCATCAAAAATCAATATCATTAAATTTGTTTTAATCCCAACAAGAGGGATGTCCTTCTCAGATTAACTGAAAAATAACAGGATATTATTGGACAAGGATTTTGTCTACCAATCAATCATAACGGAAACGTCGATAATCGCATAATCAATCAGTATGTTCAAAGTGTTTATCAAAAATATAGCATTGAGGATCCGATCTAAAGGGAATTCAGATTGACAGCAAGCAGAGATTCCAAAATAATAAAATCTGGTATTCATACTCCTGAAAGGCATATGAACCCCAGTCGAAAGTCACACAATGATTATTCCACCAAAACAAGAAAGAAATTAGCCCAACTAAAAGATAACTATCGCAAGGGCGCTCAGGATATTGTTATTAGCAGTTAATATTCTCAAAAGAGTGGAGAAAGAGGGTCTTTACAGTCAAAACAGATTGGCTATCGTACCAAGGAGAAGATTAATTTCAAGACCTCAATTTCAACTAGTGAGCAATAGCATTATCTACCAGCAAGAAACGAATCTAATATTAGTGAAATCCAAACTCCCAGAATAGACTTAAAATTCAAAAATCCTAAACAATTTTAATCTTAAAATTGTGAAGTACCCGTTATTTTTAGATACTGTCCGATGTGTTAGGAGATAGTGCTTGAACACAATATCTCCTATCACTAATCAATGTGCATTTAGATACATAAAGCATATAATATGTCTTATGCAGAGCTAGAAAATTTAATTGATTGCAAGATGAGTAGAATGTAACGAGACATTTAAAGTGCATTTATCAGTCAAAATGAAGATTCTTTTTTGAAGGAATATTTAAAAATCAAACAGTAAGTGCATAATTGGCTGAAGAAAGATTAATCGACCAGCTACGATCACATAAAAACATCATTCAATAACCTTGCAATGAATACCTATCATTAGTTGACTAAATTGAACTGGTTCCGCAGTCTTCACAAAAAGATAATTGAAGAAAAGCAAAAGGAAATTATGAATAAGTGATAGTCTGTATTAATAATCATCGATGATTCAAATATCGATCGAAAATCATTTCCAATTGAGAGTTTGAGGGTTAGGGTCAGTAGCAATAAATTAGTTCTCAGGGACACTTCCACAAGTTCCATAATCACTCCAATGGTTTACGGGATGATCCAAAGCACTGAATAAATTGTATTTGGGATTAGCTTTACCGTAGACGTCAAATCTTTCGAAAGGAACAGGATCTGTATGAATTTTTGGTTCCTGTTTTGTTGGGACTACCACTTACGTGCGAGTGTCTGTTATGGTTCTGAACTGAGGATCTCTCATTTCATAAAGAACCGCACTTTGTTTTAGTCCCTGACGTCTAATTACTTGCATCTATTCAGCAGTGATAGGGGGTCCAATAACTTTTTAACTCATGTTGATGACTCTGAACTCTTCATTCCGAATAGGTTAAAGATTATTTGTGGGCTCCAAGTGCGTGTTATCTGGAATATGAATATTTTGTTCCTAAGTAAAGACATAAATATACAAGTCTTTGAACTTCCTCCTCGGAAAGATAACGATAGTCTTTCGAGACGAAGGATTTTTTCATGGAATTGGGAGTAAGAGGCATGTTTTTTTGACTGCTATACGGATTTCGTAAAGCTTATCGAAGAGGCTCATAAAGCTGATCAGTGTTTGGATTTTGCGCATGCTCCCTGATGGAAACTCTTGACATATCTTGCACTCTGGACATTAGATCTCAATACCAAATAAAATAAATAAAGTTGATAAAGTTGATAAATTGTTATCACTCATTAATAGTTTTATTACTCTCGAGTTAAAAGCCATTCTTTCCCAAAGCTGTTTACGCGATTCTGAAGTCTTTTCATTAACTTATCGATGTTAGTTACTGAAGGATCACAGAGAGTTTCTTCGAAGTTTAGCTATGTTTTTGGTTTTTAGGCAATATTGCAATCAATTAAATTTAGAGCTTTTGATATTTCATCAATATCAATATTAATTTATTGATTAGTGGCATACTGATATATTTACTCTTTGCTCGGCCTTAGATATTTCATCGGTATGAACAGATTCATACTTTTAGTAATTTCCGATTATATTAAGCTATTATTCAGCTCTAGAGAAAATATTGAAGAAATCAATGATTAAAGTGAAGTCAGTTTTTCATTGCAGCTTTTATTCTTAGCAGAACCAAGTAAAAATTTTGATATCCTATGGATCATCACAATCATACATGGAGTAGCTTATCTTTTCGACTGAAAATATTTTACTGAAAAAAGCCAATTTTATGTCTTCGACAATTTGTTCGCTTTTGCACCAAGCATTGGCCATTTTTTATTTAGATAGATATCCATTTCCAGATATATCTATCTTGGTCAGATACAAAAATATCGCTTCTGCGCTACAACAATTGATTTCCAATCTCATTGCCTTAAGCCTAAGGAGATTGATGCTATATTTTTCTAAAAGCTCGTTAAATTTTGCGATATTCATTAAATACAAAATTATCAATTATCAATTTAGAGTCAAGCATCTGCATATTTTTTAATAGCATCAAGAATCGACTCTTACAAACCTTTTAAACTATCGCCTAATTTTTTTAAACCCTGCTTATCAGTGAGCTATATATCGTTTAAGAAACGAACTTTTGATTGTATAAGTTTTTTTATTTCTCTTTAGCTGTTCCAAAGCAGTTGTTTCCAATTTTATTTTCCTGTACGCAACTGTAGTTACATTTTTTTTGAAGATTATTGATGCATCAGTCCTTTTTTCATTTATTAATTGAGTTATCTTTATTTATCTTTTAATTTTTAATCCATTGTTTGAAGTAATTGATTTATTGCTGCATTCTATTTTTTCAGTTTTATGAATTATAGCTACTTTCGTTATAATCTACTGTTGCAATTAGCAAATGCTTATTTCATCTATTTTTATAGATCATCCTTGCTGCCTAAAAACTTTTTATAGGTATCTTTCGCCTTTTGTAGCTCAGTCTAAAGACTAGACCTCTTTTCTTAAATACTATCGCATTCGCTTGATAGCAGATTAATCTTATTTTATAATTTCCTCATTTCTTCTTCAGATTAATTCTTTGTTTTTGCTAGTAGCTAATTATCTTTCTCAAGTTAACTTATTTTACTCAAGTATTATTCGCATATCTATTCGTATTTGGCTATGGAAATTTATTGGTCCATTATTTTTTATGATAATTCTGCCATTTAATTAGATGATTCTGTTTATAAACGATAAATGTCACTGGAAAGCTAATAATTTTTAAGGTCTCGTTCTTTTAATTATTCTTAAGTCTTTAGTAATTCTTCTCTTAATTTTGTAACCTATGTCTTATATGAAAATAGTTCAATGTCTATTTGTTCTTCTTTTTAAATATATTCATTCAGTTTCTGCTAATTCTCTAAACGTTATTCGTTTAAACTTGCAATATTACTCTTCAAACGATACATTTATAGTTATAATTATTGATATCTCTTTTGCTCCTTCAATATTTTGCCTTATAGTTATTGTAGTTTACTATTTTTGGATGTAAGCTAATCTTTAATTTATTGGGATTATGTTTCTTTCGATCGAATCATAAGTTCATATTGTCTTTTTTATTTTTCACGGTCAGTTTTAATTCTTTCAATAGTCTGCTCAAGTGTATTCTTTGCCCGCTACAAATCTTTATATTTTTATCCAATTTATTTTATGAAACATTATTTTTTTTCAATTTCAAGATCAGTGCTTTTGACTTGCCCTTGTAAAATTTTTAGATTCTTTTTATCCTATTAATGATTTCTCTTGACCTTATCAATATCTTCAGAAAGTTAAATAATTTTGTCATTCATCTCAAACTATTTATTCTATAAGAGGGATATTTTTTATTAGCTTTCCAGATATTGGCGAAGCAAATTTTATTTTTCCTTCATTAGTGTTCTCACTAAATTTGTCTCTTCACTTTTTTATTTTTAATAATTTTACATTTCTTTCTAGCAATGACTATGAATTAATTTTAACTCCTAAGTTTGAGATTAAAGAGAAAAGATCATTTCTTTCATTTCCTTTTTTTATTTCGAGATTTCTGTAAGAGATTACTTGCAATTTTAAAGTTAATTTTGTATCTCTTCATGAATCTTTAAATTTCTTTATTTTTAAAGGGAAAGCTCTTCTATTTACATTTTACTATTTGAGATATCTTCTTATAGCTTTAATGAATATTATTCAAGCCCTCTAATCTGATCTAAAAGTGAAATTTATTGTGAATTGGCTTCTTTTATCTTCATTTTTAATTTATCAATCTATCCACTTAAAATCATTTCCTGTTTTTATTGATTTTGTAGTTTCTCATTCAAATTTTAAATTTCTTCACTGAGACTTTGTTTTACTTATTTTAATTTTGAAATTTATTCATTTTTGTTTATAATCTACCATTCTTATTGATTTAATTCTTTTTTAAATTCCATCTATCTGGTTTAATAGATTTACTTCATCTTTTATAAATTTTAAAGAAGTTCTTCCATCTTATTTTTTAGTTGTCCTTCATTATTTTGGAATTGATTTGTTTTCATAATGCTCTCCTCTCTCGAAGTCATCAATTACTTTTCAAGTGAATACAATTTTTACTCCAGTTATAACTGATGACGGTGGAGCTCTTTCAAATAATTTTCGAGTCGAATTAGTAATTCGTTTGTCAAAGTCAATCCTAGCTTCTCTTATTTCTTTTTGAGAATAAGTTCATACTCTTGTTAATTTCTGGGTATTTTGCTGATAATGGAGTCAACTATGATATTTCTTAAATTTTATTTAAATTTCTCCCCCTATTTTTTAAAGTTGATAGCTCTGGCTTCGCTTTTGTTCAACTCCTACTTTATTTTTTTCCCTCCTGAAGAATATTTATCCTGTTAATCTTTTAATTTTTTTGTTATTAAGAAAACCTCTTCTTGTATTTTTTTATTTTCCATGGATAAACCTTCATTAATCTTCTGAATGGTTTGTTTTTCATTTTGAATATATTAAATTTATTTCTTAGCAACTAGGAATTAATTTGAAATTGATTTGCAATTTTCTTATCTTTGACTATAATTTAAAGCTATATTATCTTTTTATTAGATGATTTTTCGAAGATTTGCTTATATTGTAATTGTTTTTTACTCCTGTTGCTTTGATAATTTTCTTTATTTTTAGAGTTTTTAGGTTAAATTAAATATTTTCGCTTCTTCCTCACTCAATCTTTTGGTCATTTCCTTTATTTATTTCATCAATCTATTGTTTTAAGTACAATATTTCTATTTTTAACTCTACCAAATTCTTTCTTGTTCCCTCCAATCCATCTCATTCTTAGCACATTTTTATAATTCTTACTTAGCCTTCGTATATTGCACTTGAATTTCAGCATAGTTTTGCTTATGACTAATGATTTCCATCTCCAAGAATCTTTGACTTTCCAATATACTCTTCAATTTAGACTCTTCCCACTGCTATATTGGATTATATTATTTATCAACTTTTTTTGAAGTTTACAATTTGATGGCCTCTTTCATTTTACCCAAGTTTAAATTTAAAGATTCGATTTCCGACTGCAATTTGATTATTTGCATCTATTTCTTTTTAAGTTGCATTTTAAAATGCCTTTATTTCTCTTGATTGACTAGAGAATCTTTTTGATAATTTTCCTGATTTCTTTTTTGTCGTTATACAAGAACCCTATTTTATTTAAGTTATTATTGATACGAATTAAGTTTACCGTCATCCATTCTTTGTTTTTCAATAAAATTATTAATCTAATCGATATAGATTTAATTTTACTGCTAACTTATTTTTAGTCTCTCTTCTAACTTGTAATTTTCCTCCACTGCAACCTCAAACTTTCGCTTTGTCCATAAATATTCCTCTTTGATGGTTTTATATTTATCAATTTGCTATTGATACTTATCTTTGTATCTTTTTATTTCCCTCAATTTTTATTCACTTTCTTATAACTGGCCTTGAAGCTCATTTTTTTATACCTGCGTTTTTGACAAATTTATTCTTTCTTTCTCGAGTGAGGCTATCGTTTAAGAGAGCTACAATTTATGTTTTTCTGATATATTTTTAGAGGAGACTAGCTACTAACTCAAGGATTTAGCTTATCTTTTTAAGAGGGTAATATTTTTCTCTAATCGAATGATTTATTAATGAGATTTAAGTTCCAATTCTGTCTTAATTTGTTTGTATCTCTCTAAATCCTGTTCTAATAAAATTCTCTTGGCCTCAGCGCAACTGATTTCTTCTTCTTTGGTATTAATGATTATTTTTAATTGCTCAATTGATTGATTCTAATTTTTGCGTATATTATAATTCTCCTGTTTCAATTGATCAAGCTAAAATGCATATCTATTGATTTAATATTGAGTAGTAGCTTTGATTTCCTAAAATTATTGATTTTGAATCCCTATTTTATCTTATAGAAAGTTAACTTCCTGCTGCTTTTTGCGAAGTTATTATTTCAGAAGGGATGTCTTTTTATCTGCATCTTTCAAAAGACTATTTATAGATAATAATTCTTTAATTGTATTGGTTTTCTTTAACAGCTATCTTTAGCATTCCTATTTGTTCAGCTTCAGTCGAACTATTTACATTTTATGACTTTGTTCAGCAACTTACATTTATTTTCGTTTTTATCTCTCTATCTTCCCTTTCTCTTGCTCTTGCTTATACTTTAATAGGACATTCTTCAACTTACTAGCAGAATAATCAACTTATCTTTTGACTTCATTTATTTCCTATCGATATAACCACTCCTATGGACTCTAACGTCGAGGACTGGATCGCTGCGGACTTTGTGCTCTTTGCTATCTGCTTTACCTATGAATTGAATATTAACCTGCCAAATCTCGCCTTGAAGTTGCTCCAATTTTCTTTTTTTGAAACTGAAGTGGATGGCTACTCTTTAATGGCAATTTAAAACCATATTCAGATTTGGTTTATCCATAATTAGCTTCGATAACTAAATTTTAGCGTCTATTTTTTTCAGGTGTTTAAACTTCCTAATTAAACAATGCTCTCTTTTGAGTAAAAGAAATATCCTTTTTGTTTCTACTATCGTCCTAATTTTATGAAATCCATAATATCTTCGTTTATATCCAAGCTTATCTGTCGATGCACTTCTGAATTGGCAAGCGAACAATCTCTCCAATCGAATGCTTCATTTCATTCAAATTTAATTTTATCTTCCCACCACTGTAAAGAGATCCCTTGTCAGTTATCAAAGCTATGTTTAATTCACACACTCCTTATTAAAGACGCAAAGATAGTTCTTCATCAAATCTGTACAATCCATCGTTAATTGCTACTTCTTGAGTGCCCAAGCCGTTTTTCCATTCTACTCGCACTCGGCACTTGAATTTCAGTTTGAGAGAAACTGTGTAAACAAGAATTTTTAATATTCCTGCTTCCATTCGATAATTTCGTTAATTATATTAAGTTATAACACTGAACATTACTGACATTACAATCAAGTGACTTCCACTCCTACCACAACATGAGCCTTGAGATAATCATCCATCGATTAAATTTCAAATTTATTGAACATTGTCAGCGTCTTCCAAAAAGATGCTTCGTCGATATAGGGCCATCGACCTTTGGCTCCTTAGCGCAGTACCTAAAGATACTAATTTTCTTTTGCGATTAAATAATTTTTGCAAAATACTTCTATCTTAATGACCTTGTCTTCAACGAGGTAGGGCTGCCTTTTCTGGGACGCATATTTGGTTAGATACTCATCTTCTTTATCTAAATGCATATTATGAATTATCCTTGTTGCAAAGCCACGAATCATAGATTTGCTTTCAAGTTTAGGGATGATTAGTAAAATTAGATCTCTGGTGATTTCTTGAATTTATTAATCAAATTAATAATATTCGGTTAGTAACGACAGAATACTCCAGCAATCAACGATTAAACTCTCAATACAAGATTAATTCTCCTAAATAAAGCAGTCAGCGCTGCCTATGTTTTGATTGTGATGATATTTTAGAGTCACAAAATATACCAAAAGGCGATGCACAATTTTGTGAGTATATGGAGCAGGGATGAAACCAATTAGATGAGCATATAGATATGAAGGGAGATAGGTTGTTACCTTTTGTCGGGAAATTGAAGTTAAAAGTTTGCGAATAACTGCTAATATGATTGATATTTATAGATAATTCTTTGTAGAAACTGCTAAAGAGAGCAAAAAGGCATTCATATAAAGAAGTTTATTGAAAACATCTTAAATTTAGCCTTCATTAAGAGTTGTAAGGATTGAGTGGCTATCGAACCCGATTAATGCAGATAATAACAGATAAGTTTGCTTTATGAGAGGGTCTATGCAGTTAGATTTGATATAGAGAGCAGAACATCTGTAATAAATTAGTGTTAACAGCCATTCCAATAATAATTTGAACAGTTCTACTCTTCGGTGATGCTTCAATTTCATAAAAATGTGTTTGCCTTATGATATTTGGGCCAATCCGACAACCATTACATACCTTATCGCAACAAAATGTGTATAAAATTCCTTCTCTCGCATAAAGTGATAAAATGTGATGTTGGTTGGGACAACCTTCTACAAGTATCTTTGATACATGAACAACACGTATTTAGGGGTCATCCACAGTGCTTCCTCTTCCATTGCTAATAGCTATTCTGCAGGCTCGTAGCCTTAGCTTCCCATGATATAATACATGACTCCCCTCAAATGAGTTTATACATCACGAAAGAGACGGTAATCAGTTGCATTAGATGCGACTGCAAATTTGAGTGCTTTCATGATTTAATCTTTTGTGAAAGAGTATTTTTCGTTGACTTCAAATATATTCCTGGATTCAATTCGGAAATGTTCCTGTAATCGGTTGATTTTTTAAATCATGTTTTCCAGAACAGTTCCCATTTATAATATGAGAAAAATAAGGACAAAATAAATATATCTCAGCAAATAGAGATAAACAAATATTACTAGATTACTTTCAACATGCACTTTTGTATTGGTGAATTATTTTGACATCAATATATTAATCTATATCATTTAGGTAATTTGAAGGAATGGAACACATATAACTCCGCTCTGACACCATGACTATTCTCACTCCTGAAATGCGTCAATCCATCCTTACTTCTCAGGAGGGCAATTGGCCTGATAATGAAGAAGATAAAATTGTACAGGAATTGTAAAATTACGCAGCTTAAATATTTGGAAAAGGAGGCGCTGCTTATGTACCGTCAGGAGTATTTGGAAATCAATGTTGTATTTTAACAGCAGGTAAACCTGGAGAAGAGATACTCATCAGAGATAAGGGGCACATTATACAACATGAAAACGGATCAGTTGGCAGATACGCAAGAATGGCAACAAGGACAATCGACTGTCCTGAAGGATTTATAACACCCTAAGTTTTAGAGAAGCATCTCCACAAAAAACAAGATGCTTATACTCCTCATACTGGAGTTTTAGTGTTGGAGTTTCCTACTTTCTAAGGGTTGATTCCTCCTCTTGAAAAATTACATGATTGCGCTAAATTAGCTAAGAAGAAAGGAATGCACGTGCATGTTGACGGAGCACGAATATTTTCAGGAATTGCCGAACTCAAGGTAGATCCAAGTGAAGTTCTTAAAGAGTGTTCAAGCGCAACATTCTGCTTGAGTAAAGGTTTGTGCGCTCCAGTTGGTTCTATTATCGTTGGAGACAGTGACTTTATTGCCAGAGTTAAAATTAATCGTAAAATAATGGGTGGGCATATGCGTAAGGCTGGAGTTGTTGCCAACACAGGACTGATTGCTCTTAAAAAAATGAGATTTTAGTTATGGAAAGACAATGAGATGGCGAGATTGCTTTCAGAGACAATGGTAAATCTTGGATGGTTTTAGATGGTTATTAAAGTATAGACAAACATGATTTTTTTTAATATCACTGATCCCAACTGTAATGCTACAGAATTAACTACATTTTTGAAACAAAATGGAGTGCTATGCAGTTTGAAGAATGGAGTCGTTAACAGATTTGTCATTCACCATTACATTCGTGAAAAGGAAGTGGACACCGTGATCCAACTTCTCCAACAATTTAAAGCGTCCCGCGAAACGGAATAGCCCCATTAGACATGATGATGTATGATAAAATGAGCGCAAATAAATTGCAAAATAGATAAATATTATGTAGTAGTATAGTATTGTCATGCTATTAAATTTAGTCGTGTTCGTATAAAAATTCATTTAATCATATCATTCATTTATAGCCATTAATCTGCAACAACCATTTCTATTCCAACATCATGATTTCTTCAAATTAATTACCTCAGAATAACTCTTTGGCACGCTCGTCCTTTCATTTACCATTTCCTGAATTCCCGCCACCACTTTAGCATCACTCTCATGCCATCAACAAGTGGCTATCTTGGCAATCTGCATCCTGGTTTCAATCTTTGCCAAAAAATCTTCAAGAGACTCTTCCCGCTTGCAAAATATAAGAAGCACCTCAACCTCTTTATCATCATTATGATATTGGAGTACCCCAGATTCCATAATTTGCAAAGCATGAGGAGCCAAGTTATGAAAAATCCCAAGAAACTGGAGACATTTTTGCACTTCTACAGCGCAAGGTTTTAAGGTTAATAAGGCAAAAGCGACTTACCTTTGAGGAAATTTATGAATTAAAAAGATATCGTGCTATGAGGATCGACTATTACCTCCTTAAAAAAAGTAGAAGAAATTTTGAAAAAAAAATTGTGTATGATACTCGCAAGAAAGTGGCAGACCGCAGGATAAGATATAAAGGCAAATTTATTAATGAATCTCAAGCCAAAGAATTGTTGGGACTTCAAGGATAAAGTTATAGTTTCTAAGATCTGAAGCGAAGGATGAAGGAAAGTCATGCTTTAGTGTGATGTTATATCAATACTGTAAATATAGTGGATAATTATTTTAAGAGAGCAATGTGGACTTGGGATTGTATAATTAAAGTAGTAATGTTAACAATTTGAAATCTATACAATAATTAAATTTATTAATTGTATTCTTTTAATCATCTTGCAACTACAATTTGCTCCTTTAAATTGTTAAAATGGATATTATTAATATAAATGTTTGATAAATAAAATGACAAAAAAGGTCCTCTCAAAAGCATTAATTTTTCAGCCACACATTTCAATTAGATGAATGAGATATAATAAATCGATATTTTACATAATCATTAATAAGAAGAGTACGAAATGAGGAGAAGGAAAACTATTTACAGTGAGGAAAGGGACCAAATTTATACTAATTCAATTGAGGGAGATTAAAATTTATAATTTCTGGATATCTAAAACGGTCGATTATAAGATGACATTTTTGAGATGATTTATTAAATTTAAAACGATTTTGACAAGGAGATCCTCTAAACAAAGATAACAAAATTATAGTAGGGAACAAAAAGTTTATAAAAAGAAATTATAGAAAAGAATATCCTTTTAACTCATTTACTTAGCGTTTCAACAAAGCAAAATTCAATGATTCGAAATGATTTTGTCTCATTGAATAAGATGGCAGCGAAATTGAAAGATAATTAGTCTAAAGTTTAAAATTTAAAAATAGAGATTATGGAATTTGAACAGCGACATTTCAGTTTGATCCATAAATACCAAGAAAAAGAGGGAAAAATATAATAATTAATCAACCAGCTTGCACTAAAAGAAAAATAATTACTCTAATTCCAAATGTAAAAAATAATAAATGTATAAGCTTAAACTCAAACTTTACTTGCAAAAACCTAGTCGGTTGGTATTTAAATTGGTTGTCATCATTTTAATCGCATAATGACTCTTGATCCCATTAATATATTCTGCAAAAAGCAGTAAATAAAGGACATATCAATTCAAACTGATTTGAGTTATGACATTTTCTCATATGAAAAATCATTACTTTAGGATAATAAAGCTTTTCAGTCCAAATTGATATATCTGACACATCAGAGAATCTTTTCAATTCAGATTGAACCCTTTTCTAGGAATTATTAGGCAATATATAACCCACTTTAACAGGACTCAAAACAGTTTAAAATTTCGAATGAATTCTGTTTATTTGTCGGAGAAGAGATAATAGATATTAATTGTAAAAATTAAACGGAAGCAACTGAATCTGAGGAATGTTTTAAACAATTAGATTAATTTGATAAGTATATCTCTGAGCCATTAATGAGCATAATATCTATGCTGAATTAAATCAAATAGATAAAAGATCATGATGAAATCATATAAAAATTGCTATCGATAAAAAACAATAAAATATCACAAGTTTTGACTAAATTATTGAAAGAGCATAAATTTCTAAAATTATGTCTTGAAAAAATGATAGAAAAAGACTCCTAGAGAGAGGAAGAGATAAACTCCCAGATTCAGATTACTTACTCTGAAGTTGTAGCAAATAATGATGGAAAACATGAAACAAATGCAAATTAAAAAATAAATTCAGATATAAATAAATATGATGATAACAAGAAGAAAGAATAGAATTAATGTTCTATATATTGATTTTCATTTCATAATTAATTTTAATTTATCTAGAAATTCATATAATAATTAATTGAAAAGTAAGAGGCCATATATTTGATGTAATCATATCATTTATTTCTGGGGAAAGTTCGCTAAGTTTCATCCAGCAAAGAATCTTAGATGAGAGTATGATGCTTGTTTTTCATAAGAGCGTCAAAGTAAGATTCGGAGGGATCATATCTTTTCTGGATACCTAGCATGCCGATCATTCGATTGATTCGTTTTCTCTCCTATTAGCGTTGTTAAAAATGATTTTATCCCTATTTCTTCAAATATGATCTTTATATTAGAGAATCTGCATGTTGGTATGACTATATTGCCAATTCTTTTCTTCCATGAGTTGAAGAATATTCTCCATATTCAATTAAGATATCTTTTAGTTCGACTGCATTTTCATCTTCATTGTATTTATTAATCAATGCTTTATAAGTATTCAAAACTTTATAGACATTTCCCGAGTGCTTAAAAATTTTTATTGCAAATTTACAAGATGATTTATCTGTAAACTGTTTTTTATGGGGATTGTTCTCACTTTTGGATAACTCTGAGCCCAGTTCATTAACTACCTAAAGGTAAGCCTCAATATGGTTAGATTATCCATTTGATATTAGTTTACGTTTGAGAATTCTAATTTTTTAGACCAGGGAACATATAGTTTAGTTGCGTTCAATCTTTGATCCTTTTGTTTGAAGTTTGATTGTAGTTAACTCTGCCAATTTATCACCAAGTTAACTATGTTGTATCTTATCACAATCCTTGTAGTATTTTTATATTTCAAGATAATAAGGCAGCTCTTCATTACTTTTAACTTTTGGAACCTTTTAGTTGAAATAATCAATTTTAATTTTCTAAAAATTTAATTAAGCATTTTCAGGTAAGTTATTCAAACCATAAACTTAATTGCTTACGGATTGAACAAAATCATAAACAATTTGAGTGGTATCTACCCATTCAGAGAATAATTTGTTTTTCTCTTGCCCTTCAGGATTTTAGAAATCAGAACCGAAAATTATTTTAAATGTTTTTGCTTCTTCCAACAGACGATAAACTATGTAACTGAAATTATTTAGCTCTTTTTCATATTCTGGAGGTTTATTTTCAAATTTAATTTTTTTAAATTGACTGATGATTTTTAGGATTATGTGCACTATTATTTGAAATTTGGGCACTGTCCTTGAGTCTTGAGAGAATCTAAACTCTTCTTTTTGTATCATAGATATGATTAAGCTACTAATTTATAATTTCTGAATCCATTCAATTCCCTTGCCGTCAACCTCCTCAAATTTATAAGAGAGCAATCCTCCCTGAATGTTTTTTCTCTTTTAGACATATTTTGGTAAAAGACTTTCTTCGCCGTTATATAGATTAAAAGTATGATTAAATTAGTGAACATGATTGAAAAATGAACGAGATTCAGGAGGATTAATTAAAGAGTCTCTAAGAAAAGAGGTGATAATTGTTTCAACAGAACAATCTTAATTTATTCTGTTTAAAAATGCTTATTTGAATCTTTTTCCGAAAGTACCCATTAAACTTATAAATTTTTGTGTAAACTTAGGTTACGATTAGGCTCTAATTCTTACTCTTTTTCCAAGTGTCATTTCTATCTCATTCATATCCACTGATTCCTCTTTATCTGAATAAATTCTCTTTCGAGTCCAAAATGAAGTATTCTCGTGAATCTTCTGCAAAAGATCATCGCTATTTAAAGGGTTTCTATCTTTTACGGCTTTATAGAAGATGAAGAACTTCTTTTTTTAATTATTTATCACATCGTTAATCATTTCCTTTATAAAATCTCTTTACTTGGTATTGTCAATGTTAGTACAGTCTCTCATGCCTTACAGTTTTGCAATCACGTGATTGTTCATTTATTTTTCATCAAAAGGTTATTTTCTCTAAACTTTTGTAAACACGAAAACAGTTGCAGCCAATATTTACTTTTTTATTTCAGGATAATTTTTAAAAGAGGCAAAAAATTAAACCATTGTTGCTTTTGGCCTTTAGAAAATACCACTCATTTCATTGTAGTCAAAAGTTAGCAAGAATTTTATATTTTAAACCTTGGAGAAAATACGGTAATGAAAATAACCATTGGCTACGAGCATGTTGCAACCATTAGAGTCTTCATAGCCTGGGCAATCCAAGATGTTTACAGATAATAGTGAGTTGTCTTTTTAGTGCACATTAACAGTGCATTAATTGGGGATTTGAGTTTCTGATTGACGAGTTTGACCTATTCTAGCCTCTTTTAATCTGGTTATATTTAAACCTGCTTCATAGCAAACATCTCCAGTTTTATTCTATTTGCCAACCAAAGTATTTTTAGCCAACAAATGAGCGAGAGTGGTTTTTCCTGCTTTTGTAAGTCCAAACAAAGCATACCCATGCTTGATGATGTCCAAAAAGCAGAGATCACCCCTTTATAGTTTGGAAAAAAATTAAAGATCTTCTTCTTATTTCTTACTTATTTGTTTTTTAAGAGGTGATTCTGGCAAACTACTATCAGAGTGCATTACTTTTTAAAGATATTTTTTATATATCAGATAAATTATTAATTAATCTTTTAATCTTGTTTATCTGCCATAAATAAAATCAAAATGATTAAAATAGATAGAAGGATATATCTTCTGTACAAACTTTAATAAAAATCATTTATGCACGGATACAAGGATATTTTATACTCTTACTTACAACGAAAAACATTAAGCTTAAATTGTTTGTCTTTTCTTTGTGGAATTTAAGATATTGGAGGTAATATATAAATTAATAATTGCAATAAATTTTAGATCAATGGCAATGCATAAAATAATTAAAAAGTGTATTTCATAACAGAATTCGTCATACAGCTATTTAGTTGAATCAGTCAAAAAATAAATATTATTGCTGAAAATATAGCATTAATAGTAATGCTTTGGGGTTGGGGTTGGGGTTGGGGTTGGGGTTGGGGTTG
>Ga0302188_10001555_pt1 | contig 17906 bp, 17 predicted proteins | sample II_Bog_E2_1_FD_198783 | JGI IMG/M metagenome (GOLD analysis project Ga0302188, IMG submission 198783) | Peat permafrost microbial communities from Stordalen Mire near Abisko, Sweden - II_Bog_E2_1 | ecosystem: Environmental > Terrestrial > Soil > Wetlands > Peat | place: Sweden: Abisko...
TGCATGGGAATAAAGAATAGTAAATAGCCGGGAAATCATTTATCCCGATACTTATATTTAATATCTCATTCAATGCCATCGCAATCGATTTAAAGCTCGAATTTATTGAGTATTATCTTGCACTCAGTTGGTGGTCTCTGATCATCTTCTCAGTCATTTCGTTATTGGGCCAAGACTTTAATGTAATGTCGATTTATCGCTTGCAACTATCGTTATTTTATCTTTATTCTTGGATAATATTTGCATACGGAGAAACGAGGGAAGAGTAACAGCGAAATGCAGTATCTGAGATAAGTAAATGGAGCCAATTACACTCCTGCAAGCAAGTTCCTTTTTGCTTGAAGGTCCATTTGTTATATTAACATACTGTTCATACAGAATATTTTACTGAGTCGTCCCTATAAGCTGTCCCAGCCATCGATTGAATCTAAATTTAAAGCAGAACAAATATAAGACAATTTTGGTGTCAACACTTTAGTGGAGGAAGCCAAACACTTTTGATGGACTTGAATCGATTTCCAATTTGCATGAACTTGACTTAGAAGCCACAGAGATAAACTCAAACAAAGGAATTTCAACATTTTTTATTTTTGAAATTATGGACGATAGTTCCACAAAGAAGGACATCAGTCTCAGACATTTAATCATCCAAGGGGCTTCGTTAAAAATCCATTAGATTATAAAGCCTACGTTCGGCCATGGAACTCGGCAAGTTTTAAAGTCAAAAAGATAGTAGCCTCAGCTCTAACTCTCAGCTGATCTCTGCAGATGTGAAAGTGCGCACCAATTGGCATTTTCTATGTGAATGATAAGGATAGAGTAATTAAAGGATTTAGTTTATCATTTTAGGGTTCATCACACTGATAAAAGAGTCAAAATGCGAGCAATTTATCGCCGTAAATGTTCAAATTCTTTATTCTTTATTGTTTGTGTTTTATGTTTGAATAAAATTATTCTAAACTTTCTTCGATTCGATTTTTTGAAAACAACCCCAAACTTATTTTGGTTACGGAATCCCCTTTTGCCCGAAGACTTATGCTAAGCTTATCGATTTGAATTGATTGTAACCGATTTTGCTCTTACTGAACAGAATTTTTTATCGTTTCCCTTTATAAACAAAAGATAAACTTATTTGCATCAGTTAAAAACAGTTTTTCTCAGGTCTCTGCTTATAAGCAAGAGTGAGAGTTAAAAATTATTATTTTTGAATGTCATCGATTTGCCGTGAAAATATAATTCTATGCATCTTTTGCAGGCTTAACATTTGCAAGCGTTTTCAAATAGTCTTTAGAGAGTCTTTCGGCAAAATGCAGTCAAACTAATCATCTTTTTTTATTTGACCACCTTTTTGCCAATGTTCTATAAGTCCAACGCTTATAATACGCTCTATAATAATTTCCAAATGAAGAACTTCAACTTATTTCTATTGACAGTGGGCCTGCTATTCATCTCCTCTTATAGTCAAATTTCCTTTGGAGTCGTTGGTCCTTTTACGGCTTCCGCTTTTAGATGCCTTGCATCAAGTGTGCCTCATGTCACCATTCCATATGTGACTATTCGGGCTTATCAAAACTCTCACTCACCTCCAGGAATAGACCCAAATGCTCTTCAAACCATCACAAATGCTTTTGTGGCTGGATTCTACACAGGCATCTATATGGAAATCTGCCGCGGAATTAATGCAACCTCTCAGATAAATTTAGTGAATAGTGAAATTATGACGCCAATGGTGACCCTTCCCTCAGCTTGGCCTAATCATCAGGTGGTCATCAAAGTTGTGCCAAGTGTTAATCCAGACTGTTCTTGGGAGGTCTATGCTCAACAAGATAATTGCAATTACTTAACTGAAGCTGTCAAGGCAGTAAAAAATCTGAGATGGACTCCGATTATATTTACTACATATAATCTTTGGAACAAATACTTTGGAGCAACTTGTGCTGATTTTAGTCAATCTACAGGTGCCCAACTATTCTATGCTATTTATGATGCCACTGGGAAGGTGAACTCAGTTCCATCATTTAATGGCTTTGTGCCTTTCGGAGGATGGTCAATTGCGGGGATGCACATCACCAAACAAATTGGTGGAAGTGTTCTTGTTCCATTATTGTGTGGTAACAAAGCGTGGCATGCTCTTGTGGACGAATATTTTTACTGATTGTTCATCACCATCTTATCATATCTATTTAATTCATAATATTCATAATAGACTAATTATTAGGGAACTGAAAATGATTATAATAATAAAGTTGGGAAACAAACTATGAAAAATTAGTTTCTCGCAAATCGCCAAATTTCTTTTTGTAACTGCTAAGCCAATGCATCAGGGAGAATTACAAATATTTTGTAACTCAATTTTCTGCTATTGTTTTATAAGGGCAATAGCCATCGAAAATTATATTTACATGATAATTTTATCATCAATTGTCATCAGGTTTAATCACCATATTTTATTCAAATAGTGAGGATATTTAATTGGGCAACAAATTATATATATCAAGATATCAAAAGTAAACTATCTAATGCTTATATCTAACTGCTAACACAACCTATATCCTCGATACAATACTAACAGATCTATAAAGTAACATTTCAATCATAATATCCTCCGTGAACTTCAGTCAAATGAGTGTAAATGAGTCCATGATCTTTTTACGGATATGATACCATGTTGTCAGGATCGCATTTAAAACACATATAGATCTTACAAAGAGTGCACATCACATTGCAGCATCCAGTGTATTTCATCACCAACATTCTACATTTTGGATTGGCACAATTCCGAACCTTATTCTACTTCATGTATTTTTTAACAGCCTCGTCGTTAGCCTCTTGACATGTGCTGTTGAAATGATAATCTTGCTGAGTAAATGAATAGGTACCTTGCATTTAGTGCAAAAGCGGGAGTGACAGAAATCGCATTCAATACTATTTCCTGAGTCCTGATACGTTACTATTTGTTTGCAGCCTGGCTTATAACAAAATATCATAATATCCGAATGCTATGCAACATATTTATTGGCAGCAATGTTCTGCAGTTTTTGCCATGTATTAAATTCTAGGAAGTGTATAATCAACTCTAAGTCTTTAATTACAATGTTCACTCGGCATTGTGGGCATCGTATAGGGAAAAGACTGGAGTTACTTAGGGTAGTGTTAATATCCAAGACAAGGCAATCGCGACAGAACTTGTGACCACAAGCTTGTAAGCGATATGATCGAATCATTTCTTCACAGCAGATGCCACATAGGTCTGAATTTACGATTTTTTCTTATGGAACTGTTAGAGATTCGATAAAATGAAGAATATAGTTAAAGGCTTTCTGCACATTAACAGCACTACCTTCCAGCAAAATAGTCATGCTGTCACCCTCAATCTCCACCAATACGAGATCAAATTGACTACGAATATTGTTTAATTTATCGGGGTTAGTTTTAAAGAATTTATAGGCTTTACGATTTATTGAGACACTGTAGAAAAAATGTTTATCGAGGCACTACTGAATTTACCTTCGAATCTGCTGGTGATATTTACTGGGAACACATACGGATAGAAGTTGTTTCTGAAAGTTAAAATGAAACTTTGCTTGATATTTGTCCTCCAAGTCCATCAAGTTGGCAAGTCCATTGTCTGTAAGGACGATGTTTTTTTGATATTCTGTCAAAATAACAGGCTAGCCTTGTTATTGTACAAACAAATTGCATGTTAACGATGATAGGGTACTCATCTCGCTACTTTTCATCACGAGATAGGTTGTTTTATCTTCTTTTTCTGTTATATATGTCATTGGCATATGAGCATAATTTTATTGATATTCGAGTAACATCCATTAATATATTGGTCTTAATCCACGCGGAATTGGCAACCATGACTAGAACCAAGTAGAAGCATAGAGTCTGGCCTCCCCCAATTTGCCGATAGTTTTGTCTAGCTCCTTAGCGATCTTTATCATGTTATCTTACTAACTAGGTAAGCGAGGAAAAGGGATTTCGAATTCGACTCTGCATGTTCTAAGGCCATTCTAGTGTTTGTCAATGGGAGAAATTACAAAATTTAAGTTTACGTTAATAGATTTCAATGCTTCCAGAATTACGATCTACAGCATTTTACTATCTCCCTCTGTTTCCTTCAATGGTGTCCTCAAGATTTATACCTCATTAACTTTTCCGTATGCACTTAAGGCTTCCTTTAAATATATCTCGTCGGTGGTACTCTTAAGGTCTTAAAAGATAAGCTTATTCCCTTTGAGACTCACCTTAATCTTTGCGTCATCTAAATTATGCTGAAAATCCGTATTAAATTATAACATCGAATTTTATGCAATTTCGGCTGTTTAATATCTAGCCAACCCTTTACAGTGCGACTTCCAAGCATACCACTTAAACTCAATGTATTAAAGGTGGCGATTTTTGTTTTTTTCATCAAGATACTTTATTGGTTTGACCTAGAGAAGCTTGTCATAGTATAGACATCCGTTAAAGCTTTAGTTAAATCTATTATAGTCATTCGGAGAGTGAAAATGAATGATTGCAGATTTGGAGGATGAGTTCTTTTATGGTTTTATCATTTAGATTCCCTTTAAAATGAACAACTCATCGAATAAGTCCTCCAAGTCATCTTTGGTGATTGACAAGTCAAGATTTTACAGTGAACATTTACTGATGCAATCTGGTTTAATAATTTACTTGATAATTCCTCCTGCTCCTAAAAGTAAGATGGTGTTGTTTAGGTAAAATACTGTTTTAGTAGATTGCAGTAACTGTTATCTTATGCGAGCGAGGATAATCTAAAAACTGTCCTTCACCTCTTCAGCTTTGTCTTTACGACAAAGAATTTTGATCATAGCCATTTCGTGATTCGTTTCGATGATGCAGTCATGATCCCTCTCAAAGCAAATTATCTCTTTCTCTTCATCCTTCTACAGTGACTAAAAAGTGGTGGTTGCCACTCCATAAAACTCAACCTATATTTCACTTTGGCTTTGGCTCTGCCGTGGGACAAGTTTGCCGAATGTGTTAAGGTATTGCTCTGCAGTGAAGGAGTTACATATTAAAATTTATTTGATATTTTTGTCATTCTTGCATAGTTGCAGTACGAAAAGAAACTCAGGCCGCTCATTTAGCTATGAAATAAGACATTGCTTGCTGGGAAGTATGTTATCTTGACTGCCACTCATGACAAAGCCGGTTTTGCGGGAACCAGAATATATTGCAACTGCTTTGTTAAAATAAGGAAGCAGATGGCTGATAACTTCGTGTAGGTCGCTAGGTTCAAAGATAATGTTTGTCTGCTAAATATTCAACTGTTGACGAAAGTCATCGATTTCGTCTCGACATTTCATCATCGCATCAGGATTTATACCATAATGCCGAGTGAGACTAAAGACGTCCATATCCTCGAAACTTTTTCTTCCATACTATTCTACAAACAGGCTACCAAAAAAATCGGAGCCACTTACTTTGCTAGTCTTACGACGAAAGGATTAACTTTTTGAGGAAGAGGTCTTCTTGCGGAATTATATGAGTTCGCATTTGGTGAGCACTTACAAACAAGACTATAGATAACCACTCCTGCGCCAAATGTCTTTAGGTTTTATGCTAACACTCATCTTATGCTGTCTTGGTTGACGCATGCTATGCTCGCTGTGCCAGATTACGAGCCCCATCAGCAATAAGTTGGACCTTCGCTCCCTTTCTTCCTTTGATTGATTCTATTTTTCCAGTATTTGGAAAACTAATTTAGATTAGATTGGAGAAATTCCCTTCTTAGCGGCCTCCACAATTCGCTCATCTGCCACAGTAAATTCTCCACTTTCCTCTATTATGATTTTCAGCTGTTTCATTAATTCAAGACATGCAGCTGTCCTTTCATTGGTTTTGTCAATGAATTTACTGAGTCCAAAATCGATCATTTTTAGTAAATAAGCCGATATTTCCTTCGGTTTGCTAGCATAGTGCTAATTGGGGACTACTTGAGACATTAAACTAACATATTTTCCGCTTTTGTTGACAGCCACTTGCGCCATACGTCTCCCTTTCTCCATTTAGCTGCAGTGTCCTGAATATTTCACGTAAGTCCCTTGGCTGTAGTCGAACGTGAAACTGATATCTTTGCAATAATCGATAACAAGGAAGACGTTGGAGTAATCATAATTCCACTTTTGCAGTTGACGTGTCCCCTCCACCACAAACACTTTGTTTTTTTTATCAATAAGACCGCTTTAGTTGGGTTTAGCAACGATATGCACTTGATTTTTCAACTAAGTTTTGGCTAACTCATCTTGCAACTTGCATACATACAGATCAGAACTGCTGAATACAACTACATCCTGCCTATGGGGGTGATTTATGTCTTCACGCAGGAATTATATTAACTGTTGCAATAGTTGCTCCTCCGACTTCTCGACAATAAACTACCGTGGATGTTCAGGCCAAATTTGCAGGGGAACAAAGGTTTAACAGTTGATAGTCCTCAGCAAGACCTCAATTTCTTAATCTTGGAGTTGGCTATGGTAAATGTAAGTCTGTTCCAAGTTGAGCTGAAGTGAGCAAGTCTGTAGCAGCAGTGGAGAGTAATCAACTGGACTAAGCCCAAAGGCATCAAAAATCAATATATCTCCACTGTTTAGGGGCAATGGTTTTTTGTTCCAATAGTCTATTGAATGGAGAATTACTCCTTCCTTGGCGAGTTGATAACGCATAAAGGATAACTTGTCTATTTCGGAGGGATCTACCATTATATGCCCTGCTGACAGAAGTGATTTATCTGATATGACGAGATGCACCTGCTTTTTTCTCATGGTCTTCGCCAAGAAAAGAGCTAGTAGTGGACTCTGAGAGGAAGACTGGAGGTGACTGATAGTGCATCTGCCTTCTTGGACCTGAGAAATTTGAGAGCAATAGGTAAGCAAACACGTGGCATGTTGAGCAGAATTGGCGGTCAGTCTATCAAGAAGAGGAATGGAGGTAGTTTCCTGACTATAAAGAAGGATTAGGGTTTCAATGAGATCTAATTGACTGTTTTACAGGTTGTGGAACTGATTCTGTTGAAAAGATTCGTTTTAAGAATATTGTCGTTTTGTCTGCCTACTGAGGCACTCTTGTTTGAGGCACGTAAGTCGATCAATGAGTAAGCAATTTTTGTTACCCATAATATATCTTATAATAAACTCTTGCTCCTTCAACAACTTTTACACATAGATAGATAGCTATTTGATATTCTAGCGGTTGTTTCTGATGATGGATTGATTGTTTTCTTGTCAATAGTAGATCGAAAATTATCAAGATATATCTGGTAGAAAACAGTTTCTACTGACTGGCAATCCCTCAATATAAATTAAAGATAAATTTGATAAGTGATCATTATATTTTGTATAAAAGAACATCATGAAGGCTTTTTCAGATATTTGCATCGATATCGGAGGATCGGGAGTCAAAATTAGCGTTCAAACTAACTCTTCTGAACTAACTTAGCCGGTGTTCTTTCCAAGTTCAACTATTTTTGGTATCAAATCTCAATGTGGTGCAAAAATAGCAGAAGCCATTATGCGTGTCGTTAGACATTTCCATCCACACACAATTGTCTCTACAGTGGCGATCTGCATGACAGGTATTATCGATCACAAAAACAACATTTTAGTTTTGTCGGACCGACTCAATGAATTATAAATTACTTCAAACAAGTATGGAAATTTCGATCTTGCAAATGAAATACGGAATTCTTTAAAGCATATCATGGAGAAGAGCCCTGACGTCGTTTTAGTCCACGATACTATAGCTGCATGCATCGATCCTCTTTTAACTTTTGATCATTTAATTTTAGCAATGACCTTTGGAACCTATCCAGTTCTTGGACTTTCCTAAAAGTCAAAAGGAATCACAAAGATCTATGATAAGTTTATTTAAAATTGGGTCAATGAAATCATACTCTCGACCAATACAAATATAACTATGGCACTTAGGGACGCTTCTATGAAACAAAATGACTCCTTGACGAACTCTAAACTCTTGGTGGAAGCGATGACCAAGGTGCTGTAAAAATACAAAGCTGTATTTAAATGGCAGCCCTAATGTTTTGTTATTCTGGGAGGAAACGCCAATTGTCTAAAGCATCAGCAAAGTTGGCCCAAATAAATAAGTCACGTGAAGATAGTAGTTAAACTGTCTCACGATGAGTCAATTAAAACCCAAATGAGAGGAGCTTTAAATTACGCTAAAAATTGGAATAAATATGTAATTAATTGATCTAAATATCGCGAAAACTATTTTATAATTTGATTTTATAAACTTCAATAGTAATAAAAATTAAATACCACCAAGTAAAATACATCCATCCATAAAAGGACATCTTCTTTGGCCACTTAAACTTTAATGCATATGAGAATCACCACACAATACATAAATCTAAATTAAAATCAATAGCAGACATAAAATTACTAATTTAACTCAACCCTTTCCCATTAAAAAACAAATTGTTCGAAAGTGGCTTGTGATCTCTCCGACTCTATCTTTCATGTAACTTATTATTTGTTGTTTGTGTAATTTCATGAAGTTTTAAGGTCGAGGGTAATCATATTTTACATACGAATATGAAAAACAATGAAATGATGCTTGAGAACTTAAATTATAAAGTCGTAAATAGAATCACTCACCTTCTTTAACCCTTTTTTAAACACAAGCCATTTGATCAAAAAAGTTATGGTTTATTTGGTTGTAAAAATGATGGTGCATGGAAATTGATAAAACAATATCGTAAAGTATCTATAAAATCTAAATAAAAAAAGGTAATGAAACTCAAATAATTTCTGAATTTTAAAACAAAATTATTAATATTATGACAAATTAAAAATATCCTTACATCATTTGTACTTGTTTAATAATATTGAAAATAATACAGGACCAAGATGACCATCTTTTATAATTTATTCCATCAATAAAAGGAAATGATTTCAACTAATTATCTGCAATCTAGGGTACCATAATAATTAGCATTTTAGTCAATATTTATTAATTGAAGAATATTTTATGAGATGTCCATCCACAATCAGGGGTGCCAAACTTAGTCAATAAAGCCGTGCCATGCCTTGTTGCCACATAACAATGGAATCGTAACATTTCCACCAACTTGCTTCGCTACAACTAACCCAGAATCAAGTGTCCATCCTCCAAAAGGCACGTAGTCATCAAATGATTGAGTTTGGTCCACATTTCCGCTGCTGTTGTAGTTGGCATACTATAGATAGGCACCTGTATCTGCTGCAAAAGTATCACAGCTGCTTCCAAAGAATTTTGTCCAAATATTAGCTGTCGAAAATATAGTGGGAACCAAAAATCCACCACTATTCCTCACTGCATTGACAGCCTAAGTTAAGAAATTGCAGTTATCTGAGTGGCTATAGCTTTCCCATGAACAGTCTGGATTACTGCTTGGTTCAACTTTGATGAAAAACAAATAAGCCATGTTACTTGAGGGATCGTTTAATAATGGAATAACAATTTCAGTATTTACTAAATTTACTTGAGAAGTAGCATTAATTCCACGGCATATTTCAATGTAAACATTAGATGAATATCCAGCGACAAAAGAATTCTTCAATGTTTGAACAGCATTTGGGTCTATTCCTGGGGGAGATTGAGAATTTTGATATCCCCGAACAAGAACCTATGGAGCTGAACCAGGTGGTCCACTCGAAACAAGACATTTGAATGCGGATGAAGTAAAAGGACCAACAACTCCAAAGGCAATATTACCATAAGCTGAACATATCAGGAGCCCTACCAATAAAAATGAGTTAATGATCTTCATTTAGAAATTATTATAAAGTGTATTTTAAACTTTGGACTTATAGAACATCTATTAAAAGTCAGTCAAATAAAAAAACTATAATTATTTTGATGGTATTCTGCAGATAAAGTGCATACATCTTTGCAAATATTGAAACAAATAAAAAAAATAGAGGGAATAATATTCTAATATTCACTGCTACCATGCAAAAATATTAATTTTAATTTTAATATGAAAATTGAGTGAGATTCATATAAATTTTGTTTTCATTGATAATAATTAACTCTTTTTATTTTTGTAAAACATCTCTTTAAAGAATATTTACAAGTAAAAGTAAAAATCAGCTCAAATAAGTACAAAATTGGTAGATAATCATAAGTCTTCTTGAAAACTAGAATCATAACAAAAAACAAGTTTATATTTTTGTGCAAAGGTCAGGTCTGATAAATCTTTAGAACAATTTTGGTTAAATGCAAATACAAAACAGTAAAAGACAAAGTTAACATTAAATTGCTTAAATTTTGATTTATTTAGCCATTGATGGAGAATAAAGGGTCAAAGTCTTAAATTTGATTTGTTCAATTCCTCAATCTGATATCATTTCCAAAGAAAATGAAAATCGGTGGGCATGCTGATCTATTTAAAAATTATTATACAGTTAGAGATGTCCAATATGCTGAAATCTTTAATTTTTTAATTTTAACACTTGGTAAGTTCCATGATCAAATGAGTTTTATTTTATATTTTAAAACTGACATCTTATTTGTGGAAATTATCATTGATTTTAAAAAACTAAGTCTTTTTGGTTTCAGTTTGTATACGCAACATGATTTTTGCGGTAAGCTCATAAGTGATAAATAAATTGAAAACAATCAGAAATCTTTGTACACCACCCACTCAAATGTTGGCATCATTTCCTCTATTTTATTTCTGTCTTCGAGCCTGTATAAAATCAATAAATCACCGTTGAGCTTCGTGAGAAAAGGATAGTGAAATATCTATGCCTAGAGTTCCTTGAGGTTCACTTTATTGGCTCTTTCGCTCATCCATGAAGATCAAGATAATCCTGAGAGCAATAAGGATTTTTATTTCCTTCCTGAAGATAGTAAAGGATTATAAATCTTCATATACAATCATATGCTCGCATCAACATTAATTAATCCTAACCCATCTGAGGAGACGACTCAGTTTTAATTAATAATGACTTCAATAATATAGGGGTTTTAGTACGACCAATTCAGGACGGTCTACTTCAAGCTCAAGCAAACTCATAATAACTTCTCCGTCTTCTAAAGTTAATACCGCAAAAGGAAAAAAATATTGATTAAAAAATGAAAAACAATCAAAATCAATGGAGGGATTATAAAAATTTATTGATCAAATCATGGATGTGCAGGAATAAATTGCCTTATTGAAAATTTGATTGAGAAAACAAACTGCGACAGTTGGACAAGTCATTGGTATAGAAAAACATTTACAAAGAGAAATGCTGAATTATGTTCCATTTATGCAACCAATTAACTATGTGCAAGGTTTTAGCCTACATTAACAGAAAATCGCATCAAAATTGTTCATAAGACTATACGATACTACCTATTCTCATGGCTTAGGAGTACATCGTAGGAGAGTCGAATTGAGGTAATTTGTGAGAGCACATGAAATAATCATCAGGCAGAGTGTGGGAATGCATTGACAAAGAGAAGTATCAAATTAATCATTTAGCCATCATGGAACCGACTGTTTGTATGGTTTGGGGATGAATTCATAAAGATTAGTATCAAATATATGGACAAATATTTTTTCACAAAAAATATTATTAAATTTTATTAAACCGAGATTTTATTGTGGAATTGAATTCTAAGATTATTGTAATGTCGAATGTTGCTAGATTTTATTAGAGAGGTTATCTTAATGAATATTTTTCAATGTAAAGCCATAGTCATAACAAATTGAAGAGAAATCCTAAATATAATTAGAGGCCTGCAAATCAAATCACTCGAATTTAAACAAAATTGAATCCTATTTATTTATAAAGTAACTCATTTCCTTTAAGTTTATTAGAATGAGATTGACGCAGATCATAGTCAGGGAGTTGGTGAGCCGGAGCTGGATGATGTCGTTGAATTCACCACGCATTTACAAGTGAAAAGATTAAATGTTTTACCTACAGGACACCCTGAAAGAGGAATATTACTACATCCGATGGACGGTTAAGGCACACAAAGACAAGTCACTTTGTTAAACACCTCATTGTTAGGGCAAGCTTAAATTGCATTGCATTGACAATGACAAGTGTTCAGATCAAAAAATTAGTTGGAGGGACAGTTCTGATAAATATGACAGGTCGGAGGCAAAGTATGATTTGTTGAGACTGCATTAGAAGTATCTGAGGCGGTCCCAGTCTGAGCAGCAATGAGAACAAGAAGTAACAATAGTAAGGCAATTGCCTTCATAATGATAGTATTATAAAATTTAAGATTATCTGTATTTATAGAATTATTATCATCCTCAAAACTGTTACACAAAAAGTAAAGTTTTATTTCCAGATTAAAATTAATCTATGACTGCTATCTTTCAAGAGTCAAGCATTCTTTTAAGCATTAGATAAATATTTTAATGTGTCAAGATCATTTATAAATATTTGAGAAAAAACTAAATGGTATAACACTCATGACTAAATCTGATAATTATAAATTCAAATAAGGGAAGGAGTTTATCAATCAACAAATTAATTTCATCCCAATAAATTGATGCATTTTTAGATGATCCTTGGAAAAATGATGTTGGGAATAAAAAGCTGTCTACCATCATTGATTCTAGACAAATTATCTTATTAAAACACTTCTCAAAACAGTTTTTCAATTTTTTGATCGATAGTTACTTTGATTTATTTTTAAGATGTTTTTTGGTAAAATGAATGTTTTATTTGAGATATTTAGAACATCAACCCTAAATATCACAATATTTTTAACAGATCATTGAAATATGAGAAGAAATATAAAAACTCTCGAATTTATTAAAATTATTTAAAAAATATCACTGAAAAATATTTTCCTTTATGAACATATAGATAATTTCCTAATGTAAAAATGATGAAATGATTTCAGATCAATTAGACTATCAATAGAGGTAAAAACCTCTATTATTATCTTAAATTCATGCAAGAGTTATCGCGTAAGTGCAATAAAAAGAACATTCACATTATTAACTAAACTGGGGATAGGCTAAATTACTCTATCAGGATAAATTATAACCATTTTTAGACTTTGCATGAGAGTGTTAAAAATTTTGGTTCTGGTTTTTATCGATGATTTATTTGACCAATTTATTTTATTTTTAGTTATATAGGACATTTGATAAGTATAGTTAAAAATTGTAATCTGCAAGTAAAATCAATGGATTATAAAGCTATTTCAATTAAAGTGAGGACTTCGTTTATTTCAACACTACATTCTCTTTTTACAACCGTATTTGATCTGTTAAGGTTAGAATTCTTCCATTTACGCTGTTTTTTTAGACTAGGATGGCTAGGATAAGGGCTAAGGGACTGTTTACGAGACCTTTGTTTAAGGGTTGTTTGAATTTATCAATTTAATTCCTTAAGATATCTCTAATTCTATTCTGCTTACTTCTCGAAAAGTTTGTACCTTCTTATTATACTTTTTTGACTATAATTTATCCATTCTAAAGATTGGAGGCAATCTATGTTAAAATTACTTTATTTTTGCTGATTGCCAAACAAAATAAGGGACAATCAAGTAAATTGACTCCTCAGTGCTTATTTCACATAAGAGATTATGTTGTAAACAAATAATCATTGATGATCCCTCTTCCCGATTGAAATTTTAAACACAAACAATCTTAATATCTTCTTTGTTAAGAATAATTTGTTAATCTGTTTTTTGTGAGCTATGATACTGTTAACAGTCTTTTATTTACTCTGATCTTTCGATCAACAACTTTATTATACTGACAAAGGCAAATATTTACAGTATTCTAAACGGCAGACTCATTTAGAAGCTCTATTGATTAATGAGAAGCGGATTGTTTACATTTTTATTTGTCATAAGATTGTGGATACAAAAGGGATTAAGAGACTTAATAAGGTTTTCTGCAGCAGATAAGACCTCACAAGAAAGACATTAAAGTCAGCACTATGTATTCCGCAGGATATTTAGTGCACGTCTATCCTTGGTTGGCCACATTCTTCATTCCTCCTAATTCATCGCGAATACTACTCGGCATATATAAGACTACACCATGTTTAAAAAATATAAAATCAAAGAGATGATAAAATCTACAAAATTATAATAATCAAAATAATTTTCAAATTAGATGAGTGATTTTAACAATTTTATCAACTATCACAGAAACAAGGATATATCGATCTATTATCCTAACTTTTCATTAATAAAAAGATAATAGAAATAATGATGACTTCGTAGAGGAATTTACAAATAATTTCTTTCTCTTGCTCTGCAATCTAACAAAATATCGACTTACTTGACTAATAGACAAAGATTTTATATGATGTCCTGTTCAATGAGAGAACTGAAGTTGTCTTGTTAGACTAAATTCTACCTTTCAAGCTGCAAATCACTCCCATGCCCTTGTGCAACAAAGAAGTAGACATGGAAGATACAAGTAATAATGATGACAATATAGGTTATGTATGCTTCGATTGCCGGATTCATGATGGTCTCATAATATGTAAGGACTGCTTCTGGAGTGGTTGGCATAAGGGCCACCGCTATTAATAAACTAATGAGGGCGGGACCTGTGACTGCGGGGATAAATCTGCGATGAAATCCTAATATTTCTGTATAAATCACTCAGGGGTGGTAACTAAACCCAATATAAACAAATAAGATGCAATGAGATTCAATAAAATCATGAGCCAAATGCTTTCCTGGGCGATCCAACTATAGAATTCACTTTAACTTAGGACCTAAATAATTCAGTCTCGGTCCAGATCTTAAAGGCTTTTACTTGAACCCCTAATAGATTATTTATTGTATCTTAATCAATCGTCGCCGTACTACATACAGCTAACTACTTCCCTATTATTTGATAGTTCCTCAACCATTCATATTTCCACTATTTTAAGGATAGCTCATGAAAATTTACTATCGTAAAAGCTCTACAATCTCTTTAGAGAAATGCTAGTGTAGCAAAAATTTAAAGAGCAAATGCTCCAAGTTTATATCAATTAGTACTCTAAAGGAGAATGGTTTTAGTCCTCTGCATATTAAAAACTCTACGGGGTGCTGTTACTAAATTCAGAAGTCGTCTAAAAAGTTATGTCCAGCAATCCTGCTCCTTTCTTACCCTATTAGTTTATAGGTAACATCAAGGATTACTATCTTAAACTTCTTTATGCAGTCACCACTCTTTCACCAGCTGCGACTTAGGCTTTCCTTCTGCCAATACTGCAAATTGGATTTATACAGTTTCCACCACTCAATATAATCCACATTCAGTGTGAATAGATGAATAGACACCCCATAAATGTCTATACTGATGAGAATATCTTGGAATAGCTCAATTATTATAAACTGTTAATAACTATAATAAGTAAGCAAAAAAGAAGTTCTTTAAAAGTTATGCTTCGCAATTACTATAAAATGGTGCACAAATATAGCTTCTAAAAGAATAGAATTGTCCTCGTTCCCCAACGCGTGTTTGTGCTACTTGTCTTTAAGTACTTTGACTACAACCTGGAAAAGGTAAGCTGCCAGTAGCTCGTCTAAGTTTTAGGGGTATCTATTCATAGCTTGTATTAGTTCATAAATAAATTGGGAGTGGCTTTCATCCATTGCTTGGGCGAATTTGCAGACAATGTAAGTAGAACGACGTATTTTGACAGCTATCTTCCCATCTACGTCAAGGAAGAGAGCCAAATCGTATTGGTGGACTATTTGGGCATCAAACTTATTGCCCTAATGTCTGAGGGATTCTTTCCACCTATGATTACTGAGTTATATAAAAAGGAAGGGCAGTGTTTTAACAAATAAAACGTAGAATAAAAGTCAAAGTAAATGGTCAGAAAGTGGAACATCATCATCAAAATTCTGGTGGAAATTTGCCTCTCTCCGAAAACAGAAATGGTCTTGCAGAGTTTTATGGGAGTTGAGCTGCCTTTGTCGCTATCCAAAGACATACTGACTCAATTGGTAAGAAAAACAGGAGAGCTGTCTTCGAAAGACTTGTAAAGCATCAAAAGTCTGTTTTTTGGAGGAAAGCTCTCAGAGACTGCGCAGAACTAGTGTCTATCCTTTAAAATTAGTAATAAAAAATTCACGTTGCGATAAAATGCCAGATAAGTGCCCATTAGCAATCCGCTTTGGACTGAGTGGTTCGTGAGTTTGCTAAAGACCAATCTAAACAAGGTAGTCACAGCCTCATAGACAAAGTTCAACTATACGTTGACTCCAAAAGAGAGAAAGATGACTCGACATTTAGTGAACGGGCCTTTCCTATAGTCACTGTTATTGCAGCAACTATAAACCATTTGCTTGAATTAGAACGACTTTGTCATTTTAATTAAAGAGCTGATCTTGCTGGTCAAGTCACTCTAGGTATTTATTGGAGAACTGAGTGTGAATAGGATTATGGATCAAATCATGAAGTCGAGCATGAGAAAGGCAGATGGGGTTGGTATCGATTCGAATGCTGAAGGGAATGGCAACAGCAAGATCGATACCGAATAAATTCAAGATATGATTGGCGGGCACGGCAATGATGCCTTGGTAAAAATAGAAAGAGCAAATGCTAAAACATCTAAACATAGATAGCTTCTCAAACTGAGAAAGGCATAAAAATTGAAACAAATGAAGGTGAGTCAAGAGCTAACTCTCTCCAACTACGACCAACCAATCCAAGAAAGCTCACAAGAGATGTGTCTGATCTGCAGAGAAGGCACAAACAATAAGGAGCTCTGCTATATTGGAAAACTAAAATGCACTAACTTGCTTTTTAACATTCTTAACATTCAAGAGGATCAGTTTATATTCGACAGCTGCTTACATACCGTCCACTATTCCTGCTTCATTGAACTCACCAAGAGCGCAGATACAGTGTTCTGTCCTCTGTGCCAAGTTGCCTGCAACACTGTGTCCCCGATGAAGGACAGCACAGATGACAGTTTTCTATCCATTATAAACAATCAGATAGAAGTCACAATGAGTTTACTAAAAGAATCTTAGCAAAAGTAAATGTATTTCTAAGGAATGAAATACTTTGGATATTTAATCCTTATTAATATGGAGTCAGAAATGAGTCTAACTGAAAGACAGATTAAGCTCTACAGAAGCATCTTTGCTTTGATGAAAAACAGCTATCACACTTTGCGAGCATCATTTGAGGAGAGATGCTTTGCTGTCAATCAATCTGCTCTTGACACCACGAGAGATAAACATAAATTCGAATATCAAGCCTACATCAATTGCATTTCCACCATCTTCACCGAAAACATGGAGATCGAAGGGGCTCAACCAGATACAATAGCAAATGCAGTAAATTAACTCGGTGCATTCATGACCAAAGAACAAACACAGTATATGATACGAGTAATTCATCAAATTATTTCCCTGTTTGCAGAAACTTCAGATCTAAGAGATTTCCGAGAATCATTTGCTAAATAATAAAGTTTCCTTCGGATGTTTGAATTATTTGATCCGCCTCCAACTGCCAGAGCTCTGCTGACTCTGAGGGATGAGATACCTCATGAATGTAGGAAATACCAGAAATAGGTTCATGTCTATATTTGCATAATATGCAAAAAGACATACTGTGAACGCTGCGATTATTCTGAAGACCATTTTATAATTGAACACCAAAGTGAGTGTCTTTTCTTCAAAACTTAAACGGGAGGACTCTTGTATCGCTATGGAGAATCTTAAGTTCACATTCGGTCGCTGTACTCCAACTCATTCGGCAAGGCTTGGTAGCCTCAGTATGAAACTGCGTAATATAATTTGGAAAAGGATCTCTATGCATCGGTGCTAAGTCATCTTAAAGCAGGAAATCTATTCTATTTCCTGACGCACACGTTAGATGACCTCAAAGATGAGGGCTTCAATGATCTTATTTGATTGATTATGTTTGATGGATATTAAGGACAGCC
>Ga0302188_10001556_pt1 | contig 17897 bp, 28 predicted proteins | sample II_Bog_E2_1_FD_198783 | JGI IMG/M metagenome (GOLD analysis project Ga0302188, IMG submission 198783) | Peat permafrost microbial communities from Stordalen Mire near Abisko, Sweden - II_Bog_E2_1 | ecosystem: Environmental > Terrestrial > Soil > Wetlands > Peat | place: Sweden: Abisko...
TTCTACCCTAGCTTTTGCGTCCGCTTCTGCTAGGAGGGCATCGATTGATGCCGATAAGTTGATTTTTGGGTTGGGCACTTGATTTTCCTTAATTATAAGAGTATAATATTGATAATAGATATTTATGGATTTTCACAAAATGGTTACAACATTATCACTAAAAGATAAATTTATTTTACCAGACGGGATTGTTGTTTATAAAGAGTCTGAATTATTTAGATTAATTAAACAACGTATTGACCTTACAATAATGAATATTGAAAAAACTCCTGAGACGGAGTTATTTTTATCAAAGAGTGGTAAAGCATTAAACTTGACAGAAGTGGCTGATTATGAATCGACCCCTTCAGCCGATAGTTACAATTGGAATTTACCAGAAAAATATAAAAATTTGGAATTGTTAGACCTTTGCATCGAACGTCTTGTGGCGCTTAACAAGGACAATGAAAAATATTTCGATAGACTGTATGCCGAGTTTGAACAAATATTATTGAAAAATATGGAAAGTTTTTTAAAGGCAATTGTGTTTGTCACGGATATTTTCCGAAAACACAACATCATCTTTGGGTTGGGACGTGGCAGTAGTTGTGCTTCGTTGGTTCTATATCTATTAGATATTAATAAAGTTGATCCGGTGAAATATGATATTTCCCTGACGGAATTCTTCAAATAACAAATTATTGATAATAAATAATAGCAGGAGAATTTAAATGGCACTTGGTAGAGGTAAAGTAGTTACGGCGCGTGGTGAGATTTTTGATATGGATGCGACGATCATGAAATCAAAGCGTCCTGCAAATTATAAAGAAGTAAAGTCAGAAAGCACACGGCAGACAGTTGATAAAACACCCCCTATGAATATTAGAGGGTATATGCCATCTGCGCCGTCTGTGGTAATTCCCTCGGTAGTTGCAGAAATTAAAACGGCTCTTGTAGAAAGAGAAGTTGTGACTGAGGAAGAAGACACTACCGCTATTGGAGATTTTACCGGGATTAAAGTAGAAAAATCCACATATATGAAAGCGATTAAAGATAAGCTGCCAGCGGGAGTAACCCCTAAGGACGTTGCAGAACAAGTTGTTATTAATGAAATTCTTAATAACATGAAATCATCCCACCCCAACGCTAATTCGGCGGCTGAAGTGCGGGATAGAAAAAAGGACATGACCCAATATTTGACAAAAATTTCTACGGGTGATGATGTAACTGATTTAGCTTCCGTTGAATAAAATGGTTGAAACAGATGATTTTGTGTCCATATACTCGGTATGGACATAAATCATTTGAAAGAAGTAACTGGTATCAAGACGCCAAGTCCATACCAGTTAACACTGTTTGAAGAAATTCAACAACAAGTAGTAAATTTAGAAGCTGGTCAACAAACCACTTCAATCTTCATTAGCGCGCTCGCGGGAGTTGGAAAAACCACATCGATCATCGGTTGCGCTAATTTAATTCCTGACAAATTTAATACATTATTTCTTTGTTTTAACAAAGAAATTCAACAGGAATTAGTAAAACGACTTAATGTCGGTAAAAAAGCAATGACATTAAATGCTCATGGGTACAGCGTGTGGAATTCATATTTCCGTGGCGTTAACAATGGCGCATATCCATTATTAGATGATAGAAAATTGTATAAAATTGGTAAAGCTGCGTATGGGGAACGAATCATTCCTTATTGGAAAACAGTAAAAGAATTGGTATCTCTATGCAAGAATTATGGTGCGGTTCCGCCAACGATTGCCAATGTCACCCCAGTTGATAACCAATATGCTGGTCCTGAATTTTATATGGGATTGATGAAGAGATACAACATATTCATCAATCCCCCTGACCGCACTACCGTTTTTAATATGGCGACGAAAGTTCTAGAAAAATCAATCCTACAAGAACATACTATAGACTTTGATGATCAAAAATACTTACCCGTTATTAAACGAGTGGCTAATACTAATATTCCATTCATAAAATACAATGTTATTTTTGTTGACGAGTTACAGGATGTTAATAAAGTTGATATCGAGATAATCAAAAACTCCCTAGCACCAAATGGTATTGTCGTGGGGGTTGGTGATGAGAATCAAGCAATCTATGGATTTAGAGGTAGTGATATTGAAGCAATTGCTCGGTTTAAATCCTTGTTTGGGGTTAAGCAGTTGCCGTTGCCTATATGCTATAGATGCCCGAAGGAGATTATTAATCATGCTCAGGAGTTAGTTCCTGAGATACAAGCCGCATCATTTGCTATTGATGGTGAAGTGCAAACTTTAGACAGGTTTAATCTAACTGATCTTGATGTTGGTGATATGGTTTTGTGCAGAAATAACGCCCCATTGATTGAAATGGCGTACCGATTAATAGGTGTTGGTAAGCCTGTGCAATTCAAAGGAAAAGATTTGGGGTCTGGCTTAAAGACTATTATCACAACATCGCTAAAATTCAGTAAATTAGCCAATAAAAGGTCAACAACTGAAGACATCGGGAATGTATCCATCACTGATGCGATGGCAGCGCTCGGTAAATGGGTTGGGAAAGAAATTGAAAACTTTAGAAAAGTAATCGATGTTGATTACATTGAACAAGAAAAACAATTAATGGATCGGTTTAAGGTCGTTGAAACGATTTGTCGTCATTCCAACGGGTTTACAGTACAAGCAATATTAGATGATATCGATTTCTTCTTTGGTAATACTAAAGATAATGATGAAGAAAAAGTTATATTATCGACAGTACATAAATCTAAAGGTTTAGAAAATGATAAAATTTTCATTTTAGACAGACACTTGTTTTACCAATTTGGTAAACGCGCTCCATTAGAGTGGCAGCTAAAACAAGAACAGAACTTAGATTATGTAGCTAGAACACGGGCTAAGTATGGACTATATTATATAACAACAGAAGGCTTAACAGATTAAGGAGTGGTTATGAGTCAGGATATAGATAATAAAAATGGAGAAACAGTAATTAACGCTCGCGCCCTAGCTAAAGATATTTTAGTAGGAATTTATGATGATGGTGAAAAGATTACCAGACTTGGCGGCAAACCGTTTTGGATGCCTTATGATGATTCCTTCGGTCCCGATGCGATGAAGCGGGACGCTCATAACTCTCATCCGGGTATTCGTCCGCGTTTCGGGGTGGTGTTATCCACTTCGCCTTATGCCGAGAAATTGGGAGTAAATGTGCGCGATAAGGTTTTGTTGGATACCATGAAATGGAGTCGCGGGTTTCCTTTGGGTATCGGGATGAAATGTTGGCGTATTAAGGTCGATGATATTCTATTAGTCGATAATGGCGGATTTGATGCTGACGAAACCGACCGCATTAATGAAAAGTTCCCCGGAGTGTTGGTATAATGAATCGTGGACCTTGGAAGTCAAAATACCGTCCAGATACCGTAGAAGGATATGTCTGGACGGATGATAATTTAAAAAATGATGTAACCAAATGGATCAATGATCCATTTTCGTTACCCCATTTGATTTTGACTGGCACGGCGGGTTTGGGTAAGACTACGCTCAGTAATATAATCTCTAATGCTATTGCACCGGACGACACCTTATTCGTTCCAGCGTCGTTATCATCCGGCGTTGAAACGATTAGGAGCAAAATAAACGATTTTTGCACAACCTTTTCATCTTCTGATATTAAAATAGTCATATTCGATGAAGCAGAAAAACTATCTAAAGATGCTCAAGAGGCTCTTCGGAACATTTATGATACCTATGAGGATAATGTCAGGTTCATAATGACGTGTAATGATGATAGTCGTATCATTGATCCACTGCTAACACGTAGTATTGTTATTAAATTCGAGGCATTAGATAACGAAACATTTATCGACCGTCTTATCTATATTTGTGAACAAGAGAATATTGAACTCTCGGAAGACAATATTGCAGCGGTTGTAGATATCGTTGATAGAACCTATCCTAATTTACGCGACGCTATCAACCAATTACAACATGCTATGGGAACAGATGGTAATTTACGAATAAAAAATAATTCCAATGTTGTTTTTCAGACAATGGTGGATTCTGGAAAAATTGATATCGCTTTAGCTAAAGAACATCTAAGTTTGCTTACGGCGGGTGAAATAGAGAATTTATATCCGGGTTTTTACAATAATATCGTTGAATACTCTGATATATCAATGAAAAAGATTATATTAATAAGTAAATATTTGGTACAACACAAAGGTTCGTCTTTTCCAGACATAAACTTTTGTGCTTTTTTGATAGAGCTTATTGGAGTGAAATGAAAATAAAACATACGATGGGGGAGAAAAATTTTAAAAATAAACTTTCTGAGCAGGATGTTATGTTTATTTTCTCTACCGTCAATTACACTCAGAAAGAATTGGCTAATAAATTTGGAGTCACCCAAGGCACTATTTCTCATATCAGAAAGGGAAAAACGTGGGGATGGCTAACCTATAACAGCGATATTAATAATTATATTAAATAGACTTATAGGTTATAAGGCTAATTAGGTCTTTTCGGATGGAAAAAACATATGAAAAAAATCTCAAGAAATATTAAAGAAAGCGAAAGCGCGTTCACTCAACAAAAGAGTGTTGTTACTAAACCAAAAAATGGCAAGTCCCTTGCGGAACTTGGTGGTAAGACTGGTAATATTAACGATCTAGGATTAAATTCCGGGTCATTACCTGTCCCATCTGATGCTCCCGATACCCCTTCCGTGGAAGATGGTTCTAGAGACAATAATAAGGCAAAGATCGGTAAATTAGGCGGTGCTGGTAGTTCTGGTAAATCTGCACCTAACAAATTTTCCAAGCCTGAAAATAGAGAAGCCCCAAAATCAGCAGAAACATCTGATGATGAAGTTGTTGAAGAGAGCATGACTTTTGCGGAAATGCTTGAAGCGATGGATGGTTGCAAGTCATGGAACACCGCGCCACATAAAATTCAAAAAGAGGATGAAAATATGGAAGATGATTTTGAAGATGGCAGCGTTGACGGTGCTGACGGAGCCATTACTGGCGACGAAACTGGCGATGCTGGTGCAGGAGCCGAGGGTGAAGGCGTTTCTGTTACCAAGGAATTCCTACTAAAGCTATTATCTGCTACCATGGGTAAAACATTTGATGAAACCCAGCTTGATCTTATTGTCGATACGATTGCTTCTGCGGGCGCAGGAGCCACATTAGATGTGTCCGACATCCCAACTATCATGGACCAATTAAAGGCTGCTGCTGGCGAAGAAACCGGCGCTGGCGACGAAGTAGGTGGCGATGAGGCTTTAGGCGGTGATATGGGTGGTGATGACACTGATATTGCTTCTGTTGGTGGAATTGAAGGCGACGAAGGCGCTGGCGACGAAGGCGCTGGCGACGAAGATGAAGACGATGGTTTCGGCGGCGGCAAAAAGACCAAGCTTATCGATTCAGAAGACAAAGAACAGCTTGAAGAAGGCGTCCTTGGCGTATTCGCAATTAAGCCAGTTCTCCGTAATATGAATGATTGGAATAATCAGGAAACTGACGCTTCTGATAATGAAGAAGAAGCGATGATACGGGCGATGAAAAAGCGCGCCGGTCTGAAATACTGGAAGTAATTATTCAAGGGGGCTTAAAAGCCCCCTTTTTTATGTTGATTAATATTGTATTGATAATAAATAATACAAGAGGTTGCGCACCCTCCTTGCTTACTTTAACAAGGAACCTAAAATGGCTAAAAGAGAACGTCGAGTAAAAGTCGTAAAGAATACTACTGCCCGCCCACCTAGAAAATCTACCATTAATAGAGAGAGAACAGTACAAGCCAATAGAGAATTGTCAATTAAACATATCTCCCCACTTACTGATAATCAACGGCGTGTGTTTGAAGCATATGATAATGACCAGCAATTATTTTTACATGGTTTTGCAGGAACCGGAAAATCGTTTTTGGCAATTTATCTGTCCCTTTCTGACATTTTAGATCATCAGTGTGATTATGATAAACTTTATATCGTCAGGACTGCCGAACCGTCAAAAAACGTAGGTTTTTTACCCGGCTCTTTAGAAGAAAAAACCAATGTGTATGAAGCGCCTTATGTTGGGCTATTTAATGAGTTGTTGGGGCGCGGGGATGCCTATGAAGTATTAAAGAAAAAAGGGGTAGTAGAATTTATTACTACTTCCTACATCCGTGGAATAACTCTTGATAATTGTATTATTATAGTTGACGAAATCCAAAATATGGAAGCCAATGAATTAATTGCAATTTTAACTAGACTTGGAACGAACTCAAGAATTATTATGTGTGGTGATTATAGACAATCAGATTTAAAAAACAATCATAAAGATTCTCATCGTAAAGAAGATATTTTACGCTTTAAAGAAGTGGTTGAAAAAATGGAATCTTTTTCTTTGATTGAATTTGAGGTTGATGATATTATCAGATCAAAAATAGTGAAGGAATTTATTATAAAAGCCACTGAAATGGGGTTCATGTAATAAAAATAGGTTAACTATTGTAAATGGTTACATAAATAGTGGTACATAATAGGAGAGTGTTTTATGTACCACTACACTTATAAAGTATATACTAAATCTGGAAAATATTACGTCGGTAGACACTCTACCGAAGATTTGGATGATGGATATGTAGGTTCAGGAAAATGGGTTCGTGGTATTGAAGATAAAAATATCTTAGAAAAGGAGATATTACACTTTTATAATAGCTTTGAAGAATTAAAAAGTGCTGAAGAATGCCTTATTACAGAACATATTAACAAACCAAATAATATGAATTTTAATGATAGTGCAGTAGGATTTGCTTCTGGAAACCTAAACCCGGCAAATTCACCAACAGAACGTAAAAGAAGAAGTGATCGGTCTAAAGGTGACAACAATCCTGCCAAAAGACCCGAAGTTCGTAAGAAAATGTCAGAATCGCAAAAAGGTCGTCCAAGCCCCCGTAAAGGGAAATCAATGCCGCCCGAATTTGGAGAAAAAATTTCAAAATCAAGGCAGGGAATTAAATATTCTGAAGAAGGACGAAAAAAATTATCTGAGTCTAGAAAACTACAATTCATCAATGGGGAGCGTACTCCCCCTAGCGCAAAAGGTCATAAACACTCAGAAGAAAATATAGAACTTTTTAGAAAAAATGCTCTGGAAAGAGAGCGTGTCGAGTGCCCCCACTGTAAAAATATGTTTAAACCACATACTTTAAAAAGATGGCATGGTGATAAATGTAAAACGAAATAACATAAAAGATAAATTAATCTCTTGGCTTAGCTCCCTATATGGTATAAATAGCTCTAATATAGGGAGCTAAGCCTGTGACTGACTTTCGTCGTTTAACGGATATGATAATAGAGACTGATGATGAAAGGGAGGTTAATACCTTCTTAATGTCTGAGTCTAAAATTGATGAACTTTTTGCCAAAGTCGGCAATGAGCAAGCGATGAATTATTTGATAAAATTTGAAGAATATCTATCCGATCATGATGTCTACATGTTTCGTGGATGGGAAGATGCTAAAATTGTTAAGGCTCCTAAGATTGCTAAATTTTGGTGTGAGTTTGACGTGCTAGTTTCATCGAAAACTGATCTACGTGCGCTAAAGCGCGTTACTAATGATAAAGAAGGTCAAAACGAAGTTAATGTTTCTGATTTGGAAAATGGAGCAAAGTTGATTAATTTCAAAATATTGAAGAAATATTTTGATGAAATTGACGAGCGTAATGATAAAAAGATTCAGGAACTAGCCAAAGACGATATGGGAAATGCAGTATGAAGTGGAAATTACTTACAAATAAAGGTGCCCATTTATCACCATCTTTTCCATCAAAAGAAAAAGCCGCATCTTTTTGGGCACAATTACCTGAAAGTATTAAAAAAAGCGTTGTATTCCGATATGAGTCGGAAGACAAAGAAGTTATGCGTATGGTTAATGAAGGAATGCTTAAGGGTGACCTTTATAGGATTCTTCTTCCTAAAATTAGTATAGATGAATATGTTCCCTCTGATTCTAACACCGATAATATTGTTCTCGCTTTTTTTATAAAAGGAGTGCCTGAAGCAATTATCCCGTTTAAAGAATTTTGTATGAAGTGTGATGGGGTAATAGATGTTGATTATGGTGACTCAGAAACCATTCCTAGCACCTCGGTTGTGTATTTGGAATTTAATAGAGAGAAAGAAAATGTTAAAAACATTGAGGAATTGATTGATTTTGTGTCTATCTTGGCTGATCTAGAACCTGCGGACTTCACTATAACCTTCCCGGACACCGATGACAAGTTTCCTTATAACGCCAAGGTCATGCAAAAATATTTTGAACGCCGTGACAAACAAAAAAATAAAGAAGCTCAGCAAGCAGCCCTTGATAAGTCAGAAGAAAGTGATAATTCTGAAGAAGAAGATGGGGATGATGAAACTGAGGTTCCAGACGGTATGACCAAACGTACCGAAGCCACCGAATCTTTAATTGAAAGATTAATCAATATAACAATTGGAGATTTTTGAATGTATTACATTTATGGGCGAGAAGGTTGTAGCTATTGTGTTGCAGCAAAGAATTTGTTAGATAAATTAAATTTGGATGTTACTTATTTTGATATTCGGCAAGACCCTGATAAAAAAGAAGAATTATTGCAGAAAATCCCAGCGGTAAAAACCGTACCTCAAATTTTTTATAATGGTACTTATATCGGTGGTTACACCGAACTTAGTGCAAAATTAAAGTCTTGACTTTTATCAATGACATGTGATATACTTCAAAAAGAAGGAGTATCACATGTTAGGATTTGCTCTTGCTTATCCGAGGTTTGAGAAAGACCGCAAATTTATAATAGATCATCTTATTGCTTTATCTAAAGAAGATAGGTTTTTCCGTTTTGGAATGCACCATGTCAATGATGAAATTATAAAAAAATATGTCAATGGGATAAAACCCATGGATAGCGTCATTTGTGCGTTCAATCATACAATCACTGATAAGCCTGTTGGTTTATTGCATATTGCTTACAGCGGTTCCGGCGAGACATCCTCAGCCGAAATCGGGTTCTCGGTATTGCCGGAATTCCGTAAACAGGGAATCGGCACTCAGCTTTTTGAGCGAGCTATTACTAAATGCCAGAATCGTGTCGTTGATCATATTTACACCTACTATGTGCCATCAAATGTCCCTGTCCAAAAAATGCTATTAAGATTGGGGTTTGTAATCAGTCGTGATTTTGATCAAAATACCGGCGAATTAAAATTACCTAATCCTAATATGTTCTCTTTCTATAAAGGAGCAGTGCATTTCGAGCAAGAATTGTTTGGGGCTTCTTTTGCGAATATTGTTAGACTATTAAAAAAATAAAGGAGATTTAAAATGGCAAGTTTTGAGCCAAGTATTCAACGTATTGATTCTATTGAACCTATTGAAGGTGCTGATCGCATTGAACTAGCGGTTATCAGAGACTACCGTAGTGTCATATCTAAGGGTTCTTTTGCAGTTGGTGACATGGTGGAAAACTACCGATCCAGAAATTGGTCGTCTAATACTTAAATCGGTATCAGATGATTATTTGACTCGTAAGAATGGCACAGAATACAATTAAAAATAAGGGGCGCAAGCCCCTTATTTTATAACTCCCTTGTAATATCTTTGATGGTTTCTTTAATATCAATTAATATATTTTTTAATTTTTTAATGTCGTCATCACTGGCGGCTTCTAATGCCACTTCGGTATGACGCTGTAATTGGTCCAATAATTCGTGGACTTCCGCTGGTATCGTGTTGCCGCCGCCTAAATCTTCATTTTCAAAATCTTCATCATCATCATGAAAAACACCCATTATTATAATCTCCTTCTTTTCTTTTAGGGGTAATGTTCTTACTTATTGAAAGAGATAGTTAATCTATTCAAAAAGGAAAGAATATTTTGAAATATAATATTTGGGAGCAATTATCGGAACAAGTTGTTCAGTCATCATGGATTAATTCAGTAAGAAAGTTAATATCTATATTGGAAACTGAACCGGTAGGATCGGAAGTTTTAGATATACTAATCTCACAAACGTTTGGCAACATAGAAGAAGCTAAGATTGAAACTAGTAAGGAATTTGTAATAAATATCCCCATCATCAACAATGGACAGGTCGTTCGGTTCTTTAATAAGAATGATAAAGTACTGGTTCAACTAACAGCACCTGAATATTTTCTTGAGGGAGAAGCTAATACTAGTGGGCTGGCGATGGCTGTACTTTTAGTAAAAGTTCTTGCTATGCAGTTTATATTAAAATTATTACCGGATAAGGTTGACATAGACATAAAAACATGGCAGATGTAACAAACAGGAGAGCAAAAATGACTGTAAAAATTCTTGATTCGTTTGTCGATCACGGACCAACTACCCGATTTATTGATGATGAAGGTAAACCGGTTTATGCTCATTGTTATTTCCCGGTGGTCAAGACAGATGGTGGTACTTATCTCTATAAGACGCCGTTTGAATGGGCTTGGGAAGCACAAGAACTTTTATACGATCTTTTAGACCATGGGTTGAAAGACCTGTCTAAATGGATTTTGCATCCGGTGGAAAATGATGATAAGTCAACGGGCTTGACTCCGAAGACGGCATCATCTAAGATTAAAAAATCAGTTCTCGAAACTGTGAAATAAACGGAAAAAAGGAAAAAATATGAAGAAGACGATTATTACTACTGTTCTTGCGATGTTGTTCGCAGGAAGTGCGCTTGCGGGCGATCTTCCAAGTACGAAGGTGTTGGTGGAAGAAACCACGATTACGACGAATCCTTGGGCTATCACGCCGTTCGTCGGTGGCAACGTTGGCTACGCCTTCGCTGCGTCCCCGTATGGTACCCTCGGCGTTGAGGCGGGTGCGCAGACCAAGTATTTTGGCTTTAAGGGCGCATATGAGTTCTACGATGCGTTTAACAGCAATACGGCTAACGTTGTTCGCGCGGTTCCCTTCGTGCAATATCCTCTTGCCTACAATATTACCCCGTTTGCGGGTCTTGGTCTTGGTTATGCGTGGCATAACAATGGCGCTTCCAACTCGATCTATACCGTCGAGGGTGGTTTGAAGTATCACCTTCTTGCCAAGACCGATGTTTTGGCTTGGTATGAATATGATCATGCTCTCAATTATGCCAGCAAGCCGGATAACGCCATCAAGATCGGTGTGCGTCAGTCGTTCTGAACGCTCTGAGTTAAAATAACAAAACTAATAAAGGGGGCGAAAGCCCCCTTTATTTTTTTATAAAATATAATATATCATATTAATGCATTATGATAAAGAGATTAAACGGTTAAATGAGATAATAAAAACCAATAAATTAGATTTACAAAATCATTCATACTTAAAAAATATTATAGAACATTTCAACGAAAACGAGATTTCGATTTCGTCGGGAAATAAGGAAAAGTTATTCTCACTGATCAAATCAATCTATAATGCTGAATTTATTGGTGTTATAAATTTCATAGGCTTCGAAATAGGTGAACGATTTTATTATAAAGGTGATAATATCAGCATACTAAGTGACCAATTAAGATTTTTCCCCGCCGACGCAACCAAAATGTGCTTACGTACAAAACAAATACAAAATGACGTATTTGTTTATTATCCAAAAGTGTCGTTACATAACAAACAAGAATTTGAATTTAATGTTTCTCTACAGAATTATAATGCGTTAGAGAAAAAATTCTATAAAAAAAGTGTTGATACGAGTTTCAGAACATTAAAAAAATCTGAGAAACAATTACATTTAAAAATATTTGAAATGATTAATAAGAATTACGAGTTGACTTTATCTGATGAATAAGATATATTACTCCCATGACAGAACAACCATTAATCAAATTGGAAACAGTAATAATCGAAGGTCATCAAATCGATATCTGTAAGGACGGATACGGGATGTATCATGCGGTGAGTTGGAGTAATCCATATTTCAATATCTCTGATCACGGAGCGAATAGAAATGATATTGTTGGTATTGCCACTAATGCGATTCACACATGGCAGAGATATGTAGAAGAAAGGTCATTTAAACGATGAGTAACGACTTATATAAACAGTGTATTTTACACCGTGGCGATGCCAGACAAATGTCTTGGTTACCAGAGCAATACGCAATTGCAAATAATCATGTTAAACTCAAGGACAATAAGGGTGTTTGGGAAGATGGTTGGAAGGTGCATGAAGTGTACACACCTACCAGAACTTTAGAAGAAGTTCGCGAGCGCTCACAGGACTATAAAAAAACCAGAAAAGCCAGTGAAGTTTAATACTTGACTTTAAGGATAAAGAGAGTAAATAAGAATTGTGAGCCGCTGTAAAATGGTTATTGCATTAGGAGCACGTAAATTGCAGGTGCAAATCCTGCTCCCCCGACTAAAAATTAACGGGGGATGGCGGAATTAGTAGACGCGCGTAAACGGTCATTTTCGATCCTTGTTCACAATAAAAAACCCTCCGACCGGAGGGTTTTTTATTGACTCATTATAGGGCAGATGGTAGTATAGTTTATATTATGACAGATACCAGAGTTGTTCATATTTTACGTGAAGAATGCGACATATATATTGGTCGCGGAAGCCCTTGGGGAAATCCTTTCAAAATTGGGCGAGACGGCGATAGACCGACCGTCATTGAAAAATATTATGAATATATCATCAAACAACCAAAATTAATGAAACGATTGCCTGAATTAAAAGGCAAGGTATTGGGATGCCATTGCAAACCCCAATTATGTCACGGTGATGTTTTAAAGATTCTAATTGAGGCGCTTTAATAAATATTAGTATGTCCTTACGTCGCCCCCCAAACTATGCATTGCTTAATGAATTAAAAAACTGGTACCCGGTATCGTTAGCACCGCTTAATCAAATTGATGATCCTTCACAGTGGGCGAAACCATCAGTAATGAATCCAATGTTTGGGGTAAAAGTTTATATAACTTATTTTAGCCCAAACACCCAACGGTTTTCCTTAGGAATCGGAATACTTCAACAAAATTATCAATGGTTATTGTATAATAATGAAAGCTTCTCCCCCCTTGACGTAAGCATTAAAGTTTATGCTTGGTATGTTGGTACGGAATTTTCAGTACCGCTCGCGATACAAAATTTAGTGGTAGTTTAAAAATACCCCTTGACGAAAGCGTTTTTGTTTGCTAAATAGATATCATCTGAGCCGCTAGTGAATGGTTATTGTTTTGCTTAATAACTATGTGGGTAACACCACTCTCCATTTACAACTCTTGTTCAGATATTTGATGCGGGCTAGTGTATCAGAGCATTTCGGTCTCATAAGCCGAAGGACCGGGGCAGTTCCGGGGATCGCAACAAAGACTACTTATTTTATTAAGTGGTTCCTTACTCTCTTTAATGAGAAATGGCGTAAGATTAAACCCTTCGGGGTCTAACACATGTAAGGCGAATGCTGAAGTTCGTGAGCGTTCAGTAGGCGGCATGATGTGAAGGTCGCAGGGGTTGTTGATTTACCTCTAAAGGTCTGTGACTGAAAAATTAAATGGGGCGGTCGTATAACTGATTGCCCCATTTTGGGAGTGTCTTCTAATAGGTCAGGAAATCCGTCTTTCAAGCGGAAAACGTCGGGATCGTAACCCACCACTCTCGCTTTATAATAAAGGCGTGTGATATATATCACACGCCTTTATTATTGGATGGGACGTACATTAATTTTACCCCTTTGCCAGAACATGACCGACTTATACGGAGTTAATAATTTTGGATTCTGTTTTAAGTCAGTTAAAGAAAATTTTATCATAATGTTATTTAGGCTCTACGAAGCGGAATAGACCCATATTTTATGGTTGATTATTATTTTCTAGTAAAAATAATTACCCCTTGACATGTATGATTAATATGCCTAAATACACTTTAGTTGAAAGAGTAGCCGAATGCACACCTGTCTATTTTTGGTAACAAAGATAGATAAAAGCTTCGATTACTAGTGTTGAAAGCAGGACATTAGAATAGGCGAGGGTCGGAATCGCGGTCCCCTCTTTATATTCTTTCAAATTGATGTGATAGTAATATCACATTATTCGGGGATAGTTTAATTGGTAAAACGACGGTTTTTGGGTCCGTAAACAGGAAATGCTTGTATAGGTTCGACTCCTATTCTCCGATCAAAAATAGTGTCAAGTATAATATACTTGACACTATTTTTTTATGTGCTATAGTATGTATATGGATACTTTTTTAAACATTATTGGTTGGACTCTTTTCATTATTTTCATGATAAAATATGATGAAATAATGGTCGCAGTGCGATGGTTCGTGAGACACAAATTTGGGGTTAATAATTATTGTCCAGAAATTGATGGCTACGATCCAGATTATGCTTCTGACTATTATATTAATAAGGAGAAAAACCGGGTTCATCTCTCGCAGTGGAAACGCCGTCAAATGGGGAAAATTTATAAATAATTTAAATTAAATTATTTTATTTAAATTATTTAATAAATAACATTTAGAAGAGGTTTACATGCTGACGGTTTATATACATGGGGCTTTTACCTCCAATACCTGCTTTGATTACATGCGCGCAAAATTGCAAACCAGTGATGAATTACTGGTATCATATGATGCCGAAGACGGCTTAGAAAACAACGTCAATAGAATCAAACAGGAAATTGAAGGCGTTGCGAATTCTTTTCCAGTGAATGTTATTGGTCATAGTATGGGTGGGTTGATTGGCGCACTCCTATATCATAAGGGGTTACCTATTAATAGGTTAATTACTATTAGTGCCCCTATGGGTGGTTCCAAAGCCGCCGAAAAAATGAGTTGGTTATTTCCTTTTAACACTGTACTAAAGGATTTAAGTGATAAAAAAATATACGGAATGTTAGAACGATCAACATTAGATATACCACATCTGTTTATTGTTACCGAAAAAGGAAATATTCCTTTTTTATTCCAAGAAAAAAATGATGGCGTAATTTCTGTAGCCAGTCAAACTTCTATAAAATCAGCAAATTATAAAATGTTCCCTTACAATCATCATGAAGTCCTATGTGCAGACGATGTTTGTCATGAAATTAGTCTTTTCGTGGATGGGTCCATTATCAATTTAAACTCTACCGAGGGATGAGTCATGCAAGCCGCATTATTAAAAACATATGCTTTATTGAACAATACTTATTTTGCAATAGCATTGGGTAATGTAGTAAATTTAATTATCATAGCATTGATGAAATTTTAATACTTTTTTTATCGTTATTGTTCCTATATTCTTTATTAGGAACAATAATTGAATGAAAGCTTTTCCAACAGTGACCGGGCGCGAAGAAAACCTCACGTTATTACAGAATTATGGCTTCAATAAAGAAATAATAACAGAGCATACCTATATAAAATCCGCTAAAGATGGACATTTTAAATTAGTCATCATTGGCGAGGCGGTGGATATTATCAAAAACATTTCTTCGAAATATGAAGAAATGATTGATAAAAAAACATCGAGGAAATTTACTTCGCAACGGCGTGACGGATTATCCTCAAAGGCGAAAACCCTTTCTGATCATTATTTTGGTAAGATTGCAGAATTTGGGGTGTATACCTTTTTAAATCAAAAAATAGTATTTCCAAATTTTATAGATGTTACCGAACCTGACATTCAACCTTATGATATGAAGTTGGCTGATAGATGGTTGCCCGATATTTCAGTACAAGTTACAGAAACAAAATGGGTTGATGTTGAAGTAAAGGCGTCAAGACGCACGAAAGATTTTGATTTCGTATCGTTCACATTCAACTACGCCAACGCACGTGGTGAGCAAAATAAAAATGACACCGATTCTAAAATTTTTGGTGACAAGATTCACCCGAATACGTTTATTTCTGGTACGGAAGTCACTTTGAAAAATAAATGTATTCTGATAGATATTTATTGTTTTGTGTCTGTGCCAATTTTACACGGAAAAGACCTACTCACCTTCCCGGTTAAGACAGGGGATAGAAGAAATTCCAAGCGCTGTTTATATCTACATACCGGCGACCATCATGGACACTGGTTCGACCGCAGTTCTTATACCAAAAAAGTGGATATTTTGACGGTAGAAAAAGCGCTTATGGATTTGTCAGATAATGAACGGTGGGGATTACTAACAATAAGCTAATGCCAATGAATAGTCAAGCATAAACTATTTTAATATTCCATAAATAGATTTATGACTTATACTAATGGCACCGTAACCGTAGCTAATAACAGCAATATTGTTAATGGAATTAACACTAAGTGGATTATTAATAGAATCACAGACGATTGTTTAATCCAAATTGGGACATCAGACCCATCTTGGTATCAGATTATATCGGTGAATAGTGATACTAGTATCACTATTCAGACCCCATTTGCTGGAACCAGCGTTGTTAACACCTCCTATTCATTAGAGACATCAAAAGAATTTCTCAAATATACCGTTCCCCCAATAACTGCCGAGACTTTTGGTTCAGGCGGTTCTGGTTCAGGCGGTTCTGGCTCAGGCGGTTCTGGCTCAGGCGGTAGTTCAGGTATTACAGAAGCAACATCAATTATCAACGCAATAATATTCGGATAAAGGTTTTAGATATGAAATCGGTTATTACCCCAACTTACACATTTACCCCATCTGCTCAAACATTAGATTTGAGTGCTATTTCGGGCTTTTCTATCAAACGCCTTTACGCAGTATTAAATCAAACTCGCGGTACTTTATTGTACGCCGCAGGTACTACTGGATACGGTTATACATCTAATAATTCAGGACTATTGACTTTAGCCGCATCAACGGCTGGTATGGGTAGTAATGATGATTTGATGATAATTTATGATGATGGTACTACCCCGCTTCCAGCCGGTGCTGCCCAAGATTCTACCCTTACATCAATATTAACTGCATTACAGTCACAAAAAGTTATGACTGTATGGACGGATGATACAGGTGCCTTTTTCATTCTTCAATTTTCTCCGGGTGTGGGTCCAGTATGGATAACGCCTACTGGCGCTGCATCATCCGCGCCGGGGACCGGAATGCGTCCAGCGGGTGGAGAGTCTGCGGTCACCACGTCTGCCACCTACCAAGCGGTATCTGCCGGAACGGGCTTTTCTATAGGGGACTATTTGTCCCATATTGTTACAAGTGACCCAACAACAGGAAATGTTATTGGATATTTTTGGTTAAACATTTCTACTAATACAAAATTATCTTCTATTCCGCCAGCAAACAGTTTTGTCCCAGTGACCGCGTTGCCGACAAATGCGGCACAAGAAAACAATGGTAATTTAGCAGCTATTAAAACGGCACTAGGCAGTCCATTTCAGGCTGGTGCATCAATCGGAAATACCACATTTGGTATTTCTGGATTGTTACCAGCCTTTGCAGTTATACCGACTGTAAATATTGGGACCATTCCTTTGGCGGCTGGTGCAGCGCTTGCAGCTAATCAGTCATCAATAAATGCTGACGGCGGCGCGCTGTCGCACATAACTAATTTCCCTGCTACTCAAGCAGTAACTTTATCTGGACAATCGGTAAGTATTACTGGTGCGGTTTCTACTACTGTAACTAATTTTCCGGCAACTCAGGCGGTAACCATTAGTTCACTACCATCATTAGGTGCAGGAACAGCCATTGTTGGTAAATTCGGAATAGACCAAACAACCCCCGGCGTTACAAACGGAGTAGTTATTACGGCAATGCCATCGCTACCTTCGGGCACAGCCGCGTTGGGATCGATAATAGTTTCTAATTTTCCAGCAACTCAAGCAATTTCAGTAGCATCGCTACCATTGCCGTCAGGTGCCGCCACATCAGCTAATCAAGCATCATTAGTGACAACCACTGCCGGTACTGCCGAAAGAGCGGTTATGGTCGATCCAGCATCCGGTAATGCTGCAATGGTTACCGCAT
>Ga0302188_10001570_pt1 | contig 17846 bp, 22 predicted proteins | sample II_Bog_E2_1_FD_198783 | JGI IMG/M metagenome (GOLD analysis project Ga0302188, IMG submission 198783) | Peat permafrost microbial communities from Stordalen Mire near Abisko, Sweden - II_Bog_E2_1 | ecosystem: Environmental > Terrestrial > Soil > Wetlands > Peat | place: Sweden: Abisko...
AAAAATATCATATTTTATAATTTTAATTCGGTTTATTTGTGTGACATTCAAGAAGAACTGTAAATTATATTTTTCATTAAAAAGGAGAATGAAACGTATTAAATACATATTTATCAAACTAAGCATAACTCAGGATTTAAGAAATTTATTTTCATTATGGTATCAAAATTATCAGAAAGCATAACAGCCGATGTCATTTTTCGTGGAAAACAAATGGAAATATCAAAAACAAGAGGAATTAATACATTGAGGAGGATATCTTATAAAAATCCGAAATATATTAAAACTATTGATTAAACTGGAAAAAAAAATGTTGCCTTAACAAAAATATATGTTTATTGAATAATTTTTAAAAAAGTCTTCTCAGAAGAAGAAATCAAAAAAATTAAAAAATTTAGATATAAATTGGAAAGTTTTTAAAAATAAAAATAAAGAATTTGACCATCATGATAGAAGTAAGACTATGTACACAATTATTTACTTTATGAAGAAGAGGATATTCATACCCAAGGGACGTTAGTAAAGAATTTAATGATCTATACTCTAAGATAAAAAACCTCCATGAATACCAAGATCATGTACACTCAGATCGTTTGGAAGCAATTGCATCTGATTTTTTTACAAAATATATATTTCCTGAATGTGAGAATAATATACACCATAAGAGCGAAGGTGTTCAGCTTAGCAATATATTCAAAATTACAAAAAATGATAAGAATTTAGTCACCAACTTTGTCAAAACCCTTTCATATGCCTACTTTCTCAAAATAGTGTGGCAGTGAAGATAGTCGATCCCATTGAGTCAATGGTTTAAATTTTTTGAAATAACTTGGCATTGACTGTGAGTCATACTTTTTTTGGTAGAGACCTAAAGAATTTTTATATCGCAACAAAAGGTAAATGAGACAAAAGTCTTTATTTGAATTATAAACAACTTAAAAAGATTCGCCTTGGTGTAACTTTTCTAAAAAAGAAGATTTTTCTAATGGGATTTTTTACTTAATTTTTTTATATCTTATTTTGTCGTTAATCGATTTTCAAACAAATCCTAACACTTTGGCTTTGTAAAAATATGAAAAGACGACTAGCATGCGAATGATATAGATTTTAGATTATTTTCAAAATAGAATGAGAGAATAAATGATTAATTTTTTAGAGGATTTCTTTAAGGTGATACATCGGTCTAATAAGTTGTGACTAATTTATTAAAAACAAAAACAAAAGATAATTTTCTAGAAATAGCGAACTGAATATATAAAAATAAATTTAAATGGTTTAACATCATTGTGGACGCATCTAGAAAATATGTTTAAAGGGAGATGAGCAGTAAGGCTGAAAAGGATATTGAGAAATGCTTGGGAAATTATCTTAATACACAGAGGCAATAAAGTACAATTTTTGCGATTTTTTGTGAGCAATTATAAAAAACAGAAATCAATAATGGCGTAGAGAAGAGAGAAAAGACTGAACAGTGATTGAGGAAGATAGTTTATGCTGTTAAGCATACTTTTATTTACTATTAATTTTGGATTGTAATAAGATAATTTGGCAATGTTATGAAGATTATGATTAATATGCGGCGTATCACTCTTCCTCGATTACGGGGTTGCTGTTACCGAATATTTCCTCACCCGACTCCTCCTTGCGAGTGGCTCCGATCTTGCCATACTTCACTTCCTTTCCTCCCTTTTTCAGTTCTTCCATGCGCTTCTTCTTCCATACCTCGATTTCTTCCTTTAGCCCCTTCTGCAAAACCAGCTCAGACTCCTTCAGCGGTTGTCTCGTAAAAGGGTCCCTCTAATCGATGAGGAGAGAGCGTCTGATATTGACACGATCCACCACGTTTCCTGATCCTGGCAAAAGAACAGGATCTCTCATCAACTAAGTTATGCCTCACTTACCGTACTCATCAGTGCGCACAGATATTTGTCTGGGATTTCGCCATAAATTTCTTCGTCCTCCTCGTTTTAGGCTGCCGAAAATTTGTTGATTAAGTTTTCGAATTTTTAGAGAATGTCAATGCTGGTGTAATGCTCGTTGCTTGCCCGCTGCAAAGCTTTCGAAAAGTACTCTCTTTTATAGTTACGGCCATCCTTCACGATTTCGTTCGAGAGGAGTTCGTTGATCTGAATAGGGAGAAAGGTACGTCGAGATTGCCGTAGATTTGGACCAAATCGGCCAGGGCTGGTGCACGTTCAAATTTAAACTTAAGCAGAAACTGAGGATTCGCCGCGAACGCTCCAGCATCAACAAAAGTCTTTAGGATATTGTTGAGGAGGGGAACTGCTGTTTTCCTGTCGGCTTCGGTGAGAAATGTCTCCGGACTCCAAACAGTGAGGTCTCTGATGAGCTTTAGGTTGCTGGTGGATTGTGATAAAGTAGAGCTAATGATGCGGTCAACCATTTCCTCATTCTTCAAGTCCTCCTGCCCTAAAGGTCCTTGAGCCTTCTTTGCCTCCAGCTGTTTGTACTTGTCATAGTTTTCGTTCGTCTCATCGAAGCAATAAGTTGTATCGGTTAGCACCATGTTCAAGAACTTCTCGAAGAGTGAAGTATGGAAATAGTTTTTGAGATCCTGTCGGTAGCCTTCGTGTATCCAAAGAGTAGTGAAAATCTTGTTGGCGTAGAATCTGTATTTGAACTTTTCGTAGAACTGGTTCGATCTGCCGGTGACGGCAATGACACAGTAAAAGCGAATGAGCCCGAAAGTTAGGTTACGCAGAGCAACTTTGTTGGTTCGCAGGACTTCCCCAATCATGCTTGCCTTGCTGTCGTGCAGAAAATAGAAGATGAGTTCGACATAACTTGCTGAGATATAAGGGTTTGTAACTATCTCATGATCAGCTAAAAGAAAGCAAGTGATTTCTAGGATATGACCAATATGTTCTTCTCCAATTAAGGATAAATATCCTTGTTTGTAGGTGAAGTTGGTGGTATGATATTTGCTGACAACTGTTAATAATAACTCCGGCAAGAAGTGCATAAGCTATGATCCCTTATCTGTCAAATGAGCTCCCTCCATATTGTCATAGCTAAATCCTAGCCAATTGGGTAGCAATTAGAGCAGTAAGTTAAGAAACTTGACTGTTGCGTTTATGAGAGGTTCATCGAGAAGCAGCACATAGTATCGGACAATCTTCGATTGCACTTTAGCAATTTCATGTTGTGCTTTCTTGTGCATTGGATGATTTGGGGGCAGTTTCCCCACCTCCTTTTACATATTCTTCTTCATTTCGCTTAATTAAGTAAAATTCTATAAGGCACCAATAACCCCTACATGCAGGAACTGAACGCACAAAAAGAAGAATTCAGTAATCGTCCCAAACTAACGGTACTTTTCAACTTTTTTGTAGGGGCGTGAGTTGATAGCATCATACTTCATTAGGGCCACTTTTTCTTGCTGCATGAAGTAACTTGGATCAATGCTTCTATATTTATCGTCCTGGCGACTGGTAATAACTTTACATAGATTGAGAAAACATACGTAGGCGTTGAGTAGTGTACCATCATGAGACAAGGAATTGTTATTTGCATTGTACAGACGAGATCCTAGTTTAGTTCTCCCGATATTACCCAACAATAGTCCGTAGTTCCACTCCATAAAAACTCTCTGAGTCTATTTTCTCATTAAATTTTTGTAAACTTCATTAAATTTTCCATAAAACTCAGCCTGTAAATTGGCATAAAATTTGAGTTTGTCGCGAGAAAATCGTTCTGCTCCTAATTAATTGATTATTCTATCTTCAAATCGTTGAACAGCTTCGCTTTCTTGATGAAAATATCCTGGTTTGCTACCCAGCACCGAAATTCTTAAAAATACTCCGAGTGGGCTCTGAGTATCCATCATTGAGCCTTATAGTTTTCCAATCTATTTGGGAAGAAATTTCCAATCTTTGAGTGTGACAAATCGCTGTCTAAACTCGGTTTGAGCTAGCAAATCACAAAGTAAACTAAGGTAAAAGAAAGCCTTTGGCTCTAAAATGGTTTGGAATCGCTGCCTTGCAAGAAGTACCTGTAAAAATTAACTATAGAATTAATCTCCAACTCCACCAATGACAATGGATAGCAGATCGGGATTGAAGCCCTTCCTCTCGAAATGAGTTAAAACAATCATGGCAATTGCCAATGTTTCTAAAATAGGTGAGACCTTACTATCGGCTACGTTTTGTGCCTGTGGCTCAATGATCATTTGATCGGGGAAAATCTCATTTTCAGTTAAGGCAAGGATAATAAAATTGCGTATAATCTTAATCCAGTCTGATATACCTCATTGGAGTAATTGATAAATGCTTGAGCATCCTCGTTGCTGTTCCAGGGTTTGCCTCTTGCTTCTTCTGCTCGTGACCAACTCTCCTCCAAGTACGCCAATATTTCAGTTTATCTGCTTAAGAATCATCGTACGGGGCCTGCAACCTCTCCATGAGTAGTGAATCAAAATATGTGGAGTGCTGAACGAGGGAGGCATTCGCTATGTATAGATGAAGATACCTCCAAAGCTGGCTATCTGCTTTGCAAACTCTGGCAAATAATAGGCTCCGTGATCATTGGGGTTGACGGTGACCGAGAAAATGTCTTTGATAAGAATCTGTTCTTCTGGAATTAGATTCATGCCTAGTTTATTAAAATATGATCAAATAATAAGTAAATATCATAATTGGTGCATGCTAGCATTACATTCTGATCAGACAAAAATTATAGCTTTCATAAGACAGGAATTAGATAATTTGAGAAGATGAAGTAAGCCAGAAAATTCAAAAAGGTCAAGGCCGAAAATACAAGGAAATATGTATTAGTTGATAAGTAATATGACAAATTTTAGTGCATTTGGCCCGAATAAATTATAAATTAAATCACAATTAAGTTTATCAGCAGTTTTACTGTAGGACGTATAATATATATTATGATAACTATTCGTTAAAATCTAACAACTCACCGGGCACACTCTCGGAAAAACTCAGAGTAGCCCAAATCTGTATAAAAGAGATGGGAATTATCAGATTTTGAAATATTGAAAACCATGGGAAGGGGCAAGTATGGAGAGGTCGTGCTTGCCAGAGAGAAGAAATCAGACTATATTGTTGCTCTCAAACGCATGAACCGTCATGAATTGGAGGAAAGCAACTTTATTTAGCAAGTCAAACGATAAATTATTATTCAATCATCTCTCAATCATCAAAATCTGCTCAAATTATTTGGATATTTTTGGGATCAGCAGGCAGTCTATCTTATTTTAGAATACGCTCCCAAAGGAGAACTCTATGGCCTTTTACGACAAGCAGTTAAATTTCCTTAGGAAAAAGTCAGTTGCATAATTCGGCAGGTCTGCGATGGGCTAGCTTATTTGCATACTCATAATATCATTCATCGCGACATAAAGCCTGAAAACATATTGGTTTCAATAGATCGGATTAAAATTGGGGATTTCGGATGGTCAATATTTACCAAAAACAGACGATAAACAATCTGCGGAACGCTAGATTATCTCTCTCCATAAATGGTAAAGGGGAAAACGCATGACTAAAAAGTAGATGTTTGGGGAGTTGGTGTATTGGCCTATGAGCTGGCAACTGGGAGACCTCCTTTTGAAGATGAAACCGAAAGAAACACTTATAATCGTATAATTGAATCTTAGGTATGCTTTCCTTCCTTCATTTCAGTTGATCTACGAACGTTTATTCGCAAATGCCTGCACAAAAATCCAGAAAAGCGTTTATCAATGTCTGCCCTGTTGCAGTAATCCTTCATTGCTAAATATCAACAATAAGGGCTCAAATTCTGAGTGATTGTTATACTATGCAATCTATTACATTGATCGATCAATAGTATTTCAAGTTTTCTCCTTCCGTTAATTGGTAGTTTTATAGGAAATATTCTTGGGCGTTTCTTGTTTTTTCTCTATTTAGTAGGTTGTTTTATTATAAGTGCGAGATATGACTCTTGGACCCGTTGGTACTAACAATTAATGATTAAACTTCTTGCCTGAAATAGATCTCATCATGCGTGTTTTGATCCTTTGATCAAGTTCCTTGTGCTGACCAATGATATTTTCGTTGATTTTCAATAATTTGGTATTGCTGTGCTGCTCTTCTTTTTTTATGATATCTTTTATTGTGTTGATGTTGTATAGATCCTTCTGCAGATAGACTTGCAACTCATGCTCCTATTTTATGTTTTATAATTTTTTCTTTTCGAGAGGTTAGAAACTCTACTGATCTGGTGTTTGTTTGCTGTTGGCACGATGCAGTTGCTACACCACTGTTTTGCGGATCATTAACGAGTGAATTTTATTCTTAAAATACGTATATCTTTGGTCGTTTTAGTTCTATAATATCTCTACTCCAATCTTAGTAGTCCTAAATTTACCATATAAAGTTGGATCAATTTCATGACTTCTTCCATGGATGGTTGCTACTGCTGCTCCAGTGATATTTCAAGTAACATGACTGACCAAGCGAATTGAGGGCTTGCTTTATCGAGCACTTATATGCTGAAATTAGTGTGAAGGTACAAATGAGAGTCAAACGATGTTAAAACAGTAGTCATTAGTTTATAATTGATTACAAATGTCGTTTGCCAATTAATATATTTAAAAATATGGAGAAAGGGCCGTTGAAGCTTATAAACGATCCCTAAAACACTCAGACATACAACTCTAAGATTCACCAAAAATGCTACCGCATTAAAAGACCATAAAGCGATCATCATCTCAACTCAAAAATAGATCTAATCACAGTAAAAGTTGCAAATCTATCAAGCAAAACTCTAAGCTTAAGCATGCTAGCTCTCGTAGTTTACTCTAAAATCCCAATGCCAAAGCAACACACAAAAATCCATCAGGATTTGCTCATACTTTTAATAGCATTCATCTTAATCTGCAAAATTTAGGCAATCCTCAAAAGAAAAAACTAGTAATTTCTGAGATAAATACTCCAAAGCACCATACTCCTAATAAAGTGATTGTGGTGGGAAACAAGCATAAGGAAGGGAAAGCAGGCATTAATACTAATGTAAACGTATACGTGCAAGCGGTTAACAAATCTAAATCTAAATCCAAAGAAACCACTCCCAGTAGAGATTTTCAATTACAGCAAAGCCGATAGCGAAACCCCTCCAGTAAACATAAAAGGAATCACGGTGAGGCAGATATAATAAGATAAACTATTCAGTTAATCGAAGAAGAACAATATAAAAGAGATAGCAAGGGTTTAAAACAAATTAGGGAAAAACTTATGCATCTACATGGCATCGCCAATAAAAAGGAAAAGAAAATGCTTAAATTATAGACCAAATTTGACAAAATGAGAGATCTAATGAAGAAATAGTGGGAGGAGGAAGAAGGCCCCCTAACAGCTGATCGCGAGCGTGAGCTTAAGGAACGAGTAAAAGAGTTAGAAATTCAAGTTAATAAGTATCGTGAAAAGGAGAAATCACTTATGAAAATAGTAGAAAGTTTAAGTTCACAGCAAGGCAATCGCTGGAAGGAAAAATCTGATGAACGGCCACATAGCCAATCTGAGGAGGAAGACGACTATTAACCTTGATTTAATTCATTATTGTATTGTATAAATATCAATGTAACACGTTCATGGTCCTAACTGCGGATGCAAAGATTACTTAGGAGTGGAAAACGCCAATGATTTGTTCGGAGTCATTGACTTAGACAAGGTTCGCTGCCTCAACGAAAAACACTCTAAAACAGGAGCTCATCTCTTTAGAGAATATGATATGCGATTTGAGAAAACTGATTTTGTTACATCTGAGTGCGATGGTGAGCTACTGTTGATAATTCCCTTTATTGCTCAAGTAAAAGTGCGATCAATTTGCATCATCGCAAAAGATGAGAACACTGCCCCAGCAGAGCTTAGGCTGTTCATTAATACCTAAAATGTGGATTTTTCCCTAACTGAGCAGGAGCCAGTTCAATAATTCTTGTTGTCATCAAATTTATAAGGATTGCAACACAACGCCGTGAATCCCAACAAATTTGGTAGGGTACACAAGTTGATGATCCATCTTCGAAATAGTAATATGGAGGAAATGGCTGTGTCTTACATCCAAATAAAAGGGGACAGCTCCAACATAAAAAGACAGCCAGTGCAAGCAGTCTATGAAATAAGTCCAATGCCCCAGCGTAACGATCTTAAGGATGTCTCACAAAACACTTTCCAGATGGGATGATCATCATTGAGTAATTCAATAAACTATGAACTTAAATATATCAGAAGTCGTATGCGATGGTATTAAGCTTGTCTAATTGAGCCCTCTTGCTGACTAAGTCGTTTTTCACCTTAATACGCCTGTAGTAGATGGGACAATCGACGTTTTGACAGAGGATGTCCATAGTAACACTTCCTTGGCACTTAATACACTCCCCCCATAAATCTTGATACTCGCTTTTCATCATTTCCAATTCTAACTGTTTAGCTACCAAAATCTATAAGGCCTTTGTGCTGCATCTTTAGCAGAGTGGTTTATCCGATCTTGTGGGACAGTTAGTGCAAGTCGACTGCACTTTAATATATTTACCTATTGCTGTATTTTTGTTGATTTTGGGAATATATCTGTTCTTGGTATGGTCACCCGCAAAAAGAGCCTCCAGGTTCGGGAAAATGTTTGTCTTTAGTAATAATCTCTCTAAAGGTGGTCGTATCTGTTTATTGATGTAATAGTCATAATTGATGGGTAAATCCTAATCGAGGACTTTGATGGGGTCTTCAGCATTCTAATAATTTCTGGATCCTTTTTGACCTTCTATCATGACATAACTGATTCTATCTCCAATGCCCAAAGTTATGTTTTCATCTCTCTTTTGCATCTTGTGAGCCAATTCCACGTGAGCTTGTTTAACTTTATAGGTATTCTTCCCACTCTTACCCGTATTTTTACCCTCATTTTTCTCTTCCTCTTCTTCCTCTGTGTTTTTTGATATGGCTTTGGATATCACAAGCTTTGATATATCTATCTTGTTTTGAACCAGCTCCGATATTACTAATTTCACATAATCAGCAATTCCGGAGACATTGTTTTTGCAAAGTAACAAATCGAGAATATTCTACAGCATTTCTCTGATGAGGAAGCAATTATCCCTTCTAACACTTTCAAAACCTTTTTTATCTATTTTGTCATAATGGAGATGACTGCTGCTATAATAGACTCCGACATATCTTTTTTTAGCCATTAACAAATAAGGACAATATATTTTTTAAAACTATAGTTTAATGGGAGCTTTGAACTAATCAGAAATCTGAGCGGCGGCCTAACGACCAAGTTTCATTGCTTCCTGAATTTGATCACTGCGTTACATATCCTCGCTTTCAACAAGCTTAAATTTAACCATTACAGAGTCAGTATCTCCATAGATAACCTGTGATCCTGGATACAAGCTTAAAACTTTATCTCTGGTTTTATTAATCATTTCACGGCCGAAGGCAGTTACTGAAGAGGAAATCTCTAAGCAAGGTAGTTGTCCTATTGTTGCTCCAGTAAAGCCATAAACCGAGTTCGCACTAATTTTAAGTGCAAGCTGTCGACCTTCCAACACATTTTTCATCATTTAATCCGTAGTGGTAGCCAACTCTTTTTTAGCTTTCTTTCTGGCTCCTATCAATTAAATCAAAATTTCAGGAAGTAGACCTTGTCTTTTTTATTTATTAGTAACAAAATAATAATTTTAAGGAGTACGAGTGACATCTTCTGGAGTTAGACTGAGTTCTTCCATGTCTTTCGCATTAACTAAAGTTGTATAGCAAAGATTGTGAGCCATCATGATTGATGGATAGAGAGATGCAAAGTCAAGTGTAGCAATAGGTTCCTTATAAAAACCAACAACAGGATCTAGAACATAAGCACCTTCAAAACCTTTTTAATCTGAACCTTTGCTACGATTAGTTGGTAAAATAAAGTTTTTATCACGTGCTTTACGCAAAAGCTGACTTACTACTTTAATTTGCTGGCCTCTATTGAGAAGATAATTAATGGGAACTCCTGTAACTCTAGCCATCTATGCATAATTATAAAGGCAGCACAATTTTTCCATTAATTTGAGAGGCAGCTATGCATCTTTTAAACAATAGATTGCTAACCTTTTTCGTGCGTCTCTGCTCAAATTGAAGAGTTTGAATATCTAACTGTGATGCACGTCTTCTTTTTGATCTCTAAGGAAATGATAGGAAACGTTATTGAGAGTGTATGATGATAACTTATGCTCTCTATGCATATGTATAAGGAGATCCAATTGAATTCTTCCCTCAATATTGATATCGTTAATTTATCGATTACCCATTATTTTTGACTGGAGAGTGCCTTTCTTAACACGAGAAATGGAATTAATAGACCGACCAAAATGCCCATAATTGCGGATTTTTAGTTTAGCAGCTCGATCTAAGATATAGGGCAAATCAAAGTTGATGATGTTGTAGCCAATGATAAAATCTGGATCATAGCTTAGGATCAATTTCTAAAAATCCAAAAGCATTTCTGCCTCTTTATCTGTTTCCTTTATCTCAACTCCTGAAATGGATGAACACCCATTCAGAACAAACACAACTCGATACTCATCCTAGATGGTACTGGCCACTGTTTTGCAAACACAAGCTATTTGAATGATTGGATCCTTGTCAGCTGAAGGAAATCCATGCTATGCAGAACATTCAATATCAAAGGATAAAACTCTTATCGGTGCTATTTTAGCATATTCATTTTAACATTTCAGACAATGAATCTGCTATTAGGAACATTCAATCTCTAATTGACATGTGGATTCTTTATATGGTCGTAGCGTATATTATTTTGAGTTTATGTAAAGCCAAGACATTCCGGATAGACCCTTATCAACCATGAAACGAAGAACGTAGGGTATATTTGATTAAAATGTTTGACGAGGCAAAGTGACATTTAATATACGAGCTTCATTTTCAAATAGTGTTCTAAGGGGAGCCACAACATTTGGAGCACATGTTGCCACTTTGAGATACCAGACATTATTCTCTCTATCCTTTGGAATATATCCTCTGATGTTTATTTTCCTAACTGGCTCAAGCTTTATGATGGCTTCTTAAACTAAAGCCTTGTCCAGATATTCCTTCTTGTGTTTTGTTTCCATCATCTCTTTATAGTATTTATTAATGGCCAACCGAAACTCTTCTATATTTTTTTCTTCAAAGACGAGGCCCTTGGGATAAGGGACATAGAAATAGGGTATGAAGTCACGAACGTGAATGAGTACGGAATTACCATTTTGATTAACAGCATAGATCTTGACCATGGGCTTTGAGATAGTTTTACCTAAATAAGGAAAAAATAACCGTTATCATCAGTAAATGTTTTAACTCCGGATGTAATATCTATTCCCATCACAACCATATCAGATTGAGATTATGCATAGCATTACTCAATCTTCGGGTCTGGTCTTCTAAAATCCTTGTAGCCCTCCAGCTACACTTCTTTAAATTCCTTGCTGTTGCTGTTCTCATCAATGTCCTCAAAATGATCTTAAATTTCTTCATCCCACTACATGGTTAAAATATCAAATCTTTTATAGATATAAATAATTTTCGCGCCTATTTAAGCTTCATTAATGTTTGAACTTGATCGATCTAACTTTAATGTTAAAATTATAAGATGAACTAATATATTCAATTTTTGAAACCATACTTATATCTGTTAATGCTTTTCAATATTCGAAGATAATATCATCCATCAGTTATCTTAATTAATAATCAGTTAAATGAGTCAATAAGAATTATTTGAAGTAGCTTAATTTCTTATCGAAATTCTTGAGATAGAAATCAAAGAGGAAATGGTTGACCCCACAGAACCCATTATTCTTATCAATGCTTTGATTAAATTATTTCCGGATAAAGCAGAAGTGTGGGGTAGCATCCAGCAAAAGATGAATATGGAGGAGCAATGGAATGCTATTATCGAGTTTATTGAAATTAACATCCTCGAGGAAAGAGAAATCCCCATTTAAGGTCTTGGAATTGAAGAAATATTACAATTATACGAGCTTGTTGCTGATTACACTGAACAAAAAATGTAGCATGAATAAGGATTAACTAAATAAGAACCGCATTTATAAAAAAAATAAAAAGGAAAAGATAAGAAAGAAAAGAAAGGGAATAACAAATCAGGAGAAAAGCAAAATAAAAAATAGTCTAATTCAAAATCAGTTCATATTGATACTAAAAATATCATCAAGAACATGCCATCAGCCAATCAATCACAATTAAACCCTCAAAAGAAGAAAAATTAGCAACCATCAAAGTAAATTATTAAAAAGTAACCATTAAAATAAAAAATAAAAAAGCAGTCAAAATCAAAGCCTTTGATATCAAGCTAATATAAAACCAAAAACAACTAAGAATATTCTAAAAGATAATCTGCGTAAAAGAAATCAATTTCAAAAGAAAAGATTAAGGCATCAAAATCATTAAAATAAGCTTAGACTCTGCAAAATTAACTAATTAAAAAAATTACAACAACCATGGAAAAACCTCTTCATGATAAAAATAAAAAATCTAGCATCATGATGAAAGATCCTAAGGTAGATATTTACTAAATTAGAGTACCTAATTGGTGAAAAAAGCAAAGCGATAATTTTAATATTTTTTAAAGGACTATAAGAGATAAGGCAGGCTAAAACATAAATTTAATGCTAAATTGCAGGAAAGATAGTAAGCAAAGAAAAAGGGGTTAGTTGATGAATATTATCTCAAGGTGTTAAAGAAAAAGCAAAAGAATATTGAGGAAATGGTAATAAATGAAAAACTGAAATATTTTATGTCTTTAAGGGATAAAAAAGTTGCCTTCATTACTCAAATGTAATCATTAATATATTTAGTCATAAACTCACATAAAAACTATAAAGATAGAGACAAGTATAATGGGAGAAACATCAAAGATAACTACTCCAACAATAGAAATAGAAAGTAAATACAAGAATTCAATAGAGCAACAATCTCTTTTCTAAAAATATGGAATTGCTCAAATAAACCTACAAGCGAAACAAAGAAAAGAATTAGTTACAGAGATATAATGAAAGGAAAATCTGTGATGAAATGGAGGAATGCATGAAGAAGAAAAAGTTAGAGGAGCTTGGGGAAATAAGGATGTTGTGGGAGCAATAAAATTTTAAATTAAATAATATTATGGGAGATTAAGTTAAAATGAAATAAAAATTAATTAAGTTGTACCAAAAACACTGCCCTTGATGATTAAATTTTAATTATAAAAAACTTTGAGAATTATAATTATATGTAGAGATTGCTTGAATGCCTAATTTTATATGGACCTAACACAACAAAAACAATATTCGAGAATATTATTGCTTTAATCTAAAAATATAACCAATTGCGGTTAAAAAACGGTGCTTTTGTTTAAGTTGATATTATTTTATTTTTTCATTCAAATTTTGAGAACTCTCCATGAAGTCATAAGAGCACGAACACAGTAGAAAAAATAACAAACTTGCTGAATCAATTAGAAACAAAGACCGGAAACATATTAAAGGTAATATTCGATCTGAATTTATTGAATCGGCAGCTGAAAAACAGCTTTCCGATAAACAAAGATAATTTTTTACTGAGAAAAATTTCTTGACAGTTTTTTCAGAAGAACAAATGAAAGAATTAGATATAGACTGGCAAGTTTTTCAGACTGGATAATTTGATGATTCTGCTAACCGTCAGACTATAAGGATAATTAAGGACTTTATGCGTGAGAAGGACCAAAAGAATACGAGTAAAGAATGTAAAGAGCTATACTATAAGATATTATAATTGAATTAAGATCGAATTACCATACACTACGATCGTTTAAAAAGAATTGCATCTGATTATTTCAAAAGGATGTTTTCTGAATGCAAGATTGAAGTAATGCATAAGTTTGTTGGTGTTCAGTTTGGCAATATATTTAAAATTTATCCATAAAATGGAAAGTCCCTTACCTACTATGTCAAAACACATTCAGGTGGTCTAGCTAATACTTTTTATAGAAGCTGGCCAATAAAGATACTAAATCCTATAGAGCCGATGGTTTATAAAATTTTATAAAAACTTGGTCTTGGTTGTGAATCTCATTTTTTTGGTAGAGACCTAAAGAATTTCTACATCGCAACAAAAGATGCAGGACATGATGGTCTCTACTTGAGTTATGGATAATTAGTGAAAAGTAATGAAGGCTATTCAAAGATGATTTAGTCAGAAGATTTTTCCAACGGCATTTTTTGCATAGATTTGCTGTCTCGTATTTTGCGGCAAACCGATCTTCTCGAAAATCCTAATAACTTTGGTTTTGTCAAAACATTTGACGGCTGGAAGATTAAAGCTATAGACTTTCGAGTAACTCCAAGGGATAACCATTATTATACATTTGAGTCATGTTTTAGAGGGTTCCTTGGAGGTTTTACATCGGTCCCAGATGGAGATAAAGTTATACTCAATCTATTTAAAGAAGAAAAAGAAAACCTTGGAAAAATAGCGAAGCGAATATTTGTAAATAAATTTAAAGATTTTAACGACATTGTGGATGAATCTGAAAGAGATGTTGTAAGTACTATTGACAGTAACGTTCATAAAGAGATTTCAGAGAAGGACTATGCAGACATGCTTGAGAAATTATCTTCCTACAAGAAGGCAATAAGGCACAATTTCGCTCTCTTTTGTGGACTATTAAAAATAACTTAACTCGTCAAGTGCATTGAAATATAGGAAAGTGACAAATATTATTGATCTTATGAATACGTATGCTTTTATTAATTATTAGATTTTAATCTTCTCTAATAAGATGAAAATGCGGCGTATCACTCTTTCCCCCAATCACGGGGTCGCTGTTGCCGAACATTTCCGGACTCCTCCTTGTGAGTGGCTCCGATCTTGATTTATCATATTGATAAAATTTTCTAAATAAACAAAAGGAAAAATTAATTTAATTACTTTATTGATTGCTATCCAATTTTTTATATAATAACTTTAAGTTCGTTAAATATATTTATAATATAAGTGATACAAAATAAAATATGATTCACTAAAAGTCCAATCTAAAGGCCATGTCATTCTATACTCAATAAAAGGAACTAATGATCCAGCCAGAACCCTAAGCACCATTTTCTATTGAATTATCAATTGATAAGTAGCAAGGACTTTATTCATAAATTGCTCCAATGGAACAGTTGGAGACGAATATAACCAAATTAAAAGTTATTGATGAAAACAAGCAATCATAAAGATTCATCCCTAACAAATAAAGACTGTTTGACAGCAAATTTATATAATCTAAGATCAGATCAAAATTTAGCCGAATGACCAAAATCAATCCAAAAATTAGTAGTTTTATGAAAAATATTTGCCAATAAATTAAAAGTCAAGTTCTAAACAATTACAAGCCTCAAAATAAATCGAAATAGAACGAAGATTCAAATATTAATATTGCTTAAACTCACCCACTTCTTCAATAAATTTGTCAGGCTCCTCCATAAATAATCGCAGATGCTGATGTTGTCAAAAATTCCTGTTTTCGAAAGATGCTAGTTCATAGTCATATTGACAATGATATTCCTTCGGATGAAGAAGATTTAAATGCTGGCATTAACTATATGTACAGCGAGCTACTTTATTCAGTTGGGAGTGAGATAGTCAATAAGAGAAAAGAAGAATAGAGTCTTTCTAAACAAAATAAAATCAAAACAAGTATAGTCGCTGAAAGCAATAAATAAAATTATGATAGTAATCGCATGCAATTAAACTCTCAATCACAAAAACAGAATAATTTGAAAAAATAAAAGATAAATATTCCCAAAATGCGAAGCCAAATAAAAAGTAAACAAAAGCCGGTGATCTTATCAATTAGGCTATGATCATGCTGGTATATATATCATTTTAATTTTGACAACAAATTTCGAGCATTTTCTCTTACAACATTTAGATATTTTACCCATTTTACTTACTATAGAGCTGTTTCAAAGCATATGTGAAGATCGTTATTTTTGCCCAGAACAGTCACACAGTTTTAGCAATTAGGAGCCTTATTAAAAAATCCTGAGTTTTTTTAAAAGAAAGAATTCTGAAAATTGGAATCTTCTTGACTTTTATATTAAATTATTTTGGTGATTTAATTGAGAGGAAGCCTCCATTTTTGTTTGACTACTTCACTAATTTTTAATCCACAGTTAATTTCAAGATTATCGGATGATATGAACAGCAAAAGTTCAGATATAGATCCATCAAATTTATACATTCTGACCTTTTTGCCCTCTCTGAGTTCTTTTATAGCAGTTTACGCCAAATTGTGTTTCTCAATATGTTAAGTTTTATCTCTACTTATTGGATCTATATGCAAAGGGATATTATTTGCCTTAAACAATTTTTAGAAATTGGATATTTCCACTTCTGAAAACACATTACTTTTTATTAAATTTTGAATAATCAAAGTGTATTATTTTTAGCATTTATTGCCTTTGATCCTTTAAAAAAATTATTTTTTGCTGAGAATAAGTCCAATATCAATTATTTTAAACAGTTAAATATCTGCACTCTCCAAATTCAAACTAAAGAAAGACAATAAACGCAAAGAAATTTTGAATATGCTGATATTTGCATTTTATAAGTATTTTACAATATTTGTTAAAGACTTAGCACAAATTTTAGAGCTGTTCGATGAATTTGCAGATAGCGAACATAAAGCATTAAGAGCTAATTATAGTTCGTCACCCGTTATTTTTTATAAATTATCGATGATTAAAGTTTAGATGTTATTGTCACAAAATAGTTTCAAAAAGTCCATATTTTTTGCTGATCCTTATATTTTGAGCATTTAATTAAGAAGTTGAAGTTCAGTTCTGCTAACCTTCAATCCCATAATCGATGATAATATTCGAACACATCTTTCTGTGAGATAATTTTATTTATTCTTAATGGATAAAGCAACAATGAATCTCAAAACCAATTATTTTCCCTCCATATTGATAGAGTATTCAGCCTTCAGGCAAGCTTTACTTCTCACTTATTGCTGATTGAATTATCGTGTCCTACCTTTTTTTATCATAATTAGAAAGATTTGAATTAGGTACGAATAAGTCGCTTCACTACTGATCTTATATTAGAAAATTCTAAATCTATGAGAAAATACTTGAGAGCATCCCAGAAATTTTGTCTCTTAAGTTCATCAAATTATCCATCTGTCTCTAAAATAGAAATAAAATCGAGTAAACACTCAAAAATAGAAGATTCTGCCTTAGCATTAAATATATCAATAAGTTGATTGACAACTTCTTCCTTGAAGAAAATTTGCGAGTGAATTTTGCTTGTCATAATTTGCCCCAAAGATCTAAATAATAAAGAAATTACTTATAAAAATATTTAGTTAGGATAAGGTCCTCGCAGCCATGTTTGACTTCATCCCACTTAATCTTAAGTTTTTCAATGAGATGTAAATGGTATTTGATTCTAAAGCAATAATCTCGGCTGTTGCTGTTATTGAAACAAAAATGATAGAAAAGAAGATAAAGTTATTAATTGTTGTATTAATTACGCAGAGTGAGTAGTAATTCTTCCATTATTTTGGTTTGAGTTAGCCATTCTATAACTTGATCATTTTTAAGACACATATAAGCAAAGAAGTAGCAGATGTTAAGTCGATCTGAAACCTAGTTTAACACTACATTTTTTTACCATACTTTAATATGAAGGTTTTTGCTTCTGAATCTTTATTGAATGCTTGGATTTATGCAAACCTTTCCAGCTAGTTTAATCCACAAATTGAGAATCTTTTTATTTGTATTATTGCTTAAAGAAAGAATAAGTTTATTGAAAAGTCCTCGTTGATATATTTAATTGATGATGAACATTGAC
>Ga0302188_10001573_pt1 | contig 17833 bp, 21 predicted proteins | sample II_Bog_E2_1_FD_198783 | JGI IMG/M metagenome (GOLD analysis project Ga0302188, IMG submission 198783) | Peat permafrost microbial communities from Stordalen Mire near Abisko, Sweden - II_Bog_E2_1 | ecosystem: Environmental > Terrestrial > Soil > Wetlands > Peat | place: Sweden: Abisko...
TCCTGTACTATATTGAGACATAAATTAAATTTCCTTAATATACTCCAGTTATTTATAACTCGCTACTCACGGCGACATGAACGGATATTCCATGTCCTGCTGATACAGATACGTTATTCGCTTGCACACTAACTGCTTTGGTGGAATAATATGCCACCACTGCGTTTATATCAGTGGTTGTTGAGGTATCATAAATTTTTCCTGTTGCGCCAGTTCCGGGACTATATATCGTTACCCCCATACCAGTAATACTGCGCATTGGGGTTCTCAATGGAATGGTGATGCTTGGATAATTATTAGTCGCCTCGATTGTGCGATAGTAAGAAGATGCAGCCACACTCCCAATTGCCGTTCCTATATCGTAGGATGTCTGAAAGTATCTTTCACAAAATGCAAGTTCCGTAACATAAGGACGATATTCGTATACAGTTGCAGTTGAACCGAGTTCCCATTGCACCCCTGTAATATATAAATATGCACTCGGAGAGCCTACTACCGATACTGATCCAGTAGCGCCAACATAATCACCCGTTGTCCATGCTCCGGGCGTTCCAGTATATGTTGCACCAGAACCAAGATTGAAAGATACATAAGCCGCCCCGGCTGCGCCCTGCGCCCATGTGCCTCCGGTATCACCCGGAATGGTTACAGTGATATAAGTCAGTGTACCCGCAACTGGAATTGAAAATGAAAAGGGATATGAACGTGATCCGGCATAATTTCTAATTGACCCAGAATGGGTTCCAGTTACTGAGGTGTTTACCCAGAAAGACAAAGTTGTAGTCTGAGCATTTGATGTACCATAAGAAAAATCAGTTATTTTGAATCCTTCAACTGGTTGGCATATAAAATGATAATCAGAAGATGCTACTGAGTATGAACTTATTACCGTTAAACCTAAAGAATAATTAAAACCAGTTGAAGTAGATGCTGTATAATATTGTGATGCACTGAATTTTGACGCTTGTGAGGCGGTATATGCCCACCCGTCTACAACGTAAGTGCCACCACTGCCCAGCACTACACTAGAACCATTATGATGTTGATCAATTATCATAGCACCATTAAATAGCCGATTTCTGTTGCCTTGAAGAGTAGTGGCGATTGACTGTTTAACATATGCGGTTGTAGCAATTTGTGTTGTATTAGTTCCTGCGGTTGCAGTCGGTGCAGTTGGAGTTCCGCTGAGTGCGGGAGAAGCCAAAGGAGCGCCCCCCAATATGGTTAATTGGTTGGCTGCACTCGCTGAAGTCAGTAATGTTCTGCCAGCACTGGTAGAATCGACAATAGCGCTTGATAATATAGTTGTGATGCCTAATTGAATGGAACCGCCCCATCCGTTCACATTTTTAGGTCCATATAACAAATTATTAGTAGTATCTATATACATGTCGCCTAGAATACCTACACTAGAACTCGGGGCACCGCTACCGTTTCTAAGCCCGGAAACTACGCTCATACTAGATGGTAAATTAGATTCAGCATCATAAACATATCCAGAACCAGTGGTTCCACTAAATGTCGTGCATAGTGTAATACTTGTATCTGAATTAACAGACGACACTTGGTACCAATGAGAATCGGTATTAATTGATATAAACCACCCCGCAGCGACGCTAGTGGTCCATGCAGTACCACTACCCGTAAGAGTAGTAGAATTAGTAACTATCGACACTGTTCCTGTATTATATCTTGCCATTATTTTTCAATCTTTCATAAATTTATAATTGAATTGGGAATTGTGGATTAATCAGTAGCTGGGTAGTTGATATTGCTCGTCCTATACACACAACAAATTGCGATCCAGCGGTAGATGGGGCGGTTGTTGTTAAATTACCGGGGGTTGTTGGATCGAGGAAATATACCGCGCCAGCAGTAAGACCACCGGATTCACCAGTAACTACTGTATCCCATTGAATAGTAGTAAGCGTCAATATCCCTTCAGGAGCAATATATCCAGCAGAACTAGCAGTAATTGCTGCGGTAGCAAGTCCTAAAACTCCAGCGGTTGTAGAAGCGTTTGCTTGGGCACGTTTAACCGCCCCTGCACCACTGATATAAACCGCCGCGCCGGGGCTAATAGTTGCAGATGATTCGGCGCTTGTTAAGTTAATAGCCTGTTGTAAAGCATTAACTGTTCCAGAAGATAGTGTAGGATTGGGCCACGATCCTGTTAACGCGCCACTGGGGCTTGATAAACTTAAACTGCCTGAAGTAAGGACAAGCCCTGCACCAGACGGAACACTAACACCGCCGATAACGCTGGTTGTGGCTGCGGGTAATACATAAGCGTTGCTGCTGATTGCAGTTGTCACATATGCAGTGGTAGCTATTTGTGTTGTATTAGTTGGATAAGTCGCTGTAGGGGCGGCAGGAACGCCAGTAAAAGTCGGTGATGCGATAGTTGCTAGACCCGTAATCGCGCCCATCGAACCGTTAACCGAGGTGACCGCTTCGGCAGGACCATCAATTTTATCCCAAACCGTACCATCAAATATAATCATATCACCAACGGTCCAGTTTGAAGTACCGTCTATTGCGGTACTTCCTGCTACCGAAACTTTATACATATAGCCTTTAGTACCAGTACCAGAAGCTAATGTGGGTGAGTTAATATTGGCATTCCATACTCCTTGATATTGTAAAGAACCCACAATAGAAGATGGCAACTGGCTGGTCGGAACTTTACCGGTTCCATCTAATGCTGCAATACCAGAAGCTGCACCAATTAATGATGATAAAACATAATTACCCAATGCAGTGGTAACCGCAGCAGTTGTGGCAAGTGATGTATTATTAGTAGTGATTGCTACTGTCGGTGCAGCAACAGTACCAGTAAAGGTAGGCGATGCTAACGGCGCTGCACCCAACATGGTCATAACCTGAGCCACAGTTAGATCGGAAGGAGAAGCGGAACCACCCGTGTTATTACCCTTAATAGTTAAGGTTGGTGTTAACGCCATAGCAGAATTGGGAAGCGCCTCATAAGTGATAGTATTAGATGAGGTAACCACTGGAACCGTGTTAATTGATGGAGACGCCGGATAAGCAACACCATGTACTGATGATGTCGTAGTAGTAATACCAGTTGCACCAGAACCAGTCGTGTCACCACTCAGGGTTATTGTTTGGTTACCTGCTAAACCACCACGCAAAGTATAATAATTTGTTCCATCTGACCAAATAACAATACCAGTATTTGTAGTAATACTAATATTAATACCCCCATCAATGGTCGAAGTAACTGGGGTAATTGTGACAGTACCAACGCCCCTATTTTGAACATTGATATACCATCCCGAAGGAAATGACGCGCTTGCCTGAGGCAGTGTAACAGCAACAGATGATGCATTTGAAAATGTAACTAGCTTACCAATATCGCCAGAAATAAAAGTATAACTAACACCAGACTGTGCATTAACACCAGTTAATCCAATCAACTGATCGGTTGATTGTAACTGTTGAAGACTGCCACTTGCGCCAAGTACGAGGGGGATACGAAATGTCATAATAAAAATCCTATAAAATTAATAATATTAGATATTAATTATATTTAGCCCCATTAGGTTATTTTATAACAAAATAGGATCATTGATATTAACTTCAAATTCGGTAGTAGAAATAGCCAATCCTACATTAATCATGAACACCCCAGTTGTGGTGGGAACTGTTGTAGTAATATATCCAGGGTTTGCTGGGTCTAAGAAGTAATATTGATCAGGAATCAATCCTGTTGTAGCTCCCATAATTACCTGATTCCAAAATGTAATTGTGTTAGTCATAACACCCGTTGTTGTCACTGCACCAAAACCACCAATATTAATTTGGTTAGATGACACTAAACCAAATACTCTCGAAGAATTGATAGTGGTCGCATCTGCTCTAACAATACCTGTAGGTTCTACACACACTGGTTGACCAAAAACCAATGGCACACTATCAACATTTTGTTGTTGTGAACCAATAATGGAGTTGATTAATGTTAAAAGATTAGAAATCTGTGTATCAACATAAGATACTGTTGCTGGGCTTCCGCTTCCGCCCACCCCTGAAAGCCCCATCCATTTTGAAGAATCAAACGTCGCGCCAGATAAATGTGAAATTATACACAGGTATACAGCCCCCTCATATGCAACAAGCGCAGTCGGTTGAGTAGATGAGTAATATATATAAGGAGTCCATATAGAAATATCCGCCCACGGAAAAATTGGATTAGATGCGAATGGGCTAGCGAAAAAATGGGTCATATTTTAAAAATCCAAATCCTTAAATTATTTATATTACGCGATAAAATATTCTACAGTACCATGCAAGACACTTGTAGACGTAAAATTAGCATTAGTTAATAAAACACTACCGGTTGAATTATAAGTAACCAAACTAACCAGTTGCGATGATGTGTTTACATAACCACCAACACTGCTTACCAATGCATTCATACCAGTCATATATGTTAAGGAGACTGAACCGGTAAACACAGAATCAGAAATAAAAGGCAATCCAGCTATAGTGGCGGTTCCTGAGGAAGTTCCTACAGTAGCAATACCTATAACAAATTCACAAATGATTCTTTTCCCAACGACTGTGTATGAACCGGACTGAACGGCATAACTCAATCCAACATGTGCCCCTCCAAAAGCCAAGGCGGGCGTCCATGATTGTCTTAATGGTACTGCACCTTGCACAAAAGCAGTAGTAGCAATTTTAGAACTATTATCTCCTATCGTGGGTGTTGGCGCGGTCGGTACTCCACTTAATGTAGGGGAAACCAATGGGGCAAAATGAGTCGTAATAAAAGAGGTATTAGCAATTTGTGTTGTGTTATTTGGAAATGTCGGCGTAGGCGTTATTGGTATCCCTGTAAAAGACGGGGAAGATGACGGAGACGCCCCGGTGATATCGGTAACAGATAACGAAACATTACCTATTTTTCCAGCAACAGATGTTACTATAGCAGTTGGATAACCGGGTGTGGTAGGTAACGGAGAATAAGTTATATTATCATGATAATTAGGAGCAGCTTTTGTTAATAATCTCCAATTACCAGAATAATAGATGAACGATGCACTCCCATACCCATCATTTATAACATAACTATTAACCATTGAGCCAAATAGTGGTAAGGTACTAAAGGTTATCTCAATAGGATATGATGATGAATTACCGTATAAGTCGCTAACAGCGAACTGATCACCATCATTAATAATACCAGTAGGGCTTGCTATTGTATACGTCACCAATTCCCAATTTATCGGGTCGCAATGTGGTGGATAAAAAGTAGGGGTATTTGTCAATGCCCTCCAAACAAAACCCACATCATTTACTGTATTACCAATAACATATGTGGCATTTTCTACCCAATCACCATTACTGGCTGGCGTTGCTACACCGGGATCGACATAATTTATAGTCCAAACCGTTGCGCTGTCTGTTGCCGACGCAACATAGTATGGTTTATTTGGTAAACCTACAAAAGTACTCCAAAAATAACTATCAGAAATTATAGTCTGTTTACAAGTATGTGTTCCGATAGGAGAAGGAGAAATTATATATCCCTGATCTTCCATAATCGAGAACCTATCACCGATGTTGATCGGTGCCAATCCTCTAACATATTGCATTAATTCAAAAGTCGTCGGGTTAATAACACTAATACCGGGGGTAAATTGTGCAATATTATCGAGACGGGTAAAATCAATTGTTGTGGTATCAATCGTAAATGTCATGTTGATATTATTTAGATAATATAGACAATAAAAAACCACCCAAGGTTTTCACCAAGAGTGGCTTTAGGCGATTCGTACCAGTATCGATCTGGTCCCCATACTTAGACAGAGTATTGTCCTACCAATAGACGAACGAACCTCGCTGTAGTTTTTTGAGATGGTCTACCAACCATTTTCCCTTTCGGGCTTGTGGGGCATCAAGGAATCGAACCTAGTCAATGTTCGGGTGTAAACCGAAAGCCGTCCCATCTGGCTCATGCCCCATATTAAAATGTATTTAATACATTTGGTGGGAAGTAGCTAGAATCGAACTGCTTGCCGCAAAGGGAACGCTTTTACAGAGCGCTGACGGGACCACCCATCCTTATTTGTACTTCCCATGTTCTAATGTTCTAGGTACATTAGTAAACCTGTTAATATTTGTAAAGGGATATCAGCCCGAAAGACTAGGGCAATTAGCTTTTAGTACCGTCTAGATCGGACCAATTCGTTAATTGAGCATCGTCTTGTTTAGAATGTATCACATTCTTTTTTATAGTCAAGGAGTTTTGTTAATTTTATTTAGGATAACTTATCATTGTTTTTCAAGAAAAATATGCTTTTTTATGATATTAAATAAACTATCCTGTTTATTTTCTAAATTACACAGTCTTTTTTCTAACTTTTTCCACTCACGTCCAGTGACTATTACATCATCAGTGATATTAGTTTTTAACATATTAGGAATGGCATGGGGAACTTGGTCATCAAAATCATTTTCGTTATTCATAACAAGTCCCCCATTTTATAATGTCGATTATTTATGGGAAAAGGGGAAATCTTCCTAACAAGGGACGAAGTTCTTCCGCGTCTCCAAAAATATATCCGCCTGTATCTTCAGGACGCAACGCAATGAATTGATTGCCACGGGGAATAATCGTTAATCCATTAGCAGCCAACAATGCAGCTACTTCGGAATCTACCATAAAAGGATACTCAGGATCGTGAGTAATTCCAGCCGGGAAGTGTAAGCTTTTAGCAGCATTCACCGCCTGTACCATATCATGGTAATTCAGCGATAGAGTAATCGTGGTGCCAAATCCCTGCTTGGTTGAATTGCGCCATACCAAATAACCATCCTCTATATACCGCATCGCACATTCTTTTTTAGTGTCGCCACTTCCGGCTTTTAGTTCAGCAATCCGCTCATATAATTCGAAGACGAATTGGTTGGCACTATGTGCTGCTTGTGCCGCCATTTTTCCGGGATTTAATGAGGGTAAATCGTTCCTGCATAACAAATATAATCTATAATCTTTTTCAGGCTCTGTCATAAAATTTTCCTTACGTCTTCTCATTTTAACATATGCTCTTAAATAATACAAGAAGGATTTTCTATAAAATGATTGTCAGAACTGGCGAGAAAAAAGAAAAAATAATATTCAACCATGCGGAATGCACCTTCATTTTTAATGAGGCAACCGGGCATCTGCAAATTATCCGTGGCACTGTTGATGATAATAAGAAGTGGATAGTCTTTTGTATAGAAGACGAAGTGTTCAATGTTCCCGGTGCTATTTGGTTAAGCCAACCAGACAATGTCATTGATATGTATCGCGGCGCTCGTTTATATAAATGGTTATTCACCGTTACACAAGAAGAGCGTAAATCAAAAAGAAAATTAAGAGAGTTTATCGATAGTATTATTACCGACCAGTAATTTCGTGTTCCAACGCATCGAGAAGAACTATTTTTTCAGAATTAGAAAATGGTTCGGGAGCATCAAACATGATGTGGTCAATCCCCAACATATCTAAAAACACGTTTCCCTCTGAGATTACCAAGTCTTTAAGAACATTTTTTCGTGTGTAGTTGTATTTTAAACTCAACTCCGGTGCAGAATTAACCCAAAAAAGATTCAATGTAATCTCCCTATCGTCACCAAGGACAATTGAGTTTTTTAAATTAGTAGTTATTTTGGAAGTGTTGTCTCTAAAAAAATATCTGATTTCACTACCATCTGTAAAATATAAATTACATGCTGGTACTTCCAACCCCCCACCAATGACATTTTGATAAGTTACAGTTTTGCCATCAACAACCAATGAAAAAACGCCGTAATCGTAATCCGAAATGTTAAAAATTATAACATAATGTACTTTATTATGAAAGCGGAATTCATAATAAATAGGTCTTTCGTGACCTTGTGGTAAGGCATGAAGGACAATTGTCCTATACGCTTCCCATACCGAGGACGCTGATTTTTTAATAAATTTACCTTTGGCGTACTGCTTTTTAAATTCAGCATACAGTTGTTCCGCTGTAGGTAGTCGGTCTATCAAAGGTTTGTTAAAAATAATATCAACCATTCATAATAGATATCACGATTTCTGATCTTGACAATGCCGTCTTTGTAATATAACATGACGGTGAATAAGGAAATCTTTTAAATGGCTAATCAAACTTATCGTGGGCGCGGCGGCGAGTACGTTGCTGAATCAGAATATTTTCTTGACCCTATTCTTAAAAACAAATCTCGTCGTAAAGGATATATTGTAAAAAATCCTGAGGGGGAAATCATTGGTAGAATTTGCTACGATAGTAATCATGGAGATATGATAGGTTATCATATCGAACTTGGTATGGTGAGACGCATAGCGGCAATTTCCGCACATAATAATCATAATATTAGAGATTGTCTTTGTCAAATTGCATATTTGCATGGGGCGGGCGAAGATGCCCAAAACAATTTTACTAGACAATTAAAAAGGCGGCGCTTCTGATGAGTATCTATTATTGTCCCGGCTGTCTAAGAACCAGTGATCAAGTTGATAAAGAAGGGTGTGGCTCTCAGCGATGCCCTGATTTTGAACGCGTTGACACGATTGAAGAATTCACTTTAAAAGTTAATGAAAGAATAACAAGCGAAGCTGCGTGGAAGCGGATACTGGCAGAACATTTTTCTAATGAAAAGAAAGGCTAAAACCATGACCCCCATTTTTCTTTCAAAGGTCGGCACCAACCCTTCGGTATTATCTTTTAATATCAGAGGGGACGATGGGAAGCTTGTTAAAGAGGAAGACAAAAAAGACAAAGGTAAAATGAAAACCGTGGTCTTTATTGTTTTATTAGCTTCTATGTGGGGTAAACATTATTATCTTCGTAAAGACGGTTGGAGCGAGGCGCTAGAAACGGAGCAACACGCCACCACCGCATCCTTATCAGAGGATTTACAAAAATTAGAAAATAAATGATTGGTGCCCCCACCAGTAATCAAAACTAGGATTCTATCGTACCAAGATAGCGGTATATCACTTACCTATAGGGGCTTGGAGCAGCATAGAGGGATCGGACCTCTATTTTCTGAGTGGCGCTCAGAAGTAATATCCATTATACTAATGCTGCATAAATTATATTTAGCATAAACGGAGAATTTGTCAACACGTTTATTTAGTGGAACACTAAATACTTGCATGATAAAATTAACCTCCACCGGATATAAATTAAAAACACTAGAAAAAACTTGCTTATTTTGTAATAAGTTATTTCAAGCCGATCTTAAAGAACATAATCGTGGCAATGCACGGTTCTGTTCTTTATCATGTTCTTCGAAGTATCACCAATCACAAAAACCAAGACCTGAACCGAACCATTCATGTGCATATTGTGGCACATCAATTTATAAAACTCCCGCCAGAATTAAAACATCACGTAATGGAATTTTCTTTTGTAATAGATTATGCAAAGAAAATGCTCAGAGGCTAGATAGTGATAACCCCGTACCTGAAATTAGACCGCCACATTTTGGTACTTTAGATTCTTTTGATGTTTATCGTAAATTAATGTTACGGAGAAAGCCTTTACATGAGTGGGTATGTGAAGAATGTGGGTTTGATAAACACCCTGAAATTATACAGGTTCACCACAAAGATAGAGATAGAACAAATAGTAAAATTGAAAACTTACAACTACTATGCCCGAATTGTCACACATGGGATCATTATGAAAATAATGACGGTCTGTATTCTCGGAAAATTATTAAGTAATGTAAGTGGAGTGCCGGGAATTTGAATCCCGCTGAAAATTCTCCTTGCAAAAGAGACGACCACCCTAGCAGTCCCGCACCCCAAAGTAACCCCAAGTGGTGCGCCTATTGGCGTTTGGGGTTTTATTAGGTAGTAAGAGCGGGTACGACGAATCAAACGCCGGTCTAGAGTTTGGAAAACTCCAGCTTTGTCACTAAGCTACACCCGCGAAGGCACATATGTCTATACCAAGTCCGCTAAAGTCTTGTAATATCTATTTAGCAAAACAAATCAGTTTCGTCAAGAGGTTTCTAAATCTTTTATCGATAACGGTGTGTGTTTTTCTATTTGTGATACATCTACCGCTAATAATGGGATAGAAATCAACGGCATTGGCTTCCCACTATCTAATTTTACAACACCAATCACTTCGTCCATGTGTATAGGCAACGGTGCCTGATCCATTGTCATATCTTTATTAATCACTGGTGGGGCAGGACGGTCTTTATAGACAATGACACGTTTGACTTTGCGGGGCGCTTGTTGCTTTTTCAAAAAGACCCCTGTGACTTTAAACCATAATGCAATTAAGATTATGATTCCAGCCAAATATATTACAATATAATGGTCCATTACCTACCCATCAATCATCTGATACATTTATGAACTTCCGTCCAACGCTCATACCCATGATCTTTCACAAATTGTTGCACAGTCTGCCAAGCGTGGATATCGCAGTCGGTATCGGAAAGGTTTTTAGATTCAATTATATCAGGCGCACATTGATCATCCGCGATGCACAGAACCACAGGAATCCTATATTTGTGCATTAGATAATCATATTTGTGCGGATCATTAAATTCGCCCGGACCTATATTACCGGTTCGCCGCAGCGTGTCAGCTTGTACCAAGGAAGCCGCCATACAGATTCCAAAAATTAGAGGAACTAATATTTTCATTAATACATCCTTTGTATGAAAATATCACACAAAGATGGATATGTCAATGACCGGCTTTGAAAATCTGCTTATCATCATATTCAATGATGATTTTAATTTTAGCATTTTTATAAAAGGTCTGCGACACCGGCTCCATAAACTTGTGGTCGATATAAGTGATATGGATATCCCTATCGTAGTCAGCAATTGTAAGAACCTCGCCGCCGACATTATCGCTATGGGGCTTAGCCCTAACCAGCATTCCGGTAATTTCAATTTCTTTAGTAGTCATTTGGAGGTGTGAGAGAATTTTGCAATCTCATTGACGCAGATTTGCAGTCTGCCGCGTAACTTTTCCGCCACCACACCATATTGTATATTTAGACAATCTAATACTGATCGTCAAGGACTATTCCACACCCAACGTTTTTTACCACAATCCCATATCCTAAGATATCCAAGTTTTTGCATAGCTTCTCGTTCAGTTTCTCCTTCCGCAAAAACATAATTAAATTTTTTAGATATCAAATCTTTCCTGAATGAAGATTTATGAAACCGCTTTTCTCCTTTTACATAGCTATAGTCGATTGGAAGTTCTTTGTCGAGGACAAACCCTAACTTTTCATATACCCCACCGTTGAACCACCGGTTATCTGAAAATGATACAATCTCTCTAGGATTATAATTTTTAATAAAAGATTTAAACAATTTATTGGCTAACCCTGCATGAGATACACCATCGGTAGCAAAGCGGGATAATTCCCACTCAGCCGAGTTTTGACGGGTCGGATGACCAAAGGTCATCACAGCTACCAAAGAATCGCCATCAAAAGCACCTAATGCGGCTTTTGTTGAATATGGCGCTCCTTGAATATGCTCTTTATTAAGAAATTCATGGGCAAGCTCATTGGTAATTTCTTTAATAGTTAATTTTCTAGCCGGTAATCCTTTCTCTGATATGCCAAGGCGATGTTTAAGAACTTTTTTAATAACTTCAGTGCGTTCCACCCATTCGTCTTCAAAAATAGTAATTAACTCATATCCTGCGCTTGCAGCCATATCATATTTAAATCTAGCTTCGTTGGCATCAACCAGTACATCATTATGCCAATACAAACCATTATGTTCGATAGCCATCCTCTTGCTAGGGATAACGATATCCAACTCTTTTGGTTTTATAATTATCCGGTTGCCAGAATCTTCAACATCAATATCTAAAGATTTGACGAAGGCTCTTATATCCCGTTCAGCTTTAGAATCTTTGGTAGTACATTTTGAACACCCGCAACCGCCAATGTGGATACCCGGTTTTTGTAAAAATACCCCGTGATCATTACATATTATCTCAACTGGAGTCTCATAGTCAATATAATTATTATATTTGTACCTATCACCATGTACTGATGTTGCACGGGTTACAAACTCATTAAATGATAACCGCACCTGTTCTGCGGTATATTCCTTCGCACAAGCTTGACATCCCCTACCCTGTAGATGATCAGCAGGAGTTTGCTCAAATTCACCATGCTTTTCACACACGATTTTAATTTTTTCTTTATTACGTAAGTAATCAGCGTTATTATAATCGTACATGTCGCCGTGTACTTTTTTAGCTTTATCAATAAACCAATCTGTACTTTTGGTCCGCTTTTTGGCTCGCTGTATGAGCGCACATTGCGGACATTTCTGTCCATAGAGATGCGCAGCGGGAGTCTGATCAAAATCACCATGATCAGGACATGTGATGGCTACTTTTAATGTGGATTTTATATAGATGGTTTTTGAATAATCATACCGGTTGTCATGAGTTATGTTTGCCTGTTCTATAAACCACGCAGTGTCTTTAATTTTAGGAGCGGTACTACGCTCCCTTCCACACTCAGGGCATCCTGTGCCTTGTAGGTGCGCAGACGCGGTTTGTTTAAAATCCCCATGGACAGAACACGTAATAAGAACTTTGTCGGCGGCTTTGGTGTACGCCGTGTTGGTATAATCATATAGATTGCCATGTTTGGCGATGGCTTTTTCTATAAACTTTTCAGTATTATTCAATTTCAGTGCCCTGTCTATTATATAGAAAAACGGCGGGGAATTTCCCCGCCGTGAACTTAATTGAAAAACTTATTTCGGTATAAGTTTCAGAGGTTGCCCGTGATCTTGCCGGAAACCACGACCGTCGCGCCGTCGAAAAGAACGGTGGCAGCGGTGGCGTCCACGTTGGACACCTTGATCGCCTTGCCAGTGGCGTCGATATTGGCGAGACGCAGAGCGTCCGAAACCTTCGCGCCGTCCTCAAGACCAACTTCCTTAATGCCACCCGGAATCTGCACGACCTTAACAATAATAGACATATAAACTTTTCCTTCTGTCGTAGGGGACTTTGATTTGGACTACAATATGATGCCCCATAAAATCATATTGCAGTTTAATATCTGACCAGCAGGACGCATCTAGCTAGTCAGAATTTCGTTCACGCCGCCTTGGCAACGTCTCCGAACTTGGAATTCATCGTGAACAAAGGGCGGATGCTAAGCGAAAGAAAATTATCTTCGATCTTATCGAATCTAATCCAGTTCAACATCTGCCACACTGCCATGTTCGCGATGATTGACGCGGTGGAACCAATCGTGGTTTGACCACCACAGGCGCTAACCTCAGCCTCCGCATCATCAAAAAGCGTGTTATACCAATCATTAAACTCTCTGGTGTTCATCGGGGCGACGGTATAAATCTCCCCGAATTCGGCACCCATACGAGTTTCAATCAGAAGCTTGGTCTTCATATTCATGTAGACGCATTCTTTACCGATTGCCTTGCGGGACTTCATAGTGTCGGTCAGCAAGAAAACAATTTCACCAAGATTCTTCATTCCGGCTTCAACGGCTTCATTATGAACCGTGATCTTCGCGCCGGTCAGGTAGTGGACAACATCGGCAATGGCTTCCGCCTTGGGCTTGCCGACATGCGAGGGACCAAACACTTGGTTCGCAAGATTATGTTCCTCAACTTCATCAAAATCCCAAACATGAATATTGTTAATTCCAAGCTTGGCGAGCGAGACGATAACCGAGGAACCGGTTGCGCCGCAACCAATGACATCAACCCGACGATCACCAAATTTGCTAGGCGAGAACACCGAAAGGTGCCGAACGGGATTAATTGGATTGGTAATTTCAGTCATTCAATTTTGTCCTTGTCTATCTTCGTTATAATTCATCAACCAAAGTAAGTCAACCATTTTTTCTAATTTACTTTTTAAGCAGTTTAGAGAAGCAAGTTGTCGTCCCGTTCGGTGTTCCTGTTATAGTCCGTGGGGCAGAGTAAGTCAACTTCTTTTTCTAATTTACTTTTTATTAAGCAGGTTAGAGAAGTAAGTTGTCGTTGTTGCCCCGTTCGATGTTCTTGTTATACGCCAACAGCTTTTTATATGCAATCATTAGTTTTCTCTAATTTTGATATCCCGTCTTATAAATTTTTAAGACAAAAAAAGGGGGTTCCGAAGAACCCCCTTAAGTTTATTTTTTCAACCAGTTTTTTATTTTATCAGTTAACCCATTCCCAGTTTTCACTTTCAGCTTCTTGCCTACGTTCGTGGAACGTGGGCGTTTTGTTAGTGCTTCCGGTGCTTCCGGTGGCGTCGTCTGTTTTTTTTTGAGTCGTCCCGCCAGAACCACCCGTCCATTCACTGAGATGGCTGGTATGGTTACTACCACCGCCTTGATATCCACCGCTGTATGGAGCGCCGCCTTGATAAGAATAAGACTTTTTCGTCACCAACGCCTCAATCTGCGAAGCAAAGTCTCTGCCCGTGGTATGGCTAAGGATGGACCACGGAACATCAACAGCCACAAGGAACCGGCTGTAATAATAGATATCAATTTTCATATCGCCTTTCTTGTTGGCGATAAGACGGACCATGTAAGGCATGTCGGTAGTCACGACATTATTACAAAACTCCTGCATCGTTCTATCATCAGTGCCGGAAGGACTCACTCCCATGTTGACGTGAGAGTGACCCCAACAACGAATCCGGTTAAGGATATCCGAAGCCTTTTCGATATCGCCATCGGGCGGGTCCATGAGCATGTTCGAATAAAATTCGGCAAGCCCGTGTTCGTCCAATTCCGTAGTGGTGCCGGAAACTTCCTGCTTGAACAGGAAGACATCTTCGATGGTAAGGCTTCCGTCGCCTTCCTTAATCGTGGCGAGCCAAGAAATTTCGTCCTTACAAAGGCGCACATATTCCGCCATGGCTTCCGCCGCAACGGGAGTCACATAGATATGTTCGAAGAACTTCTTTTCGTTCGGGTTGTTCGCAATAATATACCCGATTTTCTTGGTGCGATCCGGGATAAATTGAACCGGTTTTTCCGTCCTGTCCAACACCGCATTATATTTATAAACAGTCGTAGTGGGTTTAGGTAGAGCCTGAGTCATTATGATAGTTCCCTCTTATATAAGTTTTAAATTACGCGGTGGCGCGGGTGGCGACGATGGGTTCAACAGTTTCAGCCTTTTCCTTGCGGTACTTCTTATGAACACCGTTCGGAGCATAGTCGGGCGGCATTTTCCACGAGGCGTTCTGGAACGCGCGCAAGCGCTCCGTGCCAGCCTTGTCAAGAATAGTGCCGTCCTTGTCCACGACCGGGAAGGACTCGATGTAGTGCCCCCACGCGTCGCTGTAGTTGACGCTCTGCAAGAAGATAATGGCGATCTGGATAAGAGCGGCAATATCAACAGCAGCAATGAGGGGCGGCAACATTTCCTGCATGTTACCCACACAGAGTTTGCCGTTGCCGTCCACATGCGGCGCGTGGTGGTCTTCATAACCCCGACGAGTCAGGTTTTGCATAAGGAAGGTTTCCTGCGGGGATTTATTAAGAGTAATAGTAATCTTAAAATCACCAAGCACGTGGCGCGTCTTATGTTTCTCATTCTCGACATAGAGCGTTTCAGTAAAGACAAAAATCTTGGTTTTGTCCCGCGAAACCGCAATATTCTTAATGCCCTTCATGGCAACGATTTGTGCAACCTCTCTTCCAAGATTTTCATCATTCGGAATAAGCAACGATTCGCCCATTTCAATAGCCGTCAATTCCGCCGACGATTCCGCGTGAAGGCGCAACGATTTGGTCAGCGAGTCGCTGTAGGTGCGAGCATTGCTTTGTGCGCGTTGGCTTTGGTCGCGCAAATGACGCTTCCGGTTTTCCAACACCCCGCTCTTAGTGGAACGAAGGAACGCGATGTCAATCCCCGGCATATTCGCATTGGCGCTACGCGCCGTCTTCCGCAGGATATGAGCCAAGATCGCAGCATGAGCCGGAAACTCGTCCTTACAGAAGAAGGGGAAAAGCACCACAAGGTCTTTGCCTCTGAAAAGCTGCGCAATCGTGACGCCGCCTTCCGTAATATTAAAATCAGCGCCGGGAGCCGGGGCGAACCCTTTAAAATTAAAAGGAAGTTCGATGCCGAAAAGCGAAGTCGGCGCGGTAACCGTAGGAGTGCGGATACCATCATCCGCCTGACCCGTAGGCAGATACCGAACGTTGATCATCATATTGAAAAAGGCGGGACGGAAAGTGCGATCATCCGAGCGAGTCAGGCGACCATTACACGTACCGATCACCAAATCTTTTTCAAAGATTTCGCGCATATTTTGAGTGACAAACTCTTGAGCGACAGAGTTATAAGCGGGATCATCACCAGCGGCGAAAATGTTCTTAAGTTCAAAGTCGGTTCGCGGCAGACGGATTTCATTATCGTGCAACTTGAAATGCTGCACATTGGCTTCTGGCGTCATCGGCAGTTCGGAAGCATTATAATCATACTGATTGACTGCGCTCATAAATTTGATGTCAAGCTCGTCAAGGAACCAACCATCGTGTTCCTGTCCATCAGCGAGAATGAACGCGGGCATGAATGCGAAGTGCAGCCCGTAGCGAGTGAAAAAATCTTCGATCTGTTCACGGTTATGAGAGCGGTGAAAAGATTTCTGTGACAAAAAAAGCATTGATATATTTCCCTATCTGTTTCAACACGTTCGGTGTGTCTGATGCTCTCTTTTACCGCACCCTTTTGTTAAAAGCAACTATCAGTTTTGATAAAAAAGTTATAACCGGAAACCTGATGTACGGATCACTTTTTATGCTTTATTAAATTATAACTTAAGTGCGGTATCGGTAATTGATTTTAAGAGGGACGCCCTTATATCATTAGCACACGCCGCCTTCTTAGTAATAAATATATCACATTTAATGATTGACGGATGTCTCCTTTATCTATATAAGCTAACGCGTATGCAACCTGTAACAAATCCACACACCGGGTTTTTCGGTACCCACACTATCGATGAAAAGATTTTTGAAGATCAGGCGCTGACGATTCCGCGCCTTGCGAAGCTGCGCACGTTAGAGCTTAACGCGGATTTTCAACCATTGTCTTATTACCCAGTGAGCAGCTTGCCGTGGACAAAAGTCGTCTTTTTCCTAGCGAAGGGGTGGGCGCGGGAAGAAGATGGGAAACCACCTATTATCACCGTGCTAGAAGAATATGATGAGTATGTAAATTATCCTAGCGGTAGAATAAAATTACCTGCGGTGATTGCACATACTCGCATGATTCCTTTACCAAAAAAGGTCCCGTTCACTAGAAAAAATGTGTATCTGCGAGATGATTTCACATGTATGTACAGTGGTAAGAAATTACCACCTATTGAATTAACCTTCGATCACGTGCTTCCTGCATCGCGCGGGGGAAAAACGACTTGGGATAATATTGTTACCTGTTCCAAAGACATAAATGGATTTAAGGCAAACCGCACTCCTAAAGAAGCTGGATTACGGTTAATTAAAAAACCTTATATTCCTGATGTTTATGAAATCAGGGAAAAGTCAAAAAAACACCCCCCTGCCATACTCTGTAAAGAATGGGAAGATTATCTTTATTGGGGAGCAGAATTAGAAGAATAAAATAAGGGGATGAATCGTATGATTCATCCCCTTATTACATTATAAATATATTTTATGACTAGACGTGTACACACTATGGGCGACCAAAATAATGGACAAGGTGTTATTAACGTTGTTCATCAATCAAAAGTTTTTTCAGAAAGTAAACTGGTTAGTACCAGTGGTGACTTCGGCACAACACATGAAGCGGGCGGTCT
>Ga0302188_10001574_pt1 | contig 17827 bp, 16 predicted proteins | sample II_Bog_E2_1_FD_198783 | JGI IMG/M metagenome (GOLD analysis project Ga0302188, IMG submission 198783) | Peat permafrost microbial communities from Stordalen Mire near Abisko, Sweden - II_Bog_E2_1 | ecosystem: Environmental > Terrestrial > Soil > Wetlands > Peat | place: Sweden: Abisko...
ACCCCAACCCCAACCCCAACCCCAACCCCAACCCCAACCCCAACCCCAACCCCAACCCCTCTATTTGATTGACAAAATTTTGATCTGATTTAATAGCAATAATTTAGTTAATTTAGTTTTTTTAGAGATTATTGATTAAAATACCCTAATGAGCGAGAGTATCGGCGCAATTCGCGTGCCTGGCATGATTTGGACATCAACCCTTTTGACGCTTGGATCACTCGCCATCTGCGTATCTATTCCCCGACTTAGTGGTTCACCTCCAGCGTCTCAAATCCAACCATTATGGAATCAGCCATGGTATATCCCTATACCATCATCTTTCGCATTGGCATGATGTATTCACTCTTTATCACCTTCCTTGAAATACTCTTCATCAAGTGGTGGCTCGATAGCTTTCCCATAGCCAAGAGCACAACTTTAATGGCAGTATTCGGCACTATTGGACTTGCTTCCTATGGCCTTTTCGTCTCCTGTATCGACAGAAAACGTATTAACTACGCTCTTGCTTAAAATGCAGTCTTTGTAGCTGCAGTAGGCACCAGTCTCGCAATTTATATCATTATGAAAAATCTGAAAAAGAACCGTCTGGGCCATATTCAACTGTCCAACGAACGTTCTTGGTTCTTAAAGAAGCTATTTGCGTGGATACATTTTGGAGGAATTGCAATCGGACTGCTTATCTACTTGGGGGAAGTGGACGTAAAACATAAGGCCTTGATCGAGTACGTGACCGTGATATCAACCTCCCTCTTCTTCTGGACCTTCTCGATTGACTTCAAAAAATTCACGATGGACGTATAAAAAATTTCGGCCCCCCACTAAATGAGTGTTGTAGCGTGATATATTTCCGTGAATATGATATAATATAATAATTAAATTGGCTTTTCCAATAATGGCAGATGATGAAGCCGGTGCATTTTTAAGTTGAAAGCTGATTGTGTTTAAAGATGAGTAAATAAATCATCATGCCTGAGATTTTATTAATGATATTATCTTTAAAACAAGTTATAATGGGAATAATTATAATAAGGGTACTATTGCACCCTGAAGGTAAAACTTCATGGCAGAATTTAACAGGCTTTTTATAGATTTAGGGGCAGGGCGGACAACCAAACTGCCCTTATTTCTGAAATTGGTTATATTTGGATCGATAATAATCAAAAATTATTGGTTGGAAATGAGTTTTTTGCTCTTATAAGAGACAAATTGGGGTAGGTTGCCATCTTCGACTCAATACCATCGGCAGCCAACTCGCAAACAGGCTAAAGATGATTACTTACAAAGGGTTGATCAGTCCATTAAGACATAAATCCGCAAACACAAGGCCTATACCGATATTTCCATGCTTGAAAACAGCCAAATGATAAGGTATTTTATCTTATTCGAGTGTAACGGCTTCACAACAAGAGGAGTCACGTCTTTAAATTTTAACAAAAAGACTGGGGAAATTAACCTTAAAATTGACATTTTAAATTCACAGAACATTTACCTTAAGTTCGACAATAAGCATCAGGCTATCAAAATTTGCAAAAATTTAATCTTCAAAGAGTCTTATTAGAGATTATTCTCAAAAATGTCAGTCAATATGGAGACCAGACAATTAAAGGTTCATATACCTTACTTGACTCATAGTTTCTCTAATCCCTTCTAGTTTACATATGAGGCAGTCAGAGAGAATGTTATACTTATCATGTTCAAAAAATTTATGGATGTTTACCTTCCCTATTTGTAAAATGTACTTCAAGGAATTCTTCCTTTGGAGAGAAGGAAGGATATAAATCCTGGAGATAATGACTTACTGTCAAAGATATACAAATACTCTGATATGGTGACGGTGGCGAGTCACCTCAGCGAAAGTTTAATTGAAGCTTAAGAATAGGCTGTTAAGAAATAAAGGACGAGAGAAGTATCAATTCTCAAATTATGTAAACGCAGAGAAGTTGTCCCTGCTGAGTTGATCAAAAATTGCCAATTAATGTGTCAAATACCTGATCAAAGCCGACAGCCTCGAGCAGCGAGGGAATATAATCTGGTGGGAAAATAACGAAAAATGGTGTAAGCAATGACTGGGATGCCCTATCAGCCAAGATTAAGCAATCCCAATGACAACACCATGGTTCTAAATAATATTATCATTCATACGGCAAACAAAGTAGAACTGAAAAAAATCAGCGAGGGAGGTTTCACGAGCATCTATATGGGAGAAGTTCCTTTTTGGTACACCGAACTATCTGAAAAAGACAAGTCCTTTAACAAGAAGGAAGTCATGATTCCTAAAAAGATGTTGCAGAAATATTTTACAATCAAATTATAACATGAGACAAATAGTCTTAAGAGTAGAAATCAACATGAAATTAGTATCATCAAAATTTTAAAAAACGGAAGCTCAGTATTCCTACCCAAATATTATGTGCCTGTCAATTAACGCAATCCCTACCCCAATGGCGTCATTCTGGACTTTATACCCTTTCACAATCTTGGTGAGTACTTAATCGCCAACAAAAGAACAATTTCTCTAGCAAATAAGCTTTATCTTATGTTTTCAATAATCCAATCTCTGCGTTATATACGAGATTTCAAGATAGTCCACCTTGATGTCAAGCCAAGCAACATTATGATATACTGCAACTTGCTTATTAAACTTATCGACTTTGGCGAGTCCTATCACCCTGAGGTCTGTAAAAAAAGTACCCTTCCTCTTATTTAGATCATAGACCTGGTTTTACGCCTCCTTATAGTTCCCCAGAAGTGTTTTAACAAGGAAGTAAGTTTACTGACAAAAGTGATGTGTTTTCGTTAGGTGTGGTTTTCTATCAAATGATTTATGGCCGTTTTCCTTTTTAGATATTAAAGGCAAAACCAAACTTGCAAATAGAGATGAAATCGTATCTGAATCTTTGGTACTTTTCTCCGGAGGAGTATGAAAATTACGGAGACAGCACAGTGCTTCGTCTTTTAAATAGTATACTCAGCAAATGCTTTTCGATGAATCCATAATAACGTCCTGAACTGGACTGGCTGGCCCTGATAATTCGGCTCTGCTTCGAGCTCATTATTTGATTAATAACAGTATATGATATTTCATAAAAGACTGTAATGATAATGATTTACTTGATCAGATGCTAAATCAAAACTATAAACATCACATCTTATTTTATAGCCTTTGCACTCTTATCTTTGACATTTATTGCTTGAAATCTTGGAGATTTTATTATATTCCATCCACACTCGCCACGATCTCCTCTCGTTTCACCTCAAAAAAATGCATGCGTATAAGACTTCCCAAAAGTAGCTTCAGGGTACTATTTTAGCTTTCAGCATTGAGGTAGGCATCTAATTTTTTGACCGTATCCGAACGTTCATACAGATTGATCAGTTGATTCAATTGCACATTCTCTCGAACCTCAAAGTTTTTTCCATTGACAAAATCATTCAAATGTTTCTTTGGAATAGCAGTAGATATTAATTTTTCCTGTTGTTTGATATTTTCTGATTTCGATAAGCCCTAATAAATTTATTGTATCTTGTCAAATCCAATTTGTATTTTTGGTCGAAAATCAAGGGCATTCTACTTTCGCTGGACCTCCTGATCTAGTTTTTAAACTTGCACTGAGAGTTTGCTGGCGGCTATTTCCAGGTTTCTAAATTACTCTGCTTTCCGAATGGTATTGATTCCATACGATCGCGAACCATCAGTCTTCTTTTTATAGAGCTCAATCCTGCCCTCTTCAACCTGTCCTTTCATATTGTGAATTTTTTTCCGAATATCACTGATTTGGTCACTTCTCTTTTGAGATGATTTCTGAACAAATCCTTTTTTGTTGACTTTATCCTTTTCAATTTGAGAAAGGTCTTTGGTGCATGTTTTCCAGACCAATTGACTGAAGGCCAGATAAATTAAGGAATTCTGAAATTTATTAATGGTCATGCACAGATGACCAGTATATCGATCATAAACCTCAGCTTGTCTTGTCATTATACGAAAGTTATTAAAGAACTCAGGGACAAATGCTCGTTTTTGATAACCATAACAAATTTAATTTATCTTCCACAGCTTTGTTTCTAAAGTATCAAATAGCTGTTTAATTTTATTAAGTTTTTCCATTCCCAAATTTAGGCATCTCAATCTTCCAGATTCATGAACTTTGTTAATGATAGCAAGTGGTAAATTAAATTTGTTTTTTTCATCCAGCTGCTTGTTTTTATTAATAAACAGGACATACCCTTTGATTTACAAAAATGAAATCTACTTCCTTCTGAGGATATACTGTTCGAGAAGTTGCAGTTTTTCGGCTTTTAATCTTCGACTGAATTGAATTCGACTGAAGGCAGTTCTAATGATGAGATTAAATTTGTTGTTGTACAAGACAATAAGGCGATCAGTCAAGGTAAAGACATTATCTTCCGTTGTTCCTTTTCTTTTGGAGGGTCTCACGGTAGTCTTCCTATGTTTATTGCTGATAAAATCCAGGTTAAAGTCCATCATGATATCTTATAACTCTCCCAATAAATATTATTAGTTTAAGTTAGAATGGAGAGGATCAAAATTAAAAAAATAAAAAGCTCGAAAATGATGACTGGCCATAGTTAGCCAATGATAGACCCAATAATTTACCAACGGCAGATTTTTATCCGTATAATAATTATTAATACATTTTCTGCAGTTAATTTTGGGAAATAAATTTATTCTAGCCTAAATGGAATATAATATAGAATAAAAGGCCATTACATATGGGAGAATGCTCGATATTTTATAATTATTAGGAGAAATTATAGAAGAAAGGTCGACAGGTTTGAGGGTGACAGGTTTTTAACAGGAAGGACGTTTTGTTATTAATACTACGCAGCCTTAGTTATAATAGAATTGGTTTTTAATCCATGGAAAACAGCCGAAGGTCTTTGCGAGGTCACGTTTCTTGCCTGTCAATCAGTAATATCTTTAGTTAGAAGGAGACAAAGTCGTCTTTAGCAAAAAGACTGCCCAACCATCTCAAGCAATTATTGTAATCCCACAAAACGATCTCCTGCCACACTATTTGTTAGTTTTCTGAGTTTAAAATGATGGAGCATCCATAGTAGGAGCTATAAAAATCAGTGCTGGCTGCCGATTAACAACTTGAATGGCTAAAACATCTCCCTGATTTGTAACTTAACATCAATAGTGTAAAGACTAATTAATTGAGAAAGCTTCTCAGTTTGAATTCAGAGTCAAAGGAGAGTGAACTTGACGGAGATCCAAACAGAAAATAATACGATTTTTGGAATAATGCAGAATTTTTGTAGAAGCTAAACTAATTCATCATGGGTGATTCTGAGGTCAGAACAGCGTCCACCTAAGCCCTCATCGCAAAACCATGATTTTTATTAACTGTCAGCATTCACAAAGCTAGAAGATAAAAAGACAGTTTAAACGTATTGATTTATAAGTCCATACGAAAATTACATCTATCAATCGGAGAAATCACGATTTATCTGCAGTACGAGAACGAGTGACATAACAAGCAGTAGGAGTAGTAATATTAAAATCATAGGGTAGATATGCTTATCTGATTGCGGATGAACTGTCTCTTTACCATATATTTCTTCTCGTCATATTTCTATTCATTGATTACTGCCATATCATTCATCACTATTTCTTCTGCTGGCCTAGACTGAGCAATGCTTCCTGATTTTATGGGTCTTATAAAAGATATCTGAGAGTGGATGTTGGAGGAAGAGGATAGCCTCTGATGCGATTTATATGGATCGACGTTGTAAGCAATCTTAGGCTGGATACTTTTATGCGATCCCTTAATATAGGTCTTGCCTTCTAGCGCATTGCCCATCTTCTATAGTTAATATAATCAAACATGCAATCATTTCAGCACGTGGAAAAGTCATAAATATACTCAACTTCGGGGATTACGGTCCACACGGAAGGGAGAAATGCTACTGCGCCTCACCTCTTCACATTCACGCTCGCTGGATTGCAAACGCGAGCGCAGTGATTCTATTTCAGCAAATAGAACCACTAATAGAGCTAGTTGCTCTTATATTCGCTTTTGGAGGCTAACTTCGTTAGTTATTCGGAGGCGCAATTCGGCCAAATCACCTTTCATTTGTGAATTTTCCTCGGATAGTCTGTCTATTTCACGAGAAAGAACGAGGTTCTAATTGAACAAATAGATACCTTTTCATACAAGTCTCCATCCTCTTTGTTTTTGAATTTGATGTCGTAAAGTTCGCGTTTATATTGGTCCCTTTCAGCTTGTATGGCTCTTAGTGCTTGAGTCAAGTTCTAAAATTCTTGTTCTAGCTGGTGTATTCTAAATAATTAATGCCATACTTCGCTTCATAGTTCCTTATTTCTGCTTTGGCTGCCTCGTGTTAGTTCTTTTCGAGGTGGTAATTGGCATAAAGTTATTTGTAAGCATCATACAGGGCCGTATATTTCTCCTCCAAAGCAATGAACGCTTGTTCATTGCCCATCAACTATTGGATGCGATTCTGCAGTCTAATAATTTATATGGAAGGTGCTCCCTTTTATGCGCCGATCAACTAAAATTGATGGATCTGGCTGACTAAATTTGCATTTTGTAGCTGGAGATCATTCACTTGCCTTCGATGGAACTCCATCACTTTTTACAACTCAGCAATCCTTGCCCGCAGCTGATTGTCTTAATTTCTGCTTAGATTTGCTTACTCAAGTGACTGGATTTTTGAGATAAAGGCTTGCTCTCTCATTTTCAAAGTTCCCAATTCTTCTCCGTATCTGCGAATTTCTTATATCTTAGCTTGAATTTCACCTCTCAGCATTCTAATCTCCTCATTGGAACGTTGCAAATGCTCGTCAAGCTGGTCCTTCAACTCATGACTAACTTGAAATAGCTCGTCCCTTTCGGCTGCAGTGTGGAAATTGATGTTTTATAGTTCTTCAAGAGCAGTTTGCAGGTTGGTAATCTCGATACGATATCTTTCAACGTCGGATGAGTCCTGCCCCTCAGAGGAACCCAATCTACCTCTAAGGTCTTCAATAATTCTATCTTTTTCCCGAGATTCGTTGGTTCTTTCCTGAATTGCGCTTTTGAGACGCTCCAACTCTGTCGACAGCATGACAATGTTTTCCTCGTACCGATTTCTATTCTGACCAAATTGATTATCTTTTAAAGCGAGTTGATTCTCCATCTACTTGATTTGTTTCTGCAAGCTAATGATCAGATTGTCTCGCTCCTGTAGTCTTTGCTGATCTTAGCGACCTCTCTCCTGAATAACCCGAGAGTTCGTGTTTTCAATATGAACAATTTTCATCTGGTATTCCTTAATGCTATTTCTCAAAGTTTCAAGTTAATTGGTTTGTCGAAAAAGATTGTCCTCCACAGTACGATTTTTCAGGCGTAAGGTTTATGATTCTTTCCTCTATCGATTCAAAGCCTCTTAACACATCTGCAGCTGTAGTTTTAACGACTATTCCTGCCCTTTATTTTTGCCCTATCTACTCAGTTCTTCAATTTTCTTCTTAAACTGAAAATTTTATTGGACTAATTGCTCGATTTTCTTGGTATTCTCTTCAATAGAGTCATGTAGTAGACCATTGAGCTTTTCATTGTCTCGCTTCAGTCTCTCATTTTAGGCTTGGCTGGATTGCAATCCCACCTACGTTTGATGCAGCCTATTTTCCCATTCAATGACTCTGACTTCCCACTGTTTCGCCTTGGCGTCTGACTCACGAGAGAGAAGTTAATTCTCCTTCATGATTTTTTCGATTTATCGCATTCTAATATCTTTAGCTTCAAGCAATCTTGTAAGTCGATCGTATTCCTTTCGAAGTGGTTCCTCCGAGGTGATTTTATTGGACAAATCTCTCTGAATTTAAATGATTTTTTTCTCTAAAAAGTCTTTCTCTTTGAGATGTTCGGTAATCTATTTGTTTCTTTGTTGCAATAAAGCCTATATCTAATTGTTACGCTTGACAATGGTCTCCAAATCGATTTTGATTTTGCTGATCTCCTTCTCATAGTATTCTTTCTCGCCGACATTATTGTTGAATTTACTCTAATAGAATCTACATTTTTATTCGAGTAGACTGTTCTCTTTGACGACCTTTTGAAGGTCTCCCGTCTTAATAGCCAGCAAATTGTGCAATCTTTATATTTCGCCGTATATCCTCTCAATACTCTCAGTCAACTCCGTGTTTCTCTGCTGGAGATCATCATACTGGAACTTAAACTCCGCAATCTTCTTTTGCATCACATTTATCTCAATATCCTTGGCGATAATAATTTTCTCTTTCTACTCTCTATTCCTTTGCAAAATCAACGCGTTTTCACCTTATTGACGCAGGTCCAAAATTTATAACTTGATCGCCTAGTTTTATTTAATCAATCTCTTACTTTCGGCATCCATCTTTAGAGTTAAATCTTTCTCTTGGTCTAAATTTCTACGAAATTGATCAGACTAGGACCGAACTCTTTGCATCTCAATGCGTAGACGATCGTTCTCAATTCGATACTTTTCATATTCTCCCCTATTGGCATAATTTTGTTCGATCTCCTGTCGTAATTTTAAGTTTTCTCCTTTCAGAGAGTTAATCTAACTCTCAGTAATTGTTCGAAAGTTACGTTGCTAAGTTCTGGAAGCCTGTAACTCTTGCTCTAATCTGCTTTTTTCAGTGGCAAGATTTGCAAGTTGGGCTACATTAGTTTATGATAGTTTCATCTTTTGCTGCAAACTAAAGAGCTCGTCACTCTTGGACTTTAGCATGAAGTTGATCCTTTCAAGTTATTGTGAGAGGAGAGAAATCTTGGTTTCATTTGGTTGTAATACCTGCAGTTACATTTAAAGCTTAACTACTCTTTGTTTATCACGCTCAGCTTGTTATTTTAAAACTGTCAAGCCTCGTAGTTAAATTCTCAGCCTTTAAAGCTCACCCGTTGCTTCTGCTAACTATCTTGATCTAATATTGTTAAGTCCATTAAGTCTTTCGATCTCCATCGACATCATAGCCACCTTCTCTTCTAATTTATCCATGCCTTCATGTCTAATCCTTATAGACTCCATTTCTCTGAGTTTCAGTATCAACATATCTTTCTATCTTTCTACGCTGTTAAATCTATCCTAAAGTAGTCTGAGCTATCCCCCAGTGAGTTGAACTTGATTCAACGTCTGCTCCAATCTGACTGTTTTTTAATTGAGCAAGCTACTTAACCTCTGCACTTCCTTATTTTTTTCAGCTAAAGCATCTTCTATATTACCCTTGGTCTTGAACTTATCCTCCAGCAGTCGTATCTCTCTTGAAAACTGTTCCTTCTGCCCAAGCAACGTTTTAATTTATTGATTTTTGCCCTCGAGCATATCTTTTAACTGCCTGCATTCGCTTGTCAGTTTATCAATTCTCTCATCAGCTTTTTATCTTATTAATTTAATTTCGATATTTAACCGCTCCTTCATCTGCAAATCGAACTGCGAACTTAATCCGATCTTTTATTTTTCGCTTCTTTACCATCGTGCCTTCCACTCCGCAAGCTCACTACTTAGCTTGGATATGATATTTTATGAGTTTTCCTTCTGATCTCTCACAATTTGTAGTTAACGAAGTGATCCTTCGTACCTTGCCTGCAGGGCTTCGAGATTCGCAGATTGTAAACTACGCTTCTGCAATTCTTCAAGTTCAGACTGCAGTCTTCGGATAAAGTCTTTTAGCTTGTCATTCTCACTTTTTAAGTTGTTGCTTTGATAATTCTTTTAGAGGATCTCCTTTATTTGGACTTAGTAGGAGTGACGGTCCAGTTCGCGTCTTTCGATTTAGCGGTACTTCGACTTGATTTCGGAGAGATAGTCGCTTAGACGTTCGATTTCAGCGGCTTGCAGAAGGCAGACGAGCTAAAGATGCTGTCCCATGGGTCGAGTGGGATGATCAGGCAATCGTGCGATCATGGACCTGCGAATATCGTACGGATCATCTGGATCGAGCACATTCCATAATATGGCTTGTTTTTAAGCCTTCCCAATCATGCAACGTTTATATAATTTAAATCAAAACTATTTGCGCTACACATTGAATACAAACGTTGTGGATTTGGCAATCAATATTAACATAATGATTAAATAACTATTTGGTCATCTTCGGAGCGATTGATAGGTCTGCATCATCTTCTAGTTATTTCCGATACCTCTCATGCCGATTATCTGCTTCTCTCGCTCCATTATGTACTATAGGGCATTGGAATAGACTCCCACTATCTGCAGATCATTCATGTCGAAGACCACATCTTTTTTGCTTTTAGATTGAGCCTGCCCAAATCGTATCCTATTGCTCTTGCCTATCTTTTCCACATTAGCTGGAATGTCCTTGACTTCCCTTTAGGAATAAGGCCAAAGCGGTTGATACTACTTTCTCTGCTTTGAAATAGCCAAACTGTTCTTTCGTCTGATTTTATCTTTTATCTTCAACACCCGTTGAAACCTATTGTTGGACTTAGAAAAGTAACTAGGTTTCTATTTAATGGGATTATCCTGAACGAGCTTAACTTCTCGAGTATCACAGCAGAGTACCTTCGAAGTGCACTTGGATTTTGCCTTTTCCAATGAAAAATTATCGAATTATTGATTGTTCAGTGAATCTTCGCGCCGGCATCCTATCTGTTTAAAGCCCAATCCTCCCTAAAATTATTATAGTCGCTGACGGTAGAGTTCACGACTATTAATTCTCGATCCACCCTTTTCTGCTGAGACATCCCTGCCATATTTACGATACATTTCGTCAATACGTTCGTCAATGGACTGTTTCCTCTCGCTACCGACTCTATCGATAAAATTAGCCTATTTTTTCCAGTTTTGATGAGTTATTAACGACCTGCTGAGATTTCCACCCCATGGCCCAATGCGAGGGTCAGTGGCTTGAAATTTTGGATTGGTAGAAACCATGTTTCTATTGATTCTATCGTCGTCTTCATCGCTGAGCCCACCTAATTACATCTTAATCAAGTTAATAATAAAGTTATCAAATAAGACTATCACTTGCTACGCATGCATCCCAACTCATGTTTGTACCACTCCTGCAATTCGGGAATATAGTAACTTAGGGTTTATCTTAAGACATTCCACTCATCGGCAGTAGGTACATAGGAACAGTCGTAGGCCATCTTTTCAGCTGACCAACAGTTTAACTTTTATTGGAGGTCTAAAAACAGCAAGTCTCGCAGTCTTGAGGGCTGGCATCTCAGCATCAGCAAGTCCCGACTCGGTTTACATGAAACATCTCCATTTAATTTACTATCGTTGCTGGCCTGCCTGTTATTGGATTCAGAACTGCCGCTTCTTTTTGTTTCGCTGCCCATCCTGTTCGGAGCTGAGTCTAAGCATGAGTACTTCGAGGTCGAGAGACTAATATTTTTTGAAAGAGATCCTACCAGCTCATCCTTTCCTTTTCATGAACCTTGAGCATTCCATCGATGAGGTCGCGGCTAAGAGTAGATAGATATGAAGGAATAGCCTTCGGAATATTCTTTATCTTGGATTGCAATTAGCTAATACTGGTTGATGGCCAGGGATGAGTTCCACAAACAAGTTCATAGAAGATGATACCAGTTGACCAAATATCGCATTTTGTGGAGTAGTTTCTATGATTTAATAGCTGCGGAGCCATATAAAGTGGAGTTCCCGCATAAGTTTGGAGCAGGGCTTATTCAAGATTGTCCACATACTTCGCCATTCCAAAATCAGCAATCTTAAATTTGCGTTGTTGCTGACTGTATAGTATATTGGCTGGCTTCAGATCCCGATGTATGAGTCCCTGCCCCAATAAATACCGCAACCCTTCGACAACCTGCTTCAGAATATAAAGAGAATCTCCTTCATTAAGCCGATGCTTGTTGCGATACTGCCCTAAATCCATATCGCAACGTTCCATGATCATGTATATGTAATCCCCCTCCTCCAGGACCTAAAAAAGTTTGACGATATTGGGATGGTTTAATCCCATCAAAATGTTGGCTTCATATTTAATAACCTCCTTGGAGTTGGTATTGGGTTTGGTTAGTACTTCCTTTACTGCATAGGGAGGGGATGAGTAGACTACTCCGTATGATCCCTTTCCAATTTATTTTTAGAGGAGATAGGTGCGTCCTCCGTTTTTACCGCCTATAGACTTCATTTTAGCAAATATAATGATAGAAATATTGATTTAGAACGCTGTTATTTTAATTATGAATTAGCCAACTACTTTTTAAGCAGATTAATAACCCCAAGCCAAAACCATAAACGAAGTTGTGACTCTTTTGCTAGTTATAGGCAGTTTCATACTTCTGATAGGAGCAGTTGTTTGCTACTGCCGCAGGCATCGTGTTTTCTATAGAATCGAATTTTAAGTTTTCAATGATTCAACGACTTCAACCAATACCAAAAATGACAGTTCTATCGCACATAGTTAAAATCCCATTAATCCAAAAGAATCTGAACGACCCAAAGAGGGAGAATAAAACATTTCTTCCTAAAGTAAAAGGCACCGAAAACGCAAGCGGGACCGTATCCAGCAAAGCAACAAGGAATTGAGTGAAGATAACAACACTAATAATGAAGATGATCTTCAGGTCGATGAGTGATAATTTAAGATTAATAATATTATCAAACTGTAAAGTACATTAAATCAAAATAAAGGGAGAGATCTGTGGTTGTATGTTTATTAGAAGAAGTGGTTTAGCATGGCTACCCTGCGTCCATCTCCAACACAAAGCACGCGGTATTGACTTTGGTCTAAATAACCTAAAATTTACTCTTAAAATCCGTTGAAGGAAGTCGAGGCATTGGCAGTACCTGTATTTGAAGGTCAAAGGTGTCGCGATAGACTTGCATTTCCTGTATTTTTTTATCCAAAAAATTATAAAAGATCACCTTTCCTGAAGATGTAGAAAAGATGAGCTTGGTGGCTTCTATGTAAACCTTTTGAACCTAATCCTTCTCCCACTGCCAGTATAGATCCACTTGCCAGTTGTAGACTCGTAACCCTTTGGTACCATAGCACGCTATCCATATTTAATTCACTTCCACTTGCTCGTACTAAAAATTGATTTATAACTCGAGAAGGGTATCTTTACCCATTAACAGTCGTGATTTGTTAACTTATATCCTGTTATCGAATAGTCGGGACTGCTCAGTACGCTTTGGCTGTGCACCAAACGTAAAAATCTCTTTACTGGCTTCGAAATCGGCAAAGGCTGAGACAATGAGCATTTCTTTCACCTTTGTGTTGTCGACTTCGAGATAAAAATTAGTGCCTTCTGCTGTTAGTTTTATTAATCTCCAATTATCAGGCAATGTGATTTACTTGGGCATGATTTGAGAAGCAGTGGATTGAGAATTAACTTTAATCATAGCACGTGAAAGTCTGGGCTCTAAGGCAGTTTTTTTGATTCTATGCTCTTTCTTGAACAGCTGAAGGGGACACTGCCCATAGTAGCTTGTTTCACAAATTTTGCTTTCCAAATCACTCAAGCTAACTTTTGCAATTTATTAAAAATCGTAAGGGTCAGTGTATGCAGAGTCCAGAAAAATATTGTTCTTCTCCTCAGAATGCTGGTATTTTCCGAAGATGAGGTCAATCCAATAGTGTAAGTGCTGACTGACATAGTCACTTTCAAGGGCAGCACGCATGGTAAGGACAAACTCTTAGGCTGATGAAGCCCAAGGAGGAAGCTAGACATCACTCACCTCCTCGCCGCCCTGTCTTATACCTAAGTCGATAAGTCCTAAATTCTTCAGGAAGGCAGGCAGATAATAAAATTCAGGAATGGCCTCTTTGATATCAGAAGTAGCTGATTAACTTAACAGATTTTACCATACCTGAGCCACCGAACTAAAGAGGCGGTCTGCAACATCAAATTCCCCTTTTTGCATTCCGCGATCTAATTTAACAACTATTTACGTAGAGAGCTATAAGGCTCAAGCCTCACCAGATAAAAATACACGAAAAGTGATGTAGAATAATGAGACCCATAGAAAGACCTTAGCCCGTTTTTGGGTCCAACGTATCTCTCCTTATATCTTTTCAATTTCTAAGGATTGATGGCTCCCACTGGCAGAGAAAGGTCGCGAAAAGAGTCGGGGTTTGATAGGTCTAGTTTTGAGGAAGTGTAATCCTGCAACACCCAAGGAAAGACGTAGTATTGGTTTAGGTCATTGTAAGTGCGTCCACTAAACTTGTTCAGCAGCATGAGATAGTCAAAATTTGAGATTAGACCCTCTGACCACCGATCAGCTAAATTAAGCTTTTCGAATTATTTTAACGAATCGCGAATGATCCTAAGCTTTGGCTGCCTTTTTTCCATTTGTTTGACGAAGCTCGCCTGAAACTTCTTCGTATAGAAGCATATAAACTGAGAAGTTCCGTTGCTGAAGAAGAATTCTAAAGAGTTGTTGGAGATTTGGCTGAATTTGCGAAAGAATATCTACTAGACTTCGGAAAAACAAATGAAGAGTTACTTTCCGTTAATGTGCAGTAAATCCAAGACTGGAGCCCCCAGCAATAGATACCAAAGAGGGTCCAGCTTTTTTTAGAACCCGAAGAAGATCCGTTCTTCTTGCTTTTATTTAAAAGGCAAGTCCTTTGGGTCAGGACGCTCTTCCTTACTTTTCAGATGCAATCCCTATCGGGTGAGTTCCCATTAACAGAAATAAGATCCCTCGCGAGTGACCCATTCGCAGTACTGTGTTCCATTCGTATAGATTTCTTCTTCCTCATCAGGTAATTCCTCCTCCGTAAGTTCGTCAAGCAGTATCTGTTCTTTCTATTTTTTAGAGCTTTCATGATGGAGTAGATTTGATAAAGGGCTGATCATCTCGCTATTATAAATTTAAAAATGATGTTAATTCATACTTTCTAGATGTCTTAATCTCCTGGTCTTGTAATCTTTGACTGTGACTCGGCTGATGACTGGACGGGTCATGTTGTGCAAGCAATACTCATTAACTTTCAAAACAGTGGATCTTGGACTGGTGTAGGGATATATCTTCCTGACACTTTTAATCTTTTCTTCCATAGAAGTGCTGCATCTATCGTTATAGTTTTGATATTAAAGTGAAAGAGCTTCTGAATGATTCTTCTTTAGATTCTCAATTTCCATCTTTATGAAGCTGGAAACCTTTGACTCTTTCTCATTATGCAGTACAAAGTGCATATGCAGCAGTTAGACAAATTTTATTTACTTCGATTGGATGCTAAATTGGTTTGCAAAGTTCATCTTCGAGCAATAAGCCCACTTCTACACCGACTACTTCATGGCTTACAGTGTTTCAGTTCGCTTTTTGATAGTAGAGGCATTCAAATCAAAGGAAGTACGCTTCCGAGGGCGCTTTTATGGCGATGGCGATGACTCTCTTGACGTAAAATTTTGACGGCTTGTTAGTTTTGGATCACTTTACAGCATTGGAATTGCCAATAGGCCATTAATGGAAGATTTCAAACCATTAGCTGAAGATTTTAAGCCATTAGTAGAAGATCGAATACAATTAATTGAAGACTTTACAGTCATTTCTGGGCCGTGGACATGGCCATTCTAAAATCTATCTCTTTTCAATTTCAAGATGTCCTGATAGGTAAGGAGGCGACAATACAAGTTAGACTAGTTAATCTCTTTGTTGATGAGGGGATAGATTTGCAAAATATGGAAGAATATCTTCGAGTAACATTTTAGGATATTCTCATCTAGGACCTGATATCTTTCTGATAAAAACTATGCCATTCTCATAAGGATATAATCAGTGAAATACATGCTTAGATCTTCTCCCTCGATGAGAGCAATTGGTTCATCATAGCTTATATAATATTCCCGATGAGCCTGTGCTGAATTATTGGCTGCTAAATCAATGGGACCACGAATATCACCACTGGATCGTAGATTTGATCTAGGCGGTCCAAAAACAATCCTTTCCAACTATCGAGAATAATTCTAAGATGGAGCGAGGTTGATTAACTTGATGACTATCGCTATCATTTTAAAGTACACTCCGCCTCTCATTTATACACATTTCTATTTTTCTATTTTTTTGATCCGCAACAGTTGCTTTTCTTCAGTGGCTGAAGATTATTTCTCAACAAATAGTTTGGGGTACATATAGATGAGAGACTAGTGAATCTAGGCTTGCCTCTCACACCCTTCAAGGATAAACTTAAATAATTTGCTGCAGGATCCCAACAGCATTTCCTTCTCCTCTTAAATGATGCATCTACTATCCTCCAAGATGACTAAAACTTAAAAAATATACTGTAGCATTATGCTAATACCAAAAACAGGTAGTGATCTAAATCCTTCATAGCTGAGAGGAACCAAAAGGAGGGTGCCGTTGAAACCAGCCAGCTTTCTGTAATTTGTCATGAATTGGAACAAACTTGCTTTTCTGAATTTAACAATCAGCTCCATAGAAAACTTGAATATTTTGGAAGCCTGACTGTTGGTTGAAACTGTCAAATCAGTATCTTGAAGGATACACTACTGCAAAAATTGAACATACTACTCAGTGCATAGAAGTTTTTCCATTTGGGGGCTGACACTTTTTAAACTTGATTTCATCCATTGCAAAAGATCAAGAATCACTTACAAAACACTCTATTTGCACTACAGACTGATGCTCTTCATATTCCTCAGCATCATTAGCAGATAAAGATCTAACATCTTGTTTGTTTAAAATCTTTATCCATTCGGTACAAGACTGGTGAGTCCTCTTTTAGTGAGGGAAAGGGCCTGCTTAAGCTCGATCATTAGCCAAAGCATAATCTGCTAGCTTTCTTCGACTTGTACCAACTCCATCATATTCTTTATCTGATTAATACAACATTCACTATTCCGATTCCCCTCCGAACAATGAGACAAATAATGGAGGATAGCTATTTTAGCATCAACTGAAGATAACGAAAATATCAACTTGCTGTGCTTGGATTCACCGATAAGGAATTTGCCCATCTCATGCTCGCTCTCATAGCGTTTGTATATGTTGAGGTATTTTGTGAGTTCAAGCAGCAGCTTAGATAGAGGCACGCAGTTTGGTCTTTTCAAAGCTAGTAGGAGATAATGCTCGAATTTGAGACCGAGTATTGGTTTTGATATCTAGCTCATCTCATGACTAAGAATGATAAAATTAGGAAGAACACTCACTTCAGGCAATACATCATCAAAATCAAGCAGATCGCAAATGACTTCAAACAGCTCAAAGGTTTGATTTTATATCCTCCTAAATTATTGAAATTGAAGGCAGCTGGATAACAGAAATAGTATTTTTTGTTTTGATTCTGGATGAAAATGGATCCAAAATATTCTGGGAAGTAGGGCAGACGCTAACAGATGAAAATATGGTACGATATAATCTTCAATAGGTTAGAGATTTAGCTAGATGTGCGTCTAGAAAGCCCTGCTGTAATTTTTGCCAAGAATCGTCTTGATAATCCTAAAGACAGAATTCATGGTTTTGAGTTGGAGAGAAGTGGTGGCTGACCTGCTTTGTAGAGAGAAGCGAAACATATTGAGAGACAACTGGAAAAACAGATGGAAGGCGTCAACAATTTGGAATTTAACACAGTGGTGCAGCATTTCTCCAATTTCGCAGTAAGCATGCTAAAAATCAAACTTATCAGCGAATCTGATTTATCTCACACGGTCGATGCAGTTCAGTCTCACCTACCAGTAACTGAATTGACTGATATGCTTGCCAATCTCAGCTATATCTTTTTTATTAATAGGATCCTTGATTGTTAAATCGTAAAGAAGTGCGTCAGATTTGCAGATGATCTCACATGAGAGAAGGTGCCCCTCGAGTTGTGGAACTTCCATGCTATGATCCATCAACATGAGAGTAAATC